>Ga0074193_1003881_pt1 | contig 10180 bp, 7 predicted proteins | sample EPASupsiteHSE605_FD_64523 | JGI IMG/M metagenome (GOLD analysis project Ga0074193, IMG submission 64523) | Bioremediated contaminated groundwater from EPA Superfund site, New Mexico - Sample HSE6-05 | ecosystem: Environmental > Aquatic > Deep subsurface > Groundwater > Contaminated ...
GGCTCGTTCTGGTGCTTTACTCAACCGTGCTGCATTTGCTTCCTTGACCTTCTGTACGACTTCAAACAGCCTCGCCCTACCGGGAATGCCGTATGCTTTGAGGGGGGGAGAGACGGCGAGACAGATGGTTTTTTCGGTGCGGCTTGCGTCAGCGACAACAAGGTTGGTGGTCAGCGGATCAAGCCCTCGTTCTACACACTCGACCGAAGCGTAGAAGGATTTTAAATCAATTGCGATATAGGTTCTGTTCTTCATACTTATTCTCCGGTCGCCTCCTTAAATACAAAATTATCTACTCGACAAATTCCTGTTTATCTGTTCGTTATATAGACAATAAGAAATTCACTTGTGTTTGTTCAGATTCACGGTATTAGCCTAATGGGTATTATGGATAATGGGAAGATCGCAACTAATTCTTACTGACTGTTGTATTTTGTTCGGTCTTGCCAAGATGACACATCAACCAAATTGCGCCGTCTCATTTTTTTATGGAATGCTTAAACGGAATGTCATAAACATAAAGGAATATTTAATTCTTATCTAATTGTCTTTAATTAACCACAGGATATGTTATAATCCCGGCCTTAATTATTAAGCAAAGACAAAACTGATTTGAATTAGCGTATTTCTGTCAGCTATTCTCTAATAATCTTAAAGTGGGTATTTATGTATTTTCCAACACCATCTAAACCTGGGAACAAAGATTTTTCGTTAACTCCTATTTTGTCCAATTGTTCTGTTAATCGCCGTTTTTCATTCGACGGAATTATCATTCTTAAAACAAAAGTATACTCGCTTATACTTTCAAGATTAATATAATCACCGTTTACAAAAATACGTTCAAGTCCGATAGGGGTATTTCCCCAAATAAAGAACTTACTGCTTTGTGCTGACATTCTGCTATACTTAGCTCTTCAAATTCATTTTACTTATTCCACCACTCATTATCTTCCCATTTTGTTATGGAGGATAACATTATTCCCACTGCATTAAGCCTTCGAAAGAGAACTCTTTCTGAAGAGTCTCCCAGCTTATTTTGAATATAATCTTTAGCACATATATATCTCTTTTGTATTGATGGATGATTGGTGTCAATAGTGAGGTTTTTGCTCTTGATTGCTAACGTCATAATACATAAAAGTATGCCTGCATAGCCAAGCCAGTCTATGGCTTCATTTTGACCAAAGATACTGTCTATAATTTTCATACTAATAAGGTCGGCATTGTATTCACTTGTCAGTTCCTTCTTATGCTGATCAGTCAAATGTATGGAAGGATTCACATTATATAATCGCGCTAGACCTTCATTGACTTCAATTTTGTGTCCTATTTCATGAAATATTATAAACATGCATCCCGCAAAAAAGCATTTTTGAAATATTTCTTCATAAGTATCACGTAATCTTGTAGGAAATAGCGAAAGATAGGCATTAATCCCAATTTCATCTTCGTCAAATTCAATATCATGCAACTCGATTGCCAACATTTGTGCAAAAGATTCTAACACCTTGTCAGCATCTTCAGCAAAATCAAGTGTGAAAATTAGCGTACAGAATAATTCTGTAACCTTACGTAACAGAATTTGGAATTCCGATGTGTATTTTACCAAATAACTTCCATCATAAAAGTCTTGTTTATTTACACAAGCGTTGATAAAACTTGGCGAATCCCAAAGCCCTACCCATGATTTTAAAACTAACTCTTTGACTTCTTCATTCGTTTCGTTTTGAAGAAAACACATTAAAATAATTTCTGAGGTTAAATCATTACTTAAAGTTAATTCATAATTATCAAGTTCTTCCTGCAATCTTTCCAACTTAGCGACAAAATTGGAATCTCCAATATTTCTACCATTTATGATAATTCCATTTTCAGTCATACTCGATAATACGTTTCTCAAAACTTCACGTTGCCAATTGCTTCGCTCAGTTTCACCATTATGGTACGCTTCAGAAAAAAACACACCTTCTGCTTGTTTAGACATTGCTATCTCCAATCCATATAACAAGCGCAACTCCTAATTGACCATTATGTAAAATCATTTAATAGAGTTGCGTTGCTATGATATGCTTTTGGACGAACTTCCCTTTATTAGCCTAATGGGTATATCAATAATGAAGAGTTTTTCAGTTAAACATAATCAGAAGTTCGGTTTTCTACTTGTCTATAACAATCACAGCCCATTAATTACCTTATCAAATCCATTTGGTTTAGTTTCTGGAACTATCTTTTTTTGGCTTTTTTGTAGATTTATTTTGATTTTTTTTGCTATTTGATTGCGAGTTTATAATATATAAAAAATAGAGAGCTTGAGGACTTATTGATGCGGTTTTAAGAGTCTTTCCAAAATCAATAAAATGCCGTAAAAGTTCGTTTTCTGATTGTGGAGCAGTCTGATACCTACTTTTTGATATTTCAGAAGCCATCATCTTGCATATTGCTCTTTCGGTGGCTACTGGAATTGACTTCAACTGCCGCAATATATCTTCCATTGAAACAGTAGGCTCTTCGTAAAACGAATTAAAGATATTTAAAAAAGAGTCACTGCCCCTCCTTCTGTTTAGTAAAATTTGAGTATAAGTAGTGCTATTATTGGGTTTAGATAGCTTGATTTCGTCCCATACTTTTTTAATGTTCTTTATTATGTAAGGCTTATTTATTGCTAGAGTTATAGTTTTTATTTCCGCATCAACCTCATCATCACTTTTTTCACCGAAATAATGATAAAACACAACTTTTTCGATATTGCTTTTATTTATACATGAAAAAATGTGACTGTCGTTTTGTGGCGCTAATCCTATTATCGTTAATATGCCAGTTAATTGCTCGAAATCTTGAAAATGGTAGTTGTAGCCACATTGGAGATTTTTTTCAACACCGATTTGAATAACTTCCCTCTGTTCGGCAGGAAATTTTTCAAGCATGTGTTCAAGACCATCTTTGTCGTCACTCATTACTTCTTTGAATTTTTCAAATTCTAAAAATGCTTTCGTCAAACTTGTGGCAAGATTGTATTTACGATTACCGCTAAAATCAAGAATAGCATTACAATTACAATGCTCAAATTGTGGTGGAAACCAGATGCTTTGCCCATTTTGTTTTCGCAAGTAACCATATGCGTTATTGGGGTTTTCAGAAATGCTTTTCGTGCAAAAATCGCCATGCAAATGAAAAACAGGATGATTGGTTAGTTTTTCGAGAGTATAATCATAGTTGAGTGTGAATACATTATCAAAATCGCTAAAATATGATTTTGCTGATTTCCCCATTTTTGAGTGTAATCGTTGTATGTTACCTTCGCAATAAATTGAATCAAAAACGATGCGCTCGAATCCCTGCTTAGCTGCTTCGTACTGATCTAATATGTCGCCTTGTTCCATTAAAAACAGTAGTAACATTAATACCCAATCTTCCATTCCTATTTCTTCGATACTGGTTATTTTGTAGGTATAACGTGCTGTAAAATCCTTGAGAGCATCTATTACATCTTTATCACCGTGAGCTTTAACTAAATGGGAATACTTGTTTTCACGAGCATTATTTGCAATGTCAACCATCCCATTAAACAACGCAACAATTTCGTCGCCTGTTAAAGACGGTGTAGCATCTTGACTATCCATAAATAATACATCATATTTACCCATTTTTGCTTTAGCCAGTAGGCGGACAATTATCCACTTATTCAGATAATCATCACCTCCAGCTTGAATGTCAAGACCGTTGCCTATTAAAACAGAATTAATTTTTCCATCCACCATATAATATCCCCCTGTTTTTTATATTATTTATCGCTTTCCAACTTCCATTATTGCTATAATTCGGCCTCAACCGAGAAGCGCATTATTAGCCTAACTGATATATGGATAACGCGAAGTAATTATATTCTTACCTTAAGCCTCCAATGTTCTCCGTTGTTGCATTGCGCATCATGACAATAATATCCACTCTTAATGATCCGAGGCCCCTATTCCTATTCGTGTCCTTATATTAATCACTGCTTTCGTTCAGATCATCTATGCCATAAAACTTTATTACCAAATGGGAATCCAGATCAAAGCATTCAATACTCAGCATTTTCTTCTATACACAAGATTTGTTTTAGCAATAAAACATCATATATCTCATTATCGATTATTTCTAATTCTAATTGCAAATCAATAGTAGTTCTATGAATAATGCTGTTTAACACAATTAAGGCTACTTTACTTTCTTTGGCCCCAACAATTTCTTCGTTTTCCCACCATTCGAGAGCAGATTCAACGTCATTACATTCCTTTTTTAGTCTCTCATAAGAGATTTTGCAACTTTCAAATTCTGGGTTATCCTTTTCAAGGCAATGTAATATAATGTTCATATGTTTGATTGCAGATTTATCATCTGTAGGCTCCAGCAATTCGAAAAATGATGGGCTTAATACACAGGACTCTTTTCTTCTAACCATATACGCTAGATTAATTCGAGCTAAATCACTGATTTCGGTTGATGGATAACAAATCAATTTCAAAAATATTTGTTCCGCAGTATTAGAATCGTTGTTGCTGTATGCATTATAACCTGTCATAAGTTCATCGCAGGCTTTTACATTTTCTAAATCCTGTTCAAGCCCTACATCTTTCAAATCCTGCTCGGCACCAGCTATTAATGCCATTTTTAGTGTGTCCTTGTAAAGGTGAAAAATATTGGTATCATTGACAGACAAGGCTTTTAATTTCTTCAAATATCTTGCCTTAATGTCATTAGGAACCACTATGGTCGGACAGGAAACTAAATGCGACAACATTTTACTAAGTTCATATAAGTATTGAATACATTTGTGTGGCATTTTATCCTCAAATTGTAAAATCACTTTTCCGAGTTTTATAGTGATTTTGTAATCATTATTAATTTCTATGTAGAGGTTGCACATCTGAGCATATTTTAGCATTTCCTCACAGTCCGAGAACAGAGACTCTTTGTTGCATGTAGCGTCAATTATTTGCTTAATTTCCTCTTCAAGATAATTATATGGAATAGTAGATTTACGCACATGCGATAACACATTAGATATAATTTGAATATATGCACTGAAATATTTTTCGATGCTATATGAGAGTATTCCATCCAATGCAGAAATTAGCCACTGATTACTTAATCCCGCATCTTTGATTTTTGACCCTATTTCAGATTTGGTTACGAGCAAATATACTTTCTGTTGCGTAGAATTCAAAGTGAATGACAGTTCATTTGCCTGTGTCCATATTTCACAGGCATCTTCAAGATTTTCCACCAGAAGGGCTTTTTCGATCAACGCTGTACATCTTATAAATGCAATATTCTTTTCATTTTCGTGCTCGCTGGACATATCGAGCAGTTGATTCAAAAGATTAAGAGATTCGGTACGATCATTGATTATTGAAGATTTCACGCCTAAAGCTATAATACTAACCTCAAGTAATTCTTCATGTTCCTTTGAAAGTGCATAAATCCTGTCAATTATACATAACCATTTGTCGCCTTTTCTTTTTATTAATCTTATAAACAAAACATCTAATAGCGCTTCAAGAGTACAGTTACTAGAATCTAGTTCCGGCTTATGCTTTTCTATGAACAGTAAAAATGACTGACATAGTTCAATGCCATCATCTGTTTCAAAGAATATATTTTTATCCAATAACACCTGTTTTATAATAGATTTATAAATGTATTCACAGTCAACAGTTCGTAGCAAAGAGTCGTTTGCTAAGTTGGAAATGCATGAAATGATTTGTTTGCCATCCTTCCGGCTGGATGCTAATTCAAGATTTTGTATTTTGGTTTCGGTTGAAGAAATGTTTTGCCCAAGAAATCGCATTCTTTCGGCCCAACGCTTAAGATGTAGTACATCTTCATTTTCCGGAAGTATTTTTTGGAGCATTTCAGAATAGTAGAGGTATGGATTAACAAAAATTGTTGGCGTATCAATATGCATTTTCCCGATAATCCTACCTAGAAATACGGATGCAGGAAGTGTAGCTACATCAGTTTCCTTGGGATTATATAGATTTTTATTTCCGATCAATTCAATATTGCATTCATTACTTCTTTCGTATTCACAAATAAATTTTATGTTCGGACAGTCTTTCAACCACGATGGTAAATTATAGTAATCTATAATTGTATAGCACAACCATATATAATTATAAGGTAAGGCGTATATAATCCTTTCCCTAAGGCAACTCATTATTACATCAGTTTCCCATCCACTATATCCAACGATAATAGGAGCCTTTGATTGAAGGAAACTACGTAACGCTTGAACTGCACCTGTTAAGCCGTTTTGCTCTGTCACATCGCTAATTTCATATTCAAGATTAGCGCAATCATAAAATTGATATGATCCGTGTACGTGGGCTATTTGAATGTCAGAACTACTTACATCTATAGAGAGATTGTCTAAAGGGTTATCCGCTACAAAAACTTCTGATACTCCCATTAGCTCAAGGGCTTGCTTAAGCTTGTTATCGAAATTTGTGGTAAAGACAGTTGTTGCTATCTTCTTTGACTGGATTATCTGTGCAAGAAGAATATTTGCTGTTGAAATTTTAGAATCCTTTATTATGCTTTTGAAAAAGTTGCTACGATTGATTCTGTTTGGATAAGCTTTTTCTATCCAGTATGAGTAGTTCTTACTACCCAAATTTTCCCCTGGCGAATTTTGATAAATCTCATCAAAACGTGCTGGATTTTGACTGTATCGCATTTTCACTTTCTCTATACAAGAATTAGTTATCGTTGCCGCTCCCGGAATTTCGGGAACAGATATTCCTGCACCAACAATAAAAAAGTATGGTAGAGTTTCCTTGTTTTCCAATTCAATTTCTAGTGTAGAAGAAATCAATTCCATGGCATCGTTGATATCACATAATTTATTTTCTTTCATAAACCAACCTCCAGGCTTTTCAGCACTACTTCTTTTATATTTTGTAGGAGTAATTTTTCATTATTATTACAGAAGACACCAATGGTCTTCCCATTATTATCCATATACGAATCCGATTCAAGCTCGCATTATAGACAAAATGGCTACAAAACCCTTCCCCCGCAATCCTCGCACTAGAAGCGCGGTTTTTTGCGTACGGTTAAGGGGTTTGCAATGCCTTGAATTACCCTTAGTCAGAATTCAACACGTTACCTAAATATTCCTGCTATAATTACAGATACTAGATATTGAAATCAAAAAAGCCAGAGCGTTAAATAATATGACGTCCTGGCAATTACCGCATGTGACCTATGCCCAGGGAGTCGGATGCGTCCTTATCTTCTGAATAGTGAACCACTCTCCATTGAAATGGAGAGCATCTTAAGGATTCTAGGCAACGAACCGAGATCCGTTAAACCTGTACATCCGTGGACGGCCCAAACCCACTACTGGTCGATCTTGTGATTGATCACAAAATGCATCCAGGTACTTTTTAGCAATATTACTTGCCCCATTAATGTCGGCGTTCATCACAGTCCCACAATCTTTGCACACATAAAGTCCACGATGTTTACGGTTCGCCTTCCGCGCATTGTCCCTGGACGGCGAATCCTTGCACACAGAGCACGTCTGAGACGTATACTCTTCCGTCAGGCTCACGACGGTAATCCCAACGAGCGCAGCCTTATAGCGAATCTGTTGCGCCATTTTTCGAAACGGCCACTTGTGAAACCTTTGGTTTGTTTTAACACCCAAGTTCTTCTCTTCACGGATACCAGTCAGATCGCCGATCACAATCGTATCCACACCATGCGCTATAGCCATGTTGATAACAGCACGCGACATCGTATGAAGTAAATGGTGAACTTGCTTTCTCCTTTTCTCGAAGAGTGCCGTCACTTGCTTACTTTGCTTCGGATACTTAACACCCTTAGCAAACTGTTGCGCATCTGACAAACTATCGTAATAACTTATCTTCTTGTCAAAGTAGCGATTCAGCGATAACAATTGTCGGCCTGAGAGAATAAAACTCGCGCCATCATATATAACAGCACTTAAAAAGTTGTTAATCCCAAAATCGAGACTCATAAATTTTGCAGATGGCGCAGACTCTTCAATATCCGGAATCTCGATGACCACAATGAGCTCGTACTTACCTTGCCCTAACGGTTTAAACTCCAACGTTTTAACCTTTTCGCCTTTGAGTTGTAGATGGTTCGGTACATCGACATAAAGAAATGTATCCTCAAAGCCAAACGTTTCCTTTAAATAACCTCGGAGTTGTTTCGGTATAGCAAGCCGGATTCTATTGCCAGAGAGTACAGTAAACCCATCCTTGAGGTACTTCACATTGAACGGTTCTTGCTTAAATTTAGGCGGTTTCGGGTTTTCTATACCTCCGGTCTCTTTGAGCTTATAAAACGACTTCCACGCTCCGTCTAACGTGTGCAATAATTCCTGCGCCGATTGTGACGGTAAGTTGTTATACCAGAACTCATCCTTTAACCGTTTCTTCTGATCATACCAATTGGGATAAGCAACCCCAGATTCTTTCGTCCAGTTCTTACGTTCATAGTTCGCAACATTCCAGAGTTTCCAAGTCGCATAAGCTAAGTGCCCAAGCACGAGTGCGACATCTCCCGTGGCGTTAAGAACACATGATTTAGCCAGTTTCAATCCATTTCACCTCCCTTCGTCTGACGTTCAATGTACTTCTTGATGGACTCTTCTGAAACAGACCCAATCGTCTCAAGGTAATAACTTGGATTCCACAGATGCCCTTTCCAAAGTTTCTTTGTAATCTCAGGGAATTTCAGAAATAGCCTACGTCCTGAGATTCCCTTCAACATCTTGGCAATATAGGAGGGTGCAATTTTTGGATGAGCTGAGACAAAGATATGCACATGATCCTGTTCACACACTTCGCACGCTGCAATCACAAACTCCTTTTCCTGAGCAATGGCTTGGATCACGTCCTTGAGATAGCTCTCAACCTCAGCTGTTAAGACTTTCCGTCGGTATTTAACCGACCATACTAGATGATAATTAACGTTGTAGACACACGTTCGTCCGTGTATTAAATGCTCTTTCTTCATGCATATAGTCTATCACTCATAGCGCTTAACATCAACAATATTAGGTGTATATCCAAGTACGTATAGTTAGATTGCCAATTCATCTCCCCATTGAAATAAGGGAGGATTCTTGGCGGATTGTCCTAAAATTCTTGCTTAATTTTGGATTATTTTGCCTATCTTCAAATTAATGATTTACTTTTATATATGCTAGGGTATAATTCAACGTAAATGCAAATAATATGCATTTGCATTTATAAATTATAGGTCATTAAGGATAGGAGGGAGATTTCTACCTAACCATTCAGTAGTTGAATTTGAAAGCATGTACTATTATGTTCTCAACTGGCAAATTAGGCTTGCCAATCATTAGTTCCGAGACCTCCACTTCAATAAGCTTCTAAAAAGGGGTGTTCCTTGTTCTACTTAAGTGGGAGTGTAGAGACTCCTCCTTCGTAGCGAAGTGTTCCTTTGTCAGTTACCTATTAGTCTCAAATTATGAGGAGGAATGTCTCATGAGTCTTGACAACCGTACCATTGTTGTGTCGCAGATTTCTGCAGCTGTCGCTTGTAATGCCCTAGCTGCACTCCGTCTTGCAATTTCCGATGCCATAAAGGTGGGTTTAAAACCAGAAGAAATCCAAGAAGTTCTTACCTTAGCGGAAGAAATTCGACAAAAACCTATTGACCATGTAACTAATTTGACTAATCAACTCTTGCGCGAACCGAAGAAAACGCCGCATGTGCACAGTGCCGACTGCGGTTGCGACCACGACCATTCTTGAATCCAATTAATTTTTCACCATACCGTAGAGGTAGAATTAGTATAATAATGGCCTCACGGAATGGTGTCGAAGGTAATGGTGCACTTCGCTTTGAAGCAAGGGGTGGTGCATGAACAACGCTTACCTCAAGAAAGTGGACATCTCTACTTATTGCGATGTCGAAGATGAAAAGCAAAATTCCTCCCACTAAAAGAGGGAGGAATGCTATAAGGTTGGTTCAAGGAACCCTTGTCTCAACCGCCTCGGCGAATGTCGAGAGTCTATAATATTTACGGGGAGGATGGAGTGTTTGGTAAAATTAGATATAATTCAAGATTAAACCCCACGCTATGCGTGGGAGATCCGAAGAGGAAGTACCGATGAACATGATAAAAAAGCCCTCT
>Ga0074193_1003882_pt1 | contig 10178 bp, 9 predicted proteins | sample EPASupsiteHSE605_FD_64523 | JGI IMG/M metagenome (GOLD analysis project Ga0074193, IMG submission 64523) | Bioremediated contaminated groundwater from EPA Superfund site, New Mexico - Sample HSE6-05 | ecosystem: Environmental > Aquatic > Deep subsurface > Groundwater > Contaminated ...
CAACCAACCGTAGGGCTAAATATTAATATACCACAAATAGCTGAGTCATGTGGGTATGGCTACTCATTATCTGTAGATAATAAAGATGATTTAATTAAGTTTATGCAAACTATACACCAAAGGAAATCACCAATACTATTAGAAATTAAAGTAAAGAAAGGATCTCGAAAAGATTTAGGTAGACCAACTTCTACACCAGTTCAAAACAAAGAAAATTTTATGAGATTTCTAAAATGAAAATGGAAGGTCAACTTTCTTACATAGGAGAATACTCAATTAATCAACTTACACGAATAATAAATGAATATTCTCCTAAAGAAATATTTCTCGTACGAGGTAAAAGCTCCTATATTCAGTGTGGTGCAAAAAAAACACTAGATAATATCTTCTCAAATCTAGAAATACACATAACAGAATTTACAGATTTTTCTGAAAATCCGAAAGTTGAAGATTTAGAAAAAGGCTTGTCTCTACTTGCATTAAGATCAACTGATTTAATTATTGGTATTGGAGGCGGTAGTGTTTTAGATATGTCAAAATTAATACGTTTCTTTAATTCATACAAAGGCACAATAGAATCTTCGATATATGAAAAAAAGAAAGAATCAATTCCCTTAATAGCAATCCCAACAACAGCTGGGACAGGAAGTGAAGCTACACATTTCGCAGTAGTATATAGAGATAAAATTAAACATTCTGTAGCACATAGATGTATTCTTCCAAATATAGCAATAGTTGATCCATGTTTCACGTACAATATAAACTCTTACTTAACAGCTACAACAGGATTTGATGCCCTCTCCCAAGCTATAGAGGCGTATTGGAATGTAAATCATACTTCTGAATCTGATATTTATGCAACAAAAGCCATCAAGTTGTTATGGAATAATTTACCTAAAGTTGTAAATGGAACAAATAAACTAAATGAAAGCCGAAATCTCATTTCTGAGGGCTCATATTATGCGGGGAAAGCAATCAACATAACTAAAACAACAGCTCCACACGCAATGTCCTATCCATTCACATCATTTTACGGTTTTCCACATGGACATGCGGTTGCCCTTTTATTTCCATATTTTATGGAATTAAATTGTAAAGTAAATAAAAATGAACTTAATCCAATATTGGATTATCAAAAATACAAAAGAAAAATAAATCAAATGCTTGCAATTCTAGATATAAATTACGACGAGGATATAAGCAATTATATAAAAAACTATATTAATAATATTGGTTTAAAAATTAAATTGCCAAATAATTTCAACGATGAAATTATTATTAAGAATACAAACAATGACCGGATGAAGAACAATCCAAAAGTCATTAAAGAGAATGACATAATAAATGCGATAAAATACATTTATGCTAATCAACAAAATTGATATTAAAGCAACATCAAACTTATTTTCTTTTTTAAACCTAATAACCTTATTGTTACTAACAAGTTGCAAGAAAGATGAATTAGAAATATCAACTCGCACTATCAACTTTAATACTAAATACATCAACGATACAATCTGTATAGATAACAATAACTACTTAATATACAATCCATATAAGAATAAAGGTAATTTCCAATTAAAAGGTATGTTACATTGTCACACAAACAATTCGTATAATGTAGATAAATTTGGTAGTGGGATACCCGTTGAAAACATTACAAAATGGAAAGAAGAAGGTAATTATGATTTTTTTTCAATTACAGATCATAATTACGCCACTGAAATAATTGAAATTGATGGCATCATTAACATAGGAAAAGGTATTGAAGACACAAAAAAACAACAACATCTTGTTATTCTAAATCTACCAAATGATTATATATACATAGATAAAGGAGAAGATATAAATATATTATCAAAGTATTATAACAATCTTGGAGCGTATGTAGTGTATGCACACCCTCTATGGAATGGTGCATATCAAAGCGATGATATGATAAAAAGATCAAACTTATGTAAGTTTGTAGAGATATATTCGAATACAGTTGAAAGCGCAAGAGCATTTGATATAATGTTATCAGAAGGTAACCTAGTAACAGCAATTGGCGTAGATGATTACCATTATAATAAAACAATTAAAAATAGCTACTTTAATAAAGCATGGACCATAGTTTATGCGCAAAAAAAAGTAAAAGAAAGTATTTGGCAAGCTCTTTTATCTGGAGCATCATATGCCTCAACAGGAGCAGAAATATCCAATATCAAAATATCAAAATATGGAGAAATAGAAGTAAAATGTAAAAAGTCATCAATAATTAGATTTTTAGGTTTTAATAATCAAAACATTGCTGATCCGATTGAACTTAAGATAAATAAAAATTCGACTTTAGCAAATTACCAGGTAAAAGGAAACGAAGAATATATAAGAATTGAAATAATTAATGAAGAAGGTAAGGCATCAAGCCAAGCATTTCTTATATACAAAATAATAATCAAATGAACAATACGATCCCATTAGTAAGCATAAATTGTATTACATATAATCATGAAAAATACATAAGGCAATGTTTGGAAGGTTTTATATCTCAAAAAACAAATTTTTCATTTGAAATATTAATTCATGATGATGCTTCAACGGATAATACAGCTCAAATTATTAGAGAATATCAAAAGATATATCCAGATATAATTATACCAATATTACAAAAAGAAAATCAATATTCAAAAGGAATAGATATCTGGACAACATACCAATACCCTAGGGCAAGAGGAAAATATATTGCCATTTGCGAAGGGGATGATTACTGGACAAATCCCTATAAATTACAGAAACAGGTCGACATATTGCAAAATAATAATAATATTTCAATGTGTATGCATAATGTATCTACGTTTGATGGAAATAGCTACAAACAATTTTACAATTATACTAAAACGGAATATAAAACTGCTGATTTAATAAAAAACTGGATTGTACCGACTTGCTCAGTTCTTTTCAATAAAAGCGCCATTCATGATTTTGCAGATGAAAATATAAAAAAATATATTAATCAGGATTATTTGTTATTTACTCATATTTCGCTAAAAGGAAGTATATATTGTATCAATGAAAATATGGGTGTATATCGTATTCATCCCGGAGGTATGACTTCAAGCTTACTAAAAACCACTAATTCTCAAAAAATTTTTCTAGAGCAAATAAAATACATGATTAACAGATATCCTGAAATTGAAAAACTATTAAAAATTCAGTATACAGAAACGTGCACAATGTTATTATTTGTTGCGCTTTCAAATCGTCAATATAACTATTCATTTACTCTATTAAAAAAAGCAATCTCAAGCAATTTTTTAAAATTCTTCACTAAAGCATCTAAATTAATATATAATAAAATTGCAAATTCAACAAGGAAAGCATGTTGTTAAATATTATACTATGCGTTTTGGGAATAATCTTTTCCTGTTATCTTATTATAACTTTAAGAAAACAAGAAGGTGTACCACGAATTGTTCCATTCTTTTTGGGAATATCATTTATTACATGGTATGCAATACCGATACTGCTAAGCATCTTTCATTCGTTTAAGATATTTGAAAATATGATACATATATCATTAAACGAATACTTAAAACTAGCTTTTAAAGAATTGATTTTCTATATTATAATTCTTTTGTTATTTAAATTTAGTTTTAAAATAAAAAATCCATTTAAGAATATATCAATTATAGAAAGTAATTCAATAAGCGACTCAAATTCATTTATTAAAAGCTGTATTGCATTTTCAATCATCATGCTTATATACAACATGATAATGAGAAGTGACTACGATAAAAACAATGAAATTGGTCAGGCTCAAGGTGGTATATTTTTCATACTTCAATATTTTGTGTCTTACATTATATCCTTTTATTGGATAAATATTATTTTCAACCAAAAAAGCAAATATCAAAATTTCTATATTATATTTATACTTATCAACTCGGTTTTTGCTATTATAGCCGGTGCCCGAATTCATTTATTATCATTATTGTATTTATATTTTTTTGTTAACATAAAACTACTATCTGTCGGAAAAAAACTGAGATTTTTCACACCATTTATAGCAATATTTCTTGCTTCACTAATAGTTTTACCAATCCTATCTGCCAAAAGAACAGGTCATGAGGCAGATTTAAGCTCCCAGGATTTAGCTACCATTACAGAGCTGGTACTTATTGAATGTAATATTAAATTAAACAGTATTGCATATAGCTCTGCTCTGCTTGAATATGATGGTGAAGGTTTTGCAGGTTTTAAACCATATCTAGGTAGCTTATTTAAATATATACCTAGATTTATTTGGAAAGATAAACCTACACCTACAAGTTTTAACAATGATATTTCAGGAACACCGGCAAGAAGAGCACCCTACCTTTATGGAGTTGTTAATGAAACTCAAAATGTTGGAGTAAGTGCTTATTCTGTATCAAGCTGGCAATCTGGAATATATACTATAATATTATCAATAATACTTAATGTTATATATTTAATAATTATCAACACTTTCTTAAAAAACAATTCTTTATACCTAAATGCTATTGGGTTACAGTTGTTTTATTTTCCACAATTGATTATGACACCAAGTTATGGAGATAATATTATCCAGAAATTACTAGAAATTTTAATCATTATAAGCATCCTTCTTCTTTTTAAAGTAATTAAATTCAAAGTAATAAGGGAAACTACAATAGAATAATAGAATTGAAATTAAAATATAAGATGAAAATAGTTACATTTCAAGGAGGATTAGGTAATCAGATGTACCAATATGTATTTTATAATTGGCTAAAATCTCAATGCAATGATAAAATTTATGGATATTATCCACTTAAGGGTCTTAAAGGACATAATGGTTTAGAGATTCAAAAACATTTTAATAACATTGATATACCTAAATCAGGATTCCTTATTATGTTATGTGTATTTTTTATTAAGATATTTTCCAAAATTGTAAAGAATAAATCTTTAATTAGCAAAGAGTCAAGGGATATATCTTTGAAGTCAATACTATATGAAGGTTATTGGCAAGATTTGAGTTTTTTTACCAATTTCAAAATTGAGGATTTTGAATTTAATGTTGAAATAGACGCCAAAAACAAAGAAGTATTGAACAAAATAATAAGTACAAACTCTGTTAGCATCCATATTCGCAGAGGAGATTATCTATCTCCTGCACATTATTCAATTTATGGAAATATTTGCACTTTAGAGTATTATGATAATGCGATATCATATATTGAATCAAAAATAGAAAAACCATTTTTTTTCATATTTTCTGATGATATTGAGTGGGTAAATTCAAATCTCAATATCAAAGATTCAATTATAATAGACTGGAATCGAGGAGAATACAGTGTAATAGATATGTTTCTAATGTCTAAATGTCATTCTAATATAATAGCGAATAGTACTTTTAGCTGGTGGGGAGCCTTTCTTAATTCTAATAAATCCGCAATAAGCATCTGCCCAAAAAAATGGTTTTATTCAAAGTTTAAAGATCCTCAAATTTTCAAAGATTCATGGAAAAAAATATAAAATATATATTGTTATGAAAAATTCTCAGCCATTAATTTCTGTAATAATACCATGTTACAATGCTGAAGAACATTTAGAGGAGGCTGTTAAATCTATAATGCAACAGTCCTATATAAATCTGGAAATAATATGTATTAATGATGGATCTACAGACAGCACATTATCCATATTAAAAAGATTATCTGAAATCGATAATCGTATAATAGTTATTGATAACGTTTTCAATATCGAATTAATTAATACACTTAATAAGGGTATATCAATAGCCAAAGGAGATTATATAGCCCGAATGGATGCTGATGATATATCTTCACCAGAACGATTGGGGGAACAACTATCTTACTTGAAAGACTTTAATTTAGATTTATGTGGTTCGTATGTAGATTATATTAAAGAAAATGGAAGTTTTCACAGTCATTGCACTCATTTTGTCACTCATAATTCATCATTATGTTTTGTTTCAATGTTTGAGACACCTTTAATTCACCCGTCAATACTATGTAAATCTGAAGTTTTAAAAAAAAACAATTTTATTAAATCAGATGAATCTTATGTGGCTGAAGATTATTATTTATGGTGCATTTTATTACGACTTGGTATTAAAATTGGTGTTATCCCAAAATATCATCTAAAATACAGACTTAATAAAAAAGGTGAATCAATTACCAAAAGAGAGATTCAATATAAAAACCACTTTCATATATCTCATTGTCAACAATTGAATTTTGTCAAAACGCAGATTGACCCACAAGTTGAAAATTTAATTTCAGGTAGAAATATTAGCAGAATAACATCAAAAAATGTAACACTTGCAATCAATGAAATTAACCGTATAGAATCCCTTTACCTCTCATTATACAATTTAAGCGGATATGAAAGAAAAGAAATTAGACAATGGGTAATGTCTAGAGAATTGTACATAATATTTCAAGCTATTTTACACACTAATTATTTAAATCGTTTTTCTTTATGCTTTAAACTATTGTCTCGCTCACATTATCTTCTTTCAAAAAACATTTTTAAAAGTGCATTATATAGATTTATGTGGTTTATTAATACAATTAAAAATTAATTTTTCAAATGAATACTGACTCATTAAATTACAATGAAAAAATGTATGATGTTATTTTTATAACAACCTATATTGATGACTATGCCATCAACGATTTGATCAATAGCATAATCACCAATAATTACCAACTAAAAGTAGCATTAATAGTTGTAAATCAAACTATTAAATTAAGATGGGTCAATACAAATGATAATGTAGCAATAATATATATAGATGCTGGAAAAAGACTATCCCTTTCTGCTGCTAGAAATTATGCGATCAATCATGTAATTAACAATAATATAAAATCAAATCATGTTATTTTCCCTGATGATGACACAACATTTGACAAATCATTCTTTAAAAATTATCCTACCATAATTGAAGATGACGAATCATACATAATGGAAGTATACTGTCAAGGCACAAACAAAATGTATAAGCAAAATAATTTTGTTGATGGGTGGAAAATGAAATTAAATAATTGGAATTCTATCGGCTCAGTATACATGATAGTCAACTATTCTGTCTTTATCAAAGTTGGTTTATTTGACGAATCATTAGGTGCAGGCACTAATTATGGTTCTAGTGAAGATGTTGATTATTATATTCGTTGCTGTAAAATATGTTCTTACTTTAATTATTCAAAGAAATTACGAAATTTTCATCCATCTCCTATTGAAACATTTAAGGGACTTTCAATAAAACAGTTGATAAAAAGGTTTAATGGATATGGAAAAGGTGCAGTGTATGCATTGTGCAAAAATCATCTTTATTTTGACGCATTTATAATATGTCTGCGAGCTATGGGAGGTGCTGCAAAAAGTATTCTATCGTTCAATTTTCGATTATCAATGTGCTATTTTTTATCCTTCTTTACAAGAGTCTATACTTTTTTTATGGCAATTATAAATTACGATAAAAAAAACTAATTTGCATTACATAAATTATTGATAAAAATGGATATATCAGGAACTATTGTTACATACAAAAACAATTTCAACATACTTAAGCAAGCTATTTCAAGTTTTCTAAATACAAAATTAAACATAAAGTTGTATATTGTAGATAATTCTCCTACAGACGAAATAAAACTGATTTGCACAGATTCTCGCATAGAATATATATATATGAATTCAAATAAAGGATTTGGAGCAGGTCATAATGTTATAATGCGAAAGCCTGACAAAATGGGGAAATATCACTTAATTTTAAATCCAGATATAGAATTTAAACCCGGAACATTAGAATCTTTATATTTATATATGGAAAACAATTCAGATGTTGGAAATGTAATGCCTAAAATATTATATCCTGATGGAAAATTACAACATCTGTGTAAGCTTCTACCAACTCCTAAAGATTGGATTATCAGAATGTTTATTCCTATCAAAAAAGTAAAAAATAAAATAGACTATAATTTAGAAATGCACTTCGCAGATTATGGTAAAGAAATGAATGTACCCTACTTATCTGGATGTTTTATGTTTTTGAGAAAATCTGTAATTGAAGAAATTGGTATTTTTGATGAAGGTATATTTATGTATGGAGAAGATACAGATTTAAACAGACGTATTTATCGAAAATACAGAACAATGTATTACCCGAATGCAACAGTTGTTCACAATTTTGAAAAAGGCTCCCATAAAGACATTCGGTTATTATGGATTCATATAAAAGCGGCTATCTATTATTTAAATAAGTGGGGGTGGTTTATTGACAATGAAAGAAATGTGATCAATAAAAAAACCAAGTTAGAATATAAAACTAATAATTGATGAAACTACTACTTACAGGATCTTCTGGTTTTTTAGGGAACAACATTAAGCCATTGCTTTGTAACGAATACGAAATAAAGACGTTGGGGTTAAACCAGAACGATGATTACAATATAAATCTGTCTAAAAAGGTTCCTGAATTTAAAGAAAAATATAATATAGTTTTACATGCTGCAGGTAAAGCTCATTCTATTCCTAAAACAGAAACAGAAAAAAAAGTATATTTTGAAGTTAACTTGTTAGGAACAAAAAACCTCTGTGCTGCTCTTGAAAAAGTTGGAGTTCCAAAGTCGTTTATCTATATCAGTTCAGTTGCTGTTTATGGGGCTAGATTTGGTGAGTTAATTACAGAAAATCATCCGTTGAATGGAAATACACCTTATGCTCTGAGTAAAATACAAGCTGAAGAATTTCTTATTGATTGGTGTTTTAAACATAGAGTTAAGCTTAGTATTGTTCGCCCGTCTTTAATTGCAGGGCCAAATCCTCCTGGAAATCTTGGGGCAATGATAAAAGGAATTAAAACGGGTAAATATTTAAGTATCTCCGGAGTTAATGCTCGTAAAAGTATTCTAATGGTTCAAGATATTGCCAGATTGATTCCTTTATTGGCTGAAAAAGGAGGCATATATAACGTTTGTGATTCAGTACAACCCTCTTTTCACGAACTAGAAAAACTTATTGCCAAGCAAATTGGGAAATCAGAGCCTATATCAATTCCTTATAGTTTTGCTAAATTGTTGGCACGAATTGGGGATCACCTGGGTAATAAAGCACCTATAAACACGTCGAAACTTGACAAAATAACTAAGTCGCTTACTTTTTCAAATGAAAAGGCACGCAGAGAATTAGGATGGGAACCATTAAATGTATTGGAGAATCTCAAAATAAGTTGATTGACTTTGAAACATAAAAAAGCTACTTTTGCATCTCCTAAAATAGTAAACAACAACAAACAATAGTTATGCGTAAAATCATTGCATTGATCCTATGCTTTTTCGTTTATTCAGTCGGCTTATTTGCCCAGAGTATGACCGACGACCAGGTAATTCAATATGTAAAACAGGCACAGTTGGCTGGGAAGAGTCAGAACCAGATGGCCATTGAACTCAAGACAAAAGGGGTTACTACTCAACAGGTGGAGCGTATTAAAAAGAAATACGAAACCAACCAAGGGGTTACCAAAGAAAATGAGTCTGCTGTATCTACTTCCCGAAGTCGAACTAATAAAACATCAGACGAGGTTACATCTGTTACTCTGAATGAGATCCAATCGGAAACGGGTGATCCCAGCAACCTGTACACCATACAGGATACTTTGCCCAAGATTTTTGGTCGGGATGTGTTTACAAACAAAAATCTATCGTTCGAGCCGAACAGCAATATGGCTACTCCTACGAATTATTTACTTGGTCCCGGTGATCAGGTGATTATCGATATTTGGGGGGCTTCGCAGAATACGTTTACCGAAACAATATCTCCGGATGGAAATATCAATGTGAAGAATCTGGGACCCGTATATTTGAACGGGCTTACAGTAAATGAAGCGAACGCATACGTAAAAAGGAAATTCAATAGTATTTATGCCGGGGTGATGAGTGGGGCTTCTTCCAATATAAAACTTACATTGGGTCAGATTCGTTCCATCCAGATTAATATCATGGGAGAAGTGTCGGTACCGGGGACATATACCCTGTCGGCATTTTCGTCGGTTTTCCATGCCCTGTACCGTGCCGGTGGTGTAAACCCAATTGGTACTCTTCGTAATGTGAAGGTGATGCGTGGTGGTAAGCAGATGGCCGCGCTGGATGTGTACGATTATATTCTGAAAG
>Ga0074193_1003884_pt1 | contig 10170 bp, 8 predicted proteins | sample EPASupsiteHSE605_FD_64523 | JGI IMG/M metagenome (GOLD analysis project Ga0074193, IMG submission 64523) | Bioremediated contaminated groundwater from EPA Superfund site, New Mexico - Sample HSE6-05 | ecosystem: Environmental > Aquatic > Deep subsurface > Groundwater > Contaminated ...
ACTGTTTTGCCAAATAGTAACCGTTGATCAAACCACGCTAATTTTTCTCGTAAATTAACGACTTCGCCAACAATGAAAATGGCCGGCGGTTTCAGCCCTGCCTCGGCTACAGCAGCGGCAGCCTGTCCTACTGTTGTTATAAGGACACGCTGTTCAGGTTTGGTTCCCCAACGAATTACTGCTGCTGGAGTATCTGCAGAACGGCCATGCTGTATTAAGTTTTTTGTAATATGAGGTAAATTTTCTACCCCCATTAAAAATACCAGTGTATCCACTGCTGTTGCCAAATGGGACCACTTAATAGTTGATTCTGCTTTTGTAGGATCTTCATGACCAGTAATTACGGCAAAGGAAGTAGCAATCCCTCGATGGGTTACAGGAATACCCGCATAGGCAGGTACTGAAATAGCAGAAGTAATACCAGGTACAATTTCAAAAGGAATCTTATTTTCAACGAGGAGCAGCGCTTCTTCGCCGCCTCTCCCAAAGACAAAGGGATCGCCGCCTTTAAGGCGCACAACGATTTTACCTTCTTTCCCTTTATCCACTAACAGCTGGTTAATATCTTCTTGCCGCATAGTATGATCACTTGAAGCCTTGCCAACATAAATAAGCTCCACATCAGGGCGAGCTGTGGATAATAGACGATCATCTGCCAGACGATCATATACGATGACATCTGCAATTTGTATATATTCAAGGGCTCTAACGCTGATCAGTTTATAATCACCTGGTCCTGCCCCTACTAAATAAACCATACCTTGTTTCATTATTTTATCCTCCTATTGGGCCAAAATTTTATAATAAACCCAGCGCGACTTAAAAGCAGCAAGATTGACTTAATACGCTGAAAGAAATTAATGCAGTTCTTGCAAAATTTCTCGTCCGCCTGCATCAAGCATGTCCTGGGCTAATGTGCGACCCATTTCGGCTCCTGCTGAGGGCTCTCCGCTGATAGTCTGATGAACTTGCCGCTTTCCATCAACTGATAAAATAACAGCTTCCAGTACTAATAATTCCTGCTTAATATGGCCATAGACACCAATAGGAATCTGGCAACCGCCTTCTACTTCTGACAAATAAGCACGTTCAGCCTCTACAGCCCAGCGGGTTTCTTGGTGATTAAGAAACTCAAGCATTGTACGTACTTCCTGGTCATTCATGCGAGCTTCAAGAGCTAGGGCTCCTTGTCCTACGGCAGGGAGACAAATATCATGAGGCAGAACCTGAGTAATTAGATCTTGCCAGCCTAAGCGTTTAAGACCAGCAACTGCTAATATAATAGCATCTAAATCCTCTGTCTCCATTTTCTTCAATCGAGTATCTAAATTACCCCGCAAATCGCTAATCCTCAGGTCTGGTCGATACTTAAGTAACTGGGCCTTACGCCGCAGGCTTGATGTCCCAACTTTAGCGCCTTGCGGCAGGTTATCAATTTCACCATACTTGGGACTAATCAGGGCATCCCCTGGGTCAACCCGGTCCGTAATAGCTGCTAACAGCAATCCGGGAGGCAGCTGGGTCGGCATATCTTTAAGACTGTGAACTGCCAAGTCTATTTCGCCATTGAGCATTGCATGTTCAATTTCTTTAGTGAATAAGCCTTTGCCGCCAATTTTAGCGAGGGGCACATCTAGGATCTTATCACCTGTGGTCATAATATAAAGTAGACTTACTTCTATATCAGGATATTGGGTACGAATACGATCCGCTATATAGTTAGCCTGCCACAAAGCCAGTTTACTGCTTCGCGTACCGATAACAAGTTTTTTTCTTTTCACGACTTCTGCCCTCTCCTATTACATCTAATTTAAATAAATCACGTATTGCATCAAGATAAAATTCTTCATCTTGATTGCATGCAGCCTGATTGATACACACCATTGGGTCACGCAGCATTTTGCGCATAATCATCTTGGACATATTTTCAATAGCTTTACGTTCATCAGCATTAATATCTGTTAGCTTGGCCAGTGCCCTTTTAAATTCCCGCTGACGAATTTTTTCTGCTTTCTCCGTCATCCGGGCCATAATAGGCCGCAGGGACAAATAGCGAAACTTAATTAAAAGCTCCTCCAGTTCCTTTTTGATAATTCCCTCAGCCAGCACGGCTTCCTTCTCTCGTTGGCGAATGTTAAATTCTATGACTGCTTCTAAATCATCAATATTATATAAGCTGGCGCCAGAAATGGCTGCCACTTCAGGCTCTACATCCCGTGGAACTGCAATATCAATAATAATAATCGGCCGCCCCTCACGTTTAGGCATAAGATGGGCAACATCCCATGTTCTGATAATGTAATGAGGTGCACCAGTAGAAGTAATAATAATATCAGCATCAACCGCACTCTTCATAAAACTTTCAAAGGGCACAGCGATGCCATGAAATTTCTGAGCCAGCTCTACTGCCCGTTCATATCTGCGATTGGAAACAAAAACTGTTTTCACACCATTTTCCACTAAATGTTTCGCTGTCAGTTCCCCCATTTGCCCTGCCCCGAGCAAGAGTACATTGGATTGTGACAAATCGCCAAATATCTTCTTCGCTAGTTCTACGGCTGCATAGCTTACAGATACGGTGCTATGAGCAATTCTAGTTTCAGTACGGACTTTTTTACCAACAGCAATGGCTCGATGAAATAAAGTATTCAGCACAGTACTAGCCGTACCAACATCACAAGCCATTGAGTAGGCTTTTTTGACTTGGCTTAAAATCTGCCCTTCACCAATAATAAGGGAATCAAGGCTTGATGCGACCCGAAATAGATGATTAATACAAGCCTCCTCAATATAGAAAAAGAAGTCTTCAATATTAAGAGGCGCTTCAGACATGCGTTGCAAAAACTGTTGCATTACCTGCAGCCCGTCCTCAGCATCATCTACAACTGCGTACATTTCTGTACGATTACAGGTAGATACGATTACACATTCGCTAATTTCTTCATATTCATGAAGATGATTCAGCGCCATTTTTATCTTATCTTCGGAAAAGGTAAAACATTCCCGTACATCCACAGATGCCGTCTTATGATTTAGTCCCAGAACAACCAATTGCATTATTAATCTTAGCCTCCGCCTCTTTTATCTTGCCTTCTTTTAACAAGTTAATAATTTCCTGATCTATGGTTTGCCGCCAAAAGGCTTCACGCTCTTTTGATGATTGTATATCTTTTTTCATTTTAGTTCGTGCCTGAGCTATCAAATCAAGATAGGTTCCATATTCCGGACCATACCTTTGGGCTAGCTCCATGCCTAACCTTTTTGCGAGTGCCGGACTTTTCCCACCTGTCGATATCGTAATCAATAAATCACCGTGAGCAATCTGGGAAGGCACATTAAAATTACCTAACTCAGGTGCATCGGCTACATTGACAAGGGCGCCAGCCTTATGTGCCTCATCAGCAACCAACTTGTTTATGTTGCTGTTATTCGTCGCACAAATGACAATAAAAAAGCCGACTACATCACCCTCTATATAGGAGCGGGCAACATGAATAAGCTTTTTTTCCAAACTTAATTCTGTCAATTTTTGTGTAACCTCCGGACTGAGCACAGTAACGCAGGCTCCTGCAGCCAAAAGGGCTAGTACCTTGCGTTCAGCTACGCTGCCACCACCAACAACAACACAAGATCGATTGTTTATTTGCAAATTCACTGGATATAGGGGCACTTTATTCACTTCCTTTACATTTTAGCATATTTCGCACTACAAATCTAATATTCCTCTATTACTAGATTATTTTCTTGTTGCAAAATAACCTTCTAAAATTTTTCTTACTACAGGTGCTGCAGATACCGAACCATCACCGCCCTCTTCCACAAGCACCGATACTACGATTTCAGGATTATCTGCTGGAGCGTAACAAGAAAACCAGGAGTGAACAGTACCGCTGCCAGTCTCAGCAGAACCAGTCTTACCAGCTATTGGTGGCCTAAATCCTTGAAATACGGTTGATGCTGTACCTCTGCTTGTAACAGCAGCTAAACCAGTCTTGATAATCTCCCATGTCTCCGGTTTTAGATAAACGGTACGAAGTACTTCTGGACTATTTGTGTGAAAGATTGCTCCATCTGGCGTTAATACTCTATCTACTAACAGGGGGCGATATATAATTCCACCATTAGCCACGGCCATCAGCACTATTGCCTGTTGTAAGGGTGTAACCAAATAATAACCCTGTCCTATAGCGGCAATAATTGTTTCTCCAGGATACCACCCCTCAGCATATGTTGTTTGCTTCCAAGCCTCTGTAGGTACAATGCCTTTTTCTTCACCTGCGAGTCTTATTCCGGTAATCTGCCCTAACCCAAAAGTCAATGCATAGCTCGCTAAATTATCTATCCCCATACGATGGCCCAGCTCATAGAAAACCGGATCGCTGGACCAACAAATGGCATCAGCAATTTTCAATCGCCCCAGCCCTTTAGTCTCCCAGCCATAAAAGCTCCAGCCATGCAGAATATAAACACCTTTATCATCAAATACTTCATTTGCATCCACATATCCCATGTCTAGGGCTGCCGCTGCTGTAATAATCTTGAACACCGATCCTGGGGGATAGGTATTTTGGATGGTTTTATTCGCAAGAGGATGATATGGATCATTAGTCAGCTTATTCCAGTTAAGGTTACTGATGCCACTGGCAAAAATATTAGGATCAAATGCGGGTTGACTAGCCATAACGAGCACCCCACCTGTATGTACATCAAGTACAACAGCACTTCCCCCTTTGGCAGGTTGACCGCTTTCCCGGCTTAGTGCAATCTGATTGGCGAGGGCATCTTCGGCTATTTTTTGCAAGTTGGCATCAAGGGTAAGAACTAATCCCTTACCAGCCACCGCTGGTTTATCACCAATAATTTGTACTTCTTCCCCTAAGGCATTGACTTCTACCTGCAGTCCTCCATCAATTCCCCGTAAAACATCTTCCCACGCCCCTTCCAAACCATCTTTGCCAATAAAATCATTGGGATTATACCCTTTCATTTTTCTTTTAACATACTCGGCCTCGCTTATACTGCCAACAAAACCAAATACATGGGCTGCAAGTTCCTTATATATATAAGATCTCACTGGGACGGCCTCAATAATCACACCAGGTAGATAATATTTATGTTCTTGTATTTTCGCTATCATCATTTGATCGGCATCCCTTTTGAGCCGTATCGGTGTATAAATAAACTCCTCATTATACTGCAACTTTTTCTCAATTTCCTCCGGCTTGAGGCCAATAATACTAGCTAGAATAGGCGTAGCATTTCGGGCATTGGTATATTCTGAGGGTATAATTGAGATGGCGAAACTAGGATTATTACCGACCAGCAGCGCCCCATTGCGATCATAAATACTACCTCGCGGTGCTTGTGCTACAATCTTCCGGATTCGATTCTCTTCCGCTATTTTTTTATATTGTGGACCATTCACCAGCTGCATCCAAGCGAGACGAATGATCAAAAAACCGATTACTGCCACAATAATGCCTGTCATAATATTCATCCTATGGGATTTTTCCGTATTCCACATGACATTACTCCTCGTATTTTTTTAGGTTTCACTATTTTCTCCCATACATAAGTCGCACTAAGCATAAGAAAAGACTTGGTTTCGACCAAGTCCTCAGACGCAGGTAGAAGCCTTAGTCGTTCTTACTTGTAATCAAGAAAGGGTTATACTTTCTGATTACGTAAGAAAAGACTTGGCTTGTGCCAATTCCTCAGACCCAGCAAAAGCCTTAGTCGTTCTTACTTGGAACCTTAGAAAGTGATATACTTTCTGATTCCGTTAAAGAGGACAATTGTTTTGCCCCTTATCTATCTCTGCCAGAGCAGCAATATAAGGCAAATATCTGTAATGCTTTATAAATAGTATCCCGCAAATATGCAAAAAAAATAGCCCTTATGGGCTATTTGACAGAATCAAAAAATATATCACTTCTTGATTGTAAGTAAGAGCAACTAAGGCTTCAGCCTGCGCTGTGGCTTGGCTGAAACCAAGTTTTCTTTAGGAAATTGCTATTTACCATCATAATCCTTACCAATGAGCACAACGGCATCAGAACTCTTGCTATCATCATTAGTCACATTCATTGCATATTTAAACGGTAACCCTGTTAATTTATTGATAACGGTACTATTCGTAGTGTTAGTAACAATTACTGTACTTTTATAGGTATTGGTCACATTCATCACGCCGGACACTTCAATACCCTGACCGCGTAGTATGCTTGCAATTTTATCGCCAGCATCTGGTATACCACTCGCATTAATAACGTCGACACGAACCTTGCCAGAAACAGGTTTTTTAGTAACATCCTTACTAGGAACATTCGATTTATTAACTGTGCCTGCTTTATCTGCTATCTTTGTATTATCAAGAGCAGTTGGAGTTTTGGGCACCTGTGTCTGCCTTGGCTGTTCAATAATCTTCATTTCCTTTGGAAGAGAAGATTCATATTCGGTAGCTTCACGCTCTGTAACCGATAAGTACCTTTCCTCTATCTTCACTCCTAATGTCTGAGCCACATGCTTGCGCAGAGCCATCAAGTCAGGTAACCAATAACTCACATCATCAATATACCCGGGCTTACCAGGCACCATGTCGGTTTTGAGTCCTATTTTTGAAGCATCATTCAATATTTTTGCCAAATTCAGCATTTGACTTGTGGACATATCACTTTTCACAACACTGCTGATCTCTCTGATAATCCCAGGTATTTTCGTAATAACTGATGGACTGGCAACTTCATTCAGCACTGCCTTAAGAAACTTCTGCTGACGTTCTACTCTGCCAATATCCCCTTCTTCATCACGATAACGTACATATTGAATAGCCGTACGACCATCCATATGCTGCATACCAGGCCTTAAATCGATAACCAGCCCGCCGTCATCATCATAAGGATCGCTATAATACATACGTTTTTCAACATCAATTGAAACTCCACCCATAGCATCAATGATTTTTTTAAAGCCAGCAATATTAATTTCAATATGGTGATCAATTTTAATTCCTAGCAAACCTTCCAACGCTTGCTGGGATAATTTTTGGCCACCAAAGGCATAGGCATGATTAATTTTATCCCAACTTTTACCTGGAATTTTCACTCTTGTATCTCTAGGTACAGATAGCATTGCCACTTCTTTAGTCTTCGTATCAACAGTCAGCACAAATAAAGTATCAGACCGTCCCACATCATCACTGCGTTCATCTACCCCCATGACCATAATGTTAATCTTATGATCTGGAGATATGATACTTCCATTTTCTTTATTTCTGCCAGAAAAGCCACCGCTAAACCAGTAATAAGAAGCGCTAGCTACGGCTATTAATGCGAGCAAAATACCTACTATGGTAAAAACACGCTTTGCCATTCCATTTTTTTGTTGATTTAAGTGTTTTTCCAGTCGTGCCATAAAGCGCATCTCCTCTCTATTACCTGACAGCCCTATAGGACCTTGGGTTCTAAAAATCAATAAACAAGCCCCCAACATTGGAGGCTTGTTATAAAGTATAACAAAGTATGACACAATCAGTCAAGGTGTTTATTCCTTATCACAAGAATACACTAGGGCAATCATCACAAACAGTTCCCTTCCTAAATTACAGTAAACCCTTCTTCATCTACGGTTTCTTTAATTTGCCCCACTGTAGTTCTGCTTGTATCAACCTTCACGGTAAGTGTCTTTGCTGCCAAATCGACTTCTGCAAACACTACACCAGGTAGTGCACCTACCGCTTTTTCTACAGCATTCTTACAATGTCCGCAGCTCATGCCTTCAACAATAATATTATATTTTTCAATATCGTTCTCCATATATGGCACCTCCATCTCATAATAATATTATTATTCTATTCATATAAAAAAATACCTGCCGAAAGCTGTCGACAGGCATTCTTCTAGGGTAACCTCTCTATTTGCTTAGTTTATTGTTGTTTAGGAAATTTACTGTCAATTAATGGCCAAATCTCAGGTTGTTCTTGCCCCAAGCGCCAGAGTGCAATTCCAGCCGGGTTATATTTGGCTATTATATCCAATTTAGCTGCCGTGCTCCTGTCATTTTCAAACCATACTTCATGGTTTTTGTACTTAAAGTGGGGTGCTTGAGTAGCTTCATCATATATGATTTTGGCCCCATTTTGCTCAGCGCGAACAATGGCATCTACATAAGTTACAGTTTCTCCATCTTTGCCTTTTACCCAATCATAACCATAAGCACCAACACCAATAATGACTTTATGAGGGCCACCGCAGTTTTCAATCGCATATTTTATATTCTTTTCATACCAGTCTATAGGTGCGATTGGCCCTGGTTCGGGTGACGTAGACCAGTGATAATCATAAGTCATAATTTGCAAAAAATCAGCATTTTTAGCCAATTCAGGATAGTTATAAGCTCCTGAGACATCTTCTGCTACATCGACTTGAGGAAATACTGAAATAATCAAGGTTTTATTCATAGACTTCATTTTAGGGTATAGTTCTGCCATAAAAGCCGTTAAATTATCCCGTTGTTTAGGCGGCAGCAATTCAAAGTCGATATTTGCACCATCATATTGTTTTTCTTGTACAAGTTTTACAATATGATCTACTACCTTGCTACGAGTACCAGGATCACCTAATACTGAATCTGTTGAACCAGTTTTATTCGTTATCAAAGGATACATTTTTAGACCCAGGCCTCTCGCGGTATCATACACTAATTGACTCTCCTTAGATTCTAGACTACCATCCTTGGTTGCCTTATACCAAAATGGTCCAACCCCTGTCATACTCTTAGCAAAGGCTTTCATGCTAGGAAATGAGCCTGATTTATCAGGTGTACCTGGCCAGGGATTTTCATAATAGCCAAGTACCAGCCTTGGTGGCATGACAACCTTACCTGGTGCACCAGGTGCAGGATTTTCCGATGAACCTAGCGTTCCTGGCAATGGCTTAGGCGCTGGTTTATTACTGCAACCACCTAGCAGCCCGATTGCTGTTATTACAAAAATTATTAGCACAATACTAGTCAAAAATTTTGAATAACGCACAACTGTCACCCTTTCCTTAATACTCTAATCAGGACAATCCCAAAGCAGACTTTAAAACAGCAGCTTGCTTTTTATGCCCTTACTCATAGTATTGACGATGACACTTTTATTATACAAAAAACAGCTCTTTGAATATTGGCTCTCACCAAACTATTATACTTCAGAATAATATATCCATTTGAAGATATTATCCTCTATTGATAAAATTCAGAATATTACGTATAAGATAGCCCCTTGCCTATAATGACTGTCTATAACCCCATAATAGCTTTTTTACCCTAAAAAGCCGTTAAGCTTTTTCTAAATATAATGATATAATGTGTTGCAAGCAACTTTGATTTTATCGTTAAAGGGAGAGTGTTGATAATTGAAAGATGAAACAATAATAAAATCCATGCCTCCGCTCAATGGTCAAGCTGTAAAAATAATTGAAGATGCTCTTGACCAATCTCCCAGTAAGGTCATTCGTTTGGTAATCAACAATACTATTTATCAACTTTCCCGTGCAGGCCGCTGGTTTAAATTTTCCTTGCTTACTAAGAAACAAACTGTAAAACGGTCTACTATTTTTCAAACTATTACCGAAATCTATAATCAGGCTATTCATGGACAAACCTGGCGCATCGCTGAAGTCAGTTAAACAAGGTAAAGCCCTCTTTAAAAAAGAGGGCTTTCTTATTAGGGCGAATTTGCCTCTGAACAGAATCGCTACTTAACGGAAGCCAAGTTTTCTTTACAAATTTCTAAAAAGTTATGTAAAACTTGCGCAGTTAATCCCCAAATAACATGCTGATGATATTTATAAAAAAACACGTGATAATTTTTGCGTTTCTTCCACTGATCAGAATACCCGGGCAGCAGCTCAAAAGGGAAATCAGCTAATGGCCTTGTGCATCTTTCCATATGACCTACAATGGGCTCAATCCCCAATAAAAAATCCAATGGCACTGTAAATACTTCAGATACCTCGTGCCGGTTAGGATTAATAAGATGAGGATCAGTAATGTAACCAACAAAAGGGTATAATCTTACCCCTATTGGACTGATAACTTCATGCAATTCTCCTAATACCTGTATTTGCTCTTTTCCTAAGCCCAGTTCTTCCCTAGTTTCTCGAACCGCAGCAGCAAGGTAACCAT
>Ga0074193_1003885_pt1 | contig 10166 bp, 11 predicted proteins | sample EPASupsiteHSE605_FD_64523 | JGI IMG/M metagenome (GOLD analysis project Ga0074193, IMG submission 64523) | Bioremediated contaminated groundwater from EPA Superfund site, New Mexico - Sample HSE6-05 | ecosystem: Environmental > Aquatic > Deep subsurface > Groundwater > Contaminated ...
AAGTGGCTGCTTGGACCAAGAGAAGAAATGAAAATAAAAAGAAAATAAACTGGAAGTTCACAAAGAAGATTGCTGATGAGAAGATGACCAAATATTATGTTTCATAATTAAATTGTCAAGGTACTAGATAGTTCGGATAATGAAGTTTGAAGAGAACGAAGGTTTTCGGAGAGGCTGGAAAAAAGGTCATTTATGCCCCTTATTTTATAGCCAGTTCCGGAGATTTCGGAAGAATTATCCAGAGAAATCATAGAAACATTCGATGTTTTGCCGGAAGGAAGGGCTGCACTGAGAGCAAGACTCGAAACATTCCCTTCTGAAAATGATGGAGGTGAGTTCGAAAGCAAGGAATTTCCGTGGATAGGAATAGAAGATTCAGGAGATACAGAAGGTCCATGTGGAAAAACTGAGGAGCCTGCAGCAATACTTCCTGCATTTTCCTCAAGAAAGGGATCTGAAAAATTTCCGGAAAGAATTCTTCCAGCCTGAAGTGCAGGAGGAGTTTCCAGAGAAAGGCGTCTTTCGACCGCCCTGAGCCTTTTTTCAAAACTCCTGATGCTTTGATCAAAAACTTCAATCCTTCCCTGCAAATCCTCCCTGATTTCTGGCTCTGCCTGATGTAACTTATTCAATTGACATGACCCCCCAAAATACCTTATAATTAATCGTGTGCAACACTATATAAAAATTTTGAAAATTAGAAATAATATTAAAAGTGATAAAATAAAGTAAATAGTAGAAAAGAAGGAAAGATGAAAGCAGCTTGAAAAAAGGAAAATTGAGGATTAGATCAGTCGGATCTCAATTAATTCTCCTCTATCCTGAGCCTCCATAATATCGGATGCAAGGTCCGAATTTATTCTGAGTTTCACTTCTCCGTGTCGGCTTACAGTTGCACTGAAGAGATATTCACCTTCAATGAATATCTCCACATCTTTCCCTGCAAGCTCCGGAGCCCCTATAATAAGGTGTTTTTTATTTATTTCAATGAGAGGATGAGCGGAAGAGGAAGTAGCTTCCGGCTCAAAGCCAGACGGCCGGGGTTTTTGCGGGGGGACTCTACTTTCGACTCCGTACTTTCGGCCTTTTCTAGCCCTCGGAGCTTCTTCCTCCATCTCTCTGACGTCAATATGGAGCCCCAGAGTATTTTCTATCCGATCGATAACGTTTCCGCCCTTGCCAATGACTTTTCGCATTTCTTCATTTCGGACTTTTACAATTGCACTATCATCTGATGTCAATTCAACTTCAATAGGGCCGGATGCGTACCTGCCAATAACACTTCGGATCTCTTCTTCGGCAAGCCTCCACGCAGGTTTCCTTCCTTCCATTGAAGGCCCTATTGGCATAACCACAACCTGCTCTCCATAAGTGTAAATTTCATACTCAACTTTGCCGGTCTCGAAATCTGCGATAGTAATCACAGGCCTTGCAAGATCCTGTTCGATCATCCCATGGGGAACTTTAACCGTAAATGCAAGCACCAGAACCTTTGCAACTTCCCCTTTATCAATAAAAATGACAGTATCCACCACCTGGGGAATCACACCCAATTCAACCCTTCCGATCAGGCGTTGAATGGCGTCTACTGCTCTTGTTGCATGCACTACCCCTATCATTCCTACTCCCGCAAGGCGCATATCTGCAAAGATCAGGAAATCCCCGGTCTTTCGGACCTCATCATAGATGGTATAATCCGGCCTGACCAGAAGCAAAAGATCTGCAGTATCTTCCATCCTGCCGTTTAAGGGTGAATACTGAGTGATCTCAGGAGGCACCTGCAGGTCTCTTGGGGATTCCATAGTTTTGACCACCTGTCCGTGGTCATTAAGGTAGCGGGCAACCCCGGCAGCAAAAGTAGATTTTCCTGCTCCTGGAGGCCCTGCAATAAGAACTCCACGCTGGTTTAAGATACGCTCTTTTAATTTGTCACTCAGGCGGTACTGCTCAAGATCAACAACCACAGTTGGCCTGACAGTCGTGATTTCCATATCGTCGGAAAAAGGAGGATGAGCAATTGCAATTCGCATATTCCGTATTTGAAGGACAGTAGCCCCACTTGAAGACATCTCGATGAAAGACTCGGGATCAAGCCTCGCCCTCTCAATAAGTTCTTTCGAGATGCTGGAAAGTTCCGAAGAGGTAGCAGACTCATCACGAATTCTTACATAACGTACATTCCCTATCGGCCCCTTCTTGGCCATAGGGGATACACCATTTTTGAGGTGCACGGACATCGTATCGTCAGTGAAAAAATGCTCGATTTTAAGAGGCCCAAACTCTGAAGGGTCCAGAACTTTGGGATGCAGGTATTCAACATCAAGTCCCTTTGCTTTAGCTATAAGAGACTGTACCTTATCTTCACTTACAAACAGCCCTCCGACCTCAATAGCCGTCTTACGGATAAGGGCATCCACCCTGCCTTCCTTAGAGAGTTTGATTTCCTCAAGAGTGGGCTGAACCCCACTAAATTGAAGGTGAATCTCCTCTCTATCTGCCAGCTTGCGAAGTTCCGAAAGCTCTTCAAGCCCTTTGAAACCTATTTCTCTGCCCCTGTTTGCCTGAGCCTCAAGTTCCGACACCACAGCTTCGGGAATAATAACCTCAGCGCCCCTGAACTCGCCGCTTCTGACGCGGGACGAAAGTCTCCCGTCAATTATCACGCTTGTATCCGGAACGATCCTCATCCTCTTCTCATCAGCCATATAAAGGAATATAGAGCCAGAAAGTATATAATATAATTCTTGAATTATCCAATATTATATATATATTGAACTGTATAATATAAATTTGGTGACAAAATTTGGATACAAAACAAGTACCGTTGACTATAAAAACTTTTTATATGACGGAAGAAGCTTACAAGGAAGTATCAGAGGAAAATAAGAAGATTGCACATAACTATATCACGTCAATAGAGAACAGTGCAACGCCTAAGTCACAATATACGATTGACTATAACGCAAAAATCATGAGATTTATCCTGAAAAATATTAAGACCGATTTGGATAAACTAATAAATCATGAGATTTATCCTGAAAAATATTAAGACCGATTTGGATAAACTAATGATTGATGATATAGATGATTTCCAAACGGCGGTGAATAATTGGAAACGTGTAGACGGGAAAGCTGTTGCAAGTTCAACCAAAAAAGTGTATTTCATTGGCTTTAAGCGATTTTTACATTGGTACGCTAAAAGGTATGAAAATACTAAATACTTAAATCTCTCCAATCAGATTGAAATTAAGGTTATGACACAGCGAAAGCTGCCAAGTGATCTCCTGACAACAGAAGAAGTAGAAAAAATGATTGAATCGGCTGACCTGCTCAGGGATAAAGCCATTATTGCAACATTAGCTGAGAGCGGTTGTCGTCGAGATCCTTGGTCTTTTGCTCTAGTGTCGCGTCAGTCCTCAAAGATTTAACGATTCTGAATAGTTGCAATCGATTTTATACGACATTTTGCTGTTGACGCGACACTAGAAGGTTTTTCGAGTATGTTACATGGTTAACCAATGAATAAAGAGAAAATGCTTTTTATTATCTTCAAAATGTCAAAAAGGCACCGTTTATCATGTAAATGCATATATTTTGAAAACGTTTATAAGTTATCATCCACTTTAAAGAGTAATTATAAAAGCATTCTTTAAGCTGCAACCTATCCATAAAACTAGAAATATCAAGGGGTTATCATGAAAGACCTTGAAGTAAAAATACTGGATGAGAACGACCACATTTTTATTGAAACGTTAAGGAATCTCGGGATGTCAAGAAATGTCGCTACGACCATGGCATATCTTATGAATGTAGACGAAGCTTCATCCCGTGAAATTGAAATAAGTACTGGATTAAGGCAACCCGAAGTCAGTCTTGCAATGAGGTTAATGCACAACCAATCCTGGATCAGTGTGCGCTCGGAAAAAAAGCCTGGAAAAGGGAGGCCGATGAAGATTTATTCTCTTGCGGCTCCAGTTGACGAGATCATAAGTTATTACGAAGACAAGATTTACAAAGAATCTCAGGCAACCATATCAGCAATCAAGAAACTGAAAGTGATGAGCAAACAGCTGTCTCTCGCCCCCTCAAAGTGAAGGATTTCAAACAAGGTTAACTCCATAATGACTGACAATCCTTTTTGGGAATTCACTATTATGGAAAAAAACATTTAATATGGACCACCTGTTTATGCATATTCTCATTTAGCTTTTCTATCTGCTCATCCTTAATGTGCAGCTGGTCCTTTGAAAGGCAAAGCCCTCTGATTTTATCAAACTCTCCCAGAGCCTCTACACTTGGCCAAAAATAATTTCCTTACCTTCTCTTTTATCCTGGAAATAGTGCAGGCTTCACAGAGTACTCGACGGCGTCAGCAACTTTGATTTTACAGCCTATGGACTATTGCAGAACGAGGGAGGTGACAAAAGCAGTTTTGCTTATTTTGGATGTGGGAGTCTTTACAGGTAAGCAAGTCATTTGACATTATAAATTAGATAAGATCCACGACTTAGTATAGCTGATGCGTTAAGAATTGACTTTATAAATTCATTTAGTTTCATGGCTGATTTCTGCCTTTATTTTTCGACCCCAAACATAAAATCGATATCTTGCACCAGTTTACCATAAAAAAATAATTTATGATAAACCCTAGATTATATAATAAAACTTCTGGCGCTTTTTTTAGAGGAAGGACGTCAAAAAATAGAGCTGGGAGGAAACAAAAAATAAAAAACTTGAGGATAAAAAAAGCCTGAAGAAATTAGAACATCACGATCCGGTAACATCATAAGGTTCAGTAAACATCCTTGGGCTCGAAAACCTTCTCTCCCACAACCTCTCCTTCGAGGTTTCGGTAAAAACATGACCTGTACCCCATATGACAGGCTCCACCTACCTGTTCCACCAGTAGGAGAAGAGAATCCATATCACAGTCAATCCTGATTTCCTTTACTTTTTGCAGATGCCCGGAAGTCTCACCTTTCTTCCAGAGATTCTGCCGGCTTCGACTCCAGAAATGTGCGATTCCAGTCTCCACAGTCTTCTTAAGGGCTTCCCGATTCATATAGGCGCACATCAGCACCTCCCTGCTGCTCTTGTCCTGAACAACAGCAAAGATCAGGCCATTTTCGTATTTTAAGGTATCAAAATCAATCATGGAAGATAGATTGCCAAACTAGTATAAAAAAGGAAGGGGATAAAATAGAAGGCTACATCTGAAATATAAATCCATTCTTAAACTGGAGTCTGAAAAGAAAAAGGAATTAAATTAAGCTCTTTAAAGGAGACATTTGATTCCTTTTTACGATACTTTAGAAAAATAAATTGCAGTACGCACAATTCCTTTTTCAAGGTTTGGTCCCAAGTACATCCTCTACATATGCCCTGAAGATTTCCGCAACGCTCCAGGCCTGGGCAATGCAACCTCCAGGAGAGTAGGGGTAATCGCCATCAAATACCTCGGAAATGGTGCCGATACCTGCAGTTTCGAGATGCATGTCAAAGCCTTGCAGGAGAGCCCGCATATCTTCAAGACTCTTTTTCGAATAGTTGTGGACCTTCCGATAAGCTTTCACATAAGCTCCAAGGAGCCAGGGCCACACGGTTCCATTATGGTAGGCTGTATCTCTGCTTACTGCATCTCCATGATAGTGTCCTTTATAAGCAGGGTGATCACTCGAAAGAGATCTGAGCCCAAAGGGAGTTAGAAGATCTTTTTCGATTCTATCCACAATTGCTTTTTCTTTTTCAGCAGAAAGCATAGTATAAGGGAGCGCTACCGCAAAGATTTGATTAGGGCGGATTGCAGGGTCTTTAATCTGGTTTCCTGCCTCATCTTGAGAAACAAGATCAAACAGGCAGTTAGTTTCCGAGTTCCAAAAAAGATCCTCAAAATTCGAAGCTACCCCGGCTGCAAGAGTCTCATATGAAGAAACATCTTTGCCGAGAAGAGTGCCTAGGTTGGAGGTAGTTTTCAGGGCATTATACCAGAGAGCATTAATTTCACAGGCTTTACCTGCTCTTGGAGTAACTGCCCACTCCCCGATTTTAGCATCCATCCAGGTTAATTGAGGCCCTTGTCGAATAAGATAATCAGAGTCCATGCCGATTCCAAAGTCTGTGCCCTTACGGTAATTATCTACGATACTTTCTACGGTATCCCAAACATCAGAGAGAAATAGTAGATCTCTTGTGTATGCGAAATATCGGTCAAGGGCATGAATAAACCAGAGAGAAGCATCCACTGTATTGTAGATTGGTTCTCCTCCGAGAACTAAGAAAGCGTTTGGGACTAAGCCTTTCCGACAGTGATTGGCAAAGTTTTTGAGAATATACTTAGCCTCTTCGAAGCGATGGGGAATTAAAAGCAGGCCAGGCAAAGAAATCATGGTATCCCGCCCCCAGTCAGCATACCAATGATATCCTGCAATCACAGTCGTGTCACCTGAGGAGGGATTTTTTATAATAAAAGAGTCAGTTGCCCTGAGAAGCTTAAGGGCGAAGGGTTCAGTAAGCCTGGAATTAAAAGCAAGAAGATTCTGTCGATATACTTCCCTGGTATAGAGTTCATCAACTTTCTCGATATTGAAAGAAGAGATATTTCCGGTTGAAGCAGCGATAAAGAAACGGGAAGTTCCCAGTTTGAGTTTACTTTCGAAATAACCGGGATTAAAGTTATCTTCCTGGAAGGCAAGCCCCCGTTTCTTTTCAGCATCATACTCAAAATTGTAATACCACATAGGGTCAGGATGATACTGGAGATCGGATGAAAGTGAGAAAGTAAAACCATTAGAACTTTCCAGTTCTACTCCCATAGGATTAGCTTTCTGGGAAAAGGAAAGGTCTGAAGAGCGAGTAGTGAAATGAAAATTTCTTGAGTTTACCAGAGGGAAAATTCTCAACACAGCTCCTTCTTTCCTGGACCTGATATCATATAGTATACAGGTTGTGTTACTGTTGTGAACCATGAAGATTTTTTTCTTCACAGTAAAAACACCGGGCTTATAAACCCAGAGGGGAAAGGGGGCAAGAATGAATTTGGAAAGGTAATTGAAGCCCGTAGGACAAACAGTGTCCGGATATTTATGAGTTGCAAGTCGATAGACTTCTTCATTGATAGAAATTTCCTCATCGAGGGAAGAAAGTAACAATACCCTTCCTGGTGAATTTTCTGGAGCTGCTACAAGTAGTCCGTGATAAGTCCTTGTGCCTGCTCCTATAACTGTAGAGGAGGCATATCCTCCGAGCCCATTTCCTATGATCCATTCTTTCTTTATTCCATCTTCGTACGTTGAGAAAGATTCTGCTCCAAGCCTGATCCCACTCATACATACTTGATAAGGATTGATTTCTTAAATAGTTGTACGTTTGGAAAAAAGCATTAGAAAGATATTAAAAAAGCAAGAAAACCCTAGAGTATATAAGTTGCAAAATTATTATATTTTAAGTGTAAACATAAACTATTTTAGCTGTGCAGGACATAAGAAAGTGAGAATCATGAAGCAAGACCTTTTAGAAATCCTTGTTGACATATTCAAATCATCCGGATACAATGTCATAATATCCAGCCAGTGTGACATTCTTGTGGAGAAAAACGGGCATCAGGCTTATGTAAGGTGTGCCGTGCAGCCAGATTATGAAGAGATAACAGCCTTTTCCGAAAAGATAGGAGACTGTACAGGAATCTATGTGATGACCCAGAAAACATCTGGAGAATTAATCGATTATGCAGCTGAACTCGGGATCTATGTATGGGATAGAGACGAGTTAGCCCTTCAGATAGGAAGAGCGGTTCTCGTAAATATGGAACAGAAAGCAGACAATTCTTATTCTGACCCGGAAATCTCACAAACAAATGAAACAGTGGACCCACTTAGGGAACTAGCTTCCGAAATGCCCACAGAAAGCTGGAAAGCAGAAGAGTTCAGACAGGAACCTCACTTCAGCAGAGGACTCATCATACCACTTCAGGCCCAACCGGCAGGAGCAGAAAAAATTTCATTTGAAGCAAGATCTCTTCCACGTATCTATGATGCGAGGAAAAATTCAAAGAAACTGGAACAGGTTGAGATTCCAGAACTTGACTCCTATGAAATGTTGAATATACAGTCAGTGGAGCCAAAGATTTCTAAAGATCAGGCAATTATTATTGCGAAACCCTATCTCAGCAACCCTAAAGATGCAATTTTGAAATTTGTACCTTTCTGGAAATACAGATATAATGTTGAGGCGGAAAAAAAATTCAGATCAAAGGTTTTAAGCATTGTCGGAGAAGGACAGGGTTTTCTTAACGCACTAAATAAATCAAGGGAAGAGATGGAAATAGAGGGTCTTGGCATGCCTACAAGAATTCCGGCAGTGCAATATGAGGTAAAGCGGCCGAATGTGGATAAGAAACAGGCAGAAAAGGTCCTTCTGGATTCAATTATACAGGAAAATACACGCGAAATGCGCTTTAACAATCTGGAAGGGCAGGCAATTATTTATGAACAAAGGAGTATTAGCCCAAAACCCGATGAAATAGAACTTGACATGGAGCTTGTGTATATTCCTGTCTGGGAAGTAAAGGGAAAACGTAATTCTCTAGAAATCAACGCTTATAGTGCAAAGGTTCTGGAAGAACCTATCGATGAAGATGCCGAATTTGTGTGAATGAAAAGTTCGGAAAAATATTAGCGGAAAAATATATAAAATAGAAAATATATTTATAGCTTAGCAGAACAATAGAATTCCTAAGAAAATGAATTCAGATCCTGCTCCCAGAAATTCCTGCGAAAAAATCTTTTTCAGGGAAAAAGCGCCAATTCTACATAAACGTTATATGTGCCAGATGGAAGAATATATAATGTTTGGAAATTATCTGTAAGCTGTAACGGATGACATCTTGTAGAAATTAAGGTAGATAGATATTTTAAAAGACAGGAAGTAAAAAAGAGGTGCATAAATGATCGAAGTAACAGACAAAGCTGCTTCAGAACTTAAAACACTGCTTGAACAGGAAGGGAAGCCTGAACTTGCTCTCAGAATCTTTGTTGCCGGAGTTGCCTGCAGCGGAATTCAGTATGGACTTGCCTTTGATGATGAAGTAAAGGAAGAAGACGTGACGATGGAAAGCAACGGAATCAAACTCGTTATGACAAAAGATATTGAAAGAAGCTTCTCTGAAGGCAGCATTGACTTTATTGAAGATGAAAACGGGAAAGGATTCATGATCCGCAACCCCACAGCCGGCGGATGCGGTACCTGTGGCGGATGTCATTAAAGCTAAAGTAAAACCGCGCTGAGGGTATAAAAACCCGAACCTGAAGAAGCAAACGAAAACCAAAAACCAAGGAGAAGAAAATTTATGTTTCCAGGAATGGGAGGCGTGGGAGGCCGGGGAATGAACCCGGCTAAAATGAAGCAGATGATGAAACAGATGGGAATTGATGTCAAAGAACTCAAGGATGTTCAGGAAGTAATCATAAAAACTGCAGACTCTAATATCATCATAGAGAATGCGAATGTCACTATCATGAAAGTCCAGGGTTCGGAAACATACCAGATTGTAGGTGACGTAAAGGAAGTCCCGAAAGAACTGGAAATTCCTGCTGACGATATAAAACTTGTAATGGAGCAAACAGGCGTTTCTGAGGAAGAAGCCCGGAAAGCCCTGAAGAGCTCAAACGGAGATCTGGCAGAAGCCATTGTGGCACTTTCTTCTGCCTGATTCTTTTCTTTTCCCGAATTGCGTCTCGCCCGAATTGCGATTCGGGAGTACGCTGTCCTTCTCGCTACGCTCGATAGGACTAATTTATTGATTTAACTGCTTTTAGCTTCATTCACTTTGCACGCTCAAGCAGACAAAGTGAGAAAAAATGGGAAAAGGAAGAAACAAGTCAAAAAGCTAGAAACATTTTAAAAGGGCAGTAAAACAATATCAAAATAGAAAGTGAAAAGCAATTAGAAAAAGCAATTAGAAAAAGCAATTAGGAAAATAAATAGAGAAATCAATTAGATAAAAATTGATTTTAAAAATCGATTAGTATAGGGTGAGTATGACAGCGATCCAGAGTTCCCGAAGACTCGCGTACTTCAGTACAGTAAGGAACGTGGACAGGCTTATCTTCTGTGTTCGGGATGGGTACAGGAGTTACCCTGCCGCTATGGCCGCCACACTCTACCTATAA
>Ga0074193_1003887_pt1 | contig 10158 bp, 4 predicted proteins | sample EPASupsiteHSE605_FD_64523 | JGI IMG/M metagenome (GOLD analysis project Ga0074193, IMG submission 64523) | Bioremediated contaminated groundwater from EPA Superfund site, New Mexico - Sample HSE6-05 | ecosystem: Environmental > Aquatic > Deep subsurface > Groundwater > Contaminated ...
CAGGGAATCAAGGAAGCTTGCTGCTGAAAAAGGAAGTTTTCCGGAATATGAGGATTCCTCATGGGAACTTCCAATGAGGAACGCTGCACTAACCGCAGTCGCTCCGACAGGCACGATTAGCATTCTTGCCGGTTGTTCGGCAGGAATTGAGCCTGTTTTCAGCTGGGTCTACAGGCGAACTCAGACCGTAGGCAGGGAATTTATGCTTGTTCATCCGTTTTTTAAGGCGTATTTCAAACCAAAACTGTCGGAAGCTGACTATGAATGGCTTCTGGAGCATGTCTATAAGTATGGTACGTTGCAGGATGTGGAAAATTCAGAACTTGTAAGTGAAGAGGATAAGCAGCTTTTCAGGTCAGCCCTTGACATTGACTGGAAGGCCCATATTGATATGCAGGCCTCATTTCAACGGCACTGCCATGCCGGGATTTCGAAAACTATAAATATGCCTGGTTCCGCAAGAAAAGAGGATATCAAACAGGCTCTAGTTTATGCCTGGAAACAGGGACTTAAGGGGCTTACTATCTATAGGACCGGAAGCAGACAGCATGTAGTACTCAGCCTCCAAAAATTTAAAAATTAAAATTGTTATTATCTGTAAAGAACATAAAACTGTAACCTTTAAAAAACATAAAGCTGTAACCTTTGAAAAATATAAAGTTGTAATCTGCAAAAAACTATAAAGCTGTAACTACTAAAAAACATAAAGCTGTGGTCTACAAAAACTATAGAATTGTAACCTGTGAAAACATAAAAGTGTAACTTCTAAAAACGGTTTCTTATCTCAAAATCGAATCAGGAGCCTGCAAAGAAACCCGTATCATAAACAGTGTAATAAATATTCTAATGTGTTATCTTACTAAAAATATATATACATTTAATCACTCTAAATAATATATGACTGATACATTCAAACATCACCTTGAATTGTTAATTGCCTGCGTGATTTATGGTACTGTTGGAATCTACATGCAACAACTTGAGGATATGTCTATAGGGTCAATTATTTTCTATAGAATATTCTTCGGACTGACAGCTCTTTTATTCTATCTTTCAATTACTCGAAACTTAGGTCAGTTAGCTTTAAAAAGAAAAAAGAAGTACCTGCTTCTTCTGGGAATCCTGTATGTTTTGCAAATGTTTTCCTATTATTCGGCAATTCGTTATCTTGGAGCTTCTTCAGCCGTTCTTCTGCTCTATACGGACCCGATATATCTGACTATTCTTGCTCCTCTACTGCTTGGAGAAAAGAACACGGGAAAGACTATTTTTGCCCTCTTCCTTGGCTTAATAGGAGTTTTCTATATAACAAGGCCGGAAGGAGGCTTTGAGCAGGTTGAACTTGGCAGCAGTTATCTTAAGGGAGTACTCTTCGGGCTTACAGGAGGTCTTTTCAGCAGTGGCGTAATAATCTCGGTTCGTTATCTCAGAGATGAATATAATGGGCTTACCCAGCTCTTCTGGCAGAGTGCAATCAGCCTTTTCTTCCTTTCACCGTTCGCAGTTTCCGTTCCACGAGATATACTTACCGGAAACCTTCCAGTCCTGGTGCTCTTCGGAGTATTGATTACAGGAATCGGTGCAGTGTTTTATATAAGAGGTGTAACAGGCGTGAACGCTATTACAGGCAGTCTCTTTACTCTGCTTGAACCGGTTTCCTGTATGTTCTTCGATTATACTGTACTGGGAAGCTCGATTCACAGTGGAATGCTCACTGGCTGTATTTTCATCCTTGCTGCAGCAATTGTAATAAGCCTTGATGACTCAGTTTCCCCGATAAAACTGTTTTTCCTGAACAAAGCAGCCTCTGGCAAAAGGGCTTTTGTCAGAAAAAAACCGGTTTTAAGAGCTGAGGATAAATAAAACTCTATACCTGAACTCTATTTTTCCTTTTTATTTCCTTTATCTTTTTCTCAAATTAATCCTTTTCTGTTCCTTTTGAGCTCAACGGTTGATCTGCAACCGTTGACCCGCAACCGTTGACCCGCAACCGTTGCGCCGGTTGATCACGCCGTTGCCAGGGGAAGAATTTCGTGCATTGTTTTCGCTCAAGCCTTTTTTGAAAAGGCTTGTGGTATAACAAAGCTTAAATCAAGTACAGCAATTACTGAATAATTGATTGGCGTGTGGAAGATCAGTTTTCTTCAGGACAGACAAAAACGTTCTTTCCCGAACACGGATATTATGTTCGTTAAATACTTATTTGAAGTTTGATATATAAGCGGCGGTAGTAAAGTTTTCCAGTAGTCCACCGGTTTGCATTTATTATTAATACTTATCGGGCAGCTGCAGGACATCTGCAGGACAGGACTGCACTGACCGCACTTTCACTTTAGCTAATCTTTCTTCAGGGAGACCCTATATGATAAAAGAAATCACTGCCAAGTATAACGCAGAGCAAATCGAAAAAAAGATAACGGAGCTCTGGAAAGATAGCGATGCTTATCGAAAGACCCGAGAGCACCGCAAGACTGGAAAAAGACTTTTTTTTGTTGACGGCCCTCCGTATACGACCGGACATATCCACCTGGGAACTGCCTGGAATAAGATCATCAAAGATTCCATTCTTCGCTATTACTCCATGAATAATCGTAATATTCTCGAGCGCCCTGGTTGGGATATGCACGGCCTGCCGATTGAGGTCAAAGTCGAAGGCGTGCTCGGTTTTAAGTCCAAAAAGGACATTGAGAGCTTCGGGGTAGAGAATTTTATTGAGAAATGTAAGGAATTTGCCATCAACCAGAAGCAGGAAATGACTGCGCAGTTTCAGAGGCTAGGGGTCTGGATGCAATGGGAAGACCCCTACATGACCTTAAAAGATGATTACATTGAAGCTGCATGGTGGACTCTCAAGCAGGCCAGTGAGAAAGACTTGCTGGATGTGGGCAAGCGTTCGGTCAACTGGTGCCCGCGCTGTGAGACTGCAATTGCAGACTCCGAGGTCGAATACGCCGAGAGGACCGACCCTTCGATCTATGTGAAATTCAAGATCAAAGGCGAAGAAAATACTTTCATAGTCATCTGGACAACAACACCCTGGACAATCCCTGCAAATGTAGCTGTAGCCGTACATCCCTGTTTTGAGTACTCAAAATTCAGAGCAATCAGGCAAGACGGTTCTGAAGAGATTTTAATTGCAGCTACTGACCTGATCGAAAATGTCCTTAAACAGGGCAGGTATGTTGACTACGAAGTACTTGAGACAATGCTTGGGGAAGATCTGACGAAACTTGAGTACGAAAGTCCGGTTTGGGATCTGGTGCCTGTGCAGAACGAGATAAAGCATGGCGTTTATCTTGCTGACTACGTAACTGCAGAAAACACAGGTTGTGTACATATTGCCCCAGGGCACGGTATGGACGACTTTAACGTTGGCGTGAAATATAAGCTTCCGATCCTCTGTCCTGTGGGCCCGAACGGTGCCTACACTGAGGAAGCCGGGGAATATGCCGGCAAGAATGTCAGAGAGGCAAATCCGATTGTCATTGAAGACCTGAAAAAACGCAACAGGCTGCTTGCAGAAGGGACCGTAACGCACAGGTACGGGCATTGCTGGCGCTGCAAGACTCCCATAATTTACCTTGCAACCGAGCAGTGGTTCCTCAAGGTTACAGAGATAAAGGATAAAATGCTCGAGGCAATTGATGCCGTAGATTGGTACCCTGACTGGGCAGGTTCGGCCAGATTCAGGACCTGGGTTGAAGGCGCCAGAGATTGGTGCATCTCCAGGCAGCGCTACTGGGGAATTCCGATTCCGGTCTGGAAGTGTAAGAAATGCGGAAAACTTGAGGTAATAGGAACCAAAGCCGAATTGCTGGAAAAATCCGGAATAAGCGGAGATGTCGAACTTCACCGCCCCTATGTAGACAAAATAACTATCCCATGTGAATGCGGCGGAGAGAAAAAACGTGTTGAAGACGTTTTCGATGTCTGGTTTGATTCAGCTGTCGCTTCCTGGGCTACCCTGAAGTTCCCGCAGACCAGGGAACAGTTTGATGAATGGTGGCCTGCGGACTTTATCACTGAAGGGCATGACCAGACGCGTGGCTGGTTTTATTCCCAGCTCGGAGCAAGCATGGTTAGCTTCGGACGAGCACCATACAAGAGTGTACTCATGCATGGCTTTACACTTGATGCAGGCGGAAAGAAAATGTCAAAGAGCCTTGGAAACGTAATTTCCCCGCTTGATATCATTGACAGGTACGGGGCTGACACTCTGCGTGCCTATGTGCTTTCCTCAAGTGCACCCTGGGATGACCTTAAGTTTAACCTGGAAGAAGTGGAAAACGTCCACCGTTCGATCAATATCCTCTGGAATGTTTTCAGATTCCCGCTGCCTTATATGGCACTCGATAATTTTGATCCGCTTAAGGTTAGCCTTGATTCCGTAAAAGATGCGCTCAGGGAAGAGGATAGATGGATTCTCTCAAGAGTTCAGTCCGTTGTTAAGACTGTAGATGAAGCAATGAGTGGGTATTTCCTGCACAAAGCTGTGCGTGAGATTCTTGAGTTTACTTTGGAAGACCTTTCCCGCTGGTATATTCAGCTTATCCGTCCAAGAACCTGGACCGAAGCCGACGACCCTGACAAGCTTGCAGCTTACTGCGTGCTTTATGAAGTCTACGTAACCCTTACAAAATTGATCTCTCCTTTCATGCCTTACCTGGCTGAAGAGATGTACCAGAACCTGATAAGAAATGTAGATCCAGATGCACCGGAATCGGTTCATATGTGCGACTGGCCAAAGGTCAATGAAGTCTACCTTGACTCTGAGCTCGAAGCGGCTATGAACACTGCACGTTCTATTGTGGAAGCAGCCTCAAACGCCCGTCAGAAAGCAGGAAGAAAGCTCAGGTGGCCTGTTTCCCGAATAGTTGTTTCTCCTGAAAGTGAGGATGCATCAAAGGCTGTCAAGAGACTGCGCTCAGTCCTTATGGACCAGACAAATTCCAAGGCAATTGTCCTTACACCTATTGGTGAGAGCTGGAATGAGCTCGGGCTTGAAGTAATCCCTGATCCGAGCAAAATAGGCCCTGTATTTAAGAAGGATGCAGGAAAAGTCATTCCTGCCCTGCAGAAGGTTGACGGCCTTGCTTTGAAAAAGGCCTTTGTCGAGACTGGTGAGTTTGAACTCTCTCTTGCAGACGGAACAACAGTTACAGTTACTCCGGACATGGCAAACTTCAAAGAAACCCTACCAGAAGGTGCCGCAAGTGCAGAATCTGATGCTGGCCTTGTTTATGTGGACGCAAACCTGACTCCAGAACTGGAGGCTGAAGGATATGCAAGGGAAGTTATTCGCAGGCTTCAGGACATGCGGAAGGAACTTGACCTTGTGGTGGACGAGAACATCCGTGCCTCGGTCCGGATCGAAAATGAAAGAGTCCTGAAGCTTGTTGAAACTCTTAAGGACCTGATTGCAGAAGAGGTAAGAGCCGATATTCTTGACCTTGGCAGTGATATCGATGTTCCTGGAGCCCTTATAAAGGATTGGGATGTCGAAGGCATTGCAATGAAGATGGGTATTGCAAAAAAATAAGCCCTTAAAAAAGATTGAAAATCCAAGAAATTCTGAACTCAAAATATAAGATAGAAAGGAAACTGATTCATATGGATTTTGCTACCTGGGAACCGATTTACGAACGAATCCTTGAGGATTTCGGGTTCGATCGAGTAGGTGATGAAAAGGCAGCCATTTTCCTTTCCGGCATGCTGATCCAAGAAAATACTGTCAGTCTGTCTGAACTTAAAGCTATAATTTCCGGAAAGTGTGTCCTGGTCTGTGGAAATGCTCCAGGGCTCAGAAGCGACCTTTCGGAAATTAATCTTTCTGATTTTACGGTAATTGCGGCCGATGGGGCTGCTGCTGTGCTAATGGACATGGACATTGTGCCTGAGGTCATCTGTACCGACCTTGACGGCAATTCCGAAGCGGATATTGAAAAAGAAATCCTTGCCTGCCAAAAGGGCTCAATAGTCCTTATTCACGCGCATGGGGACAATATCGATAAGCTTGAAAAATATGTACCTCGTTTTAGACGATTTATTGCAACTACCCAGGCAAGACCTTTTGACAAGGTCTATAATTTTGGAGGCTTCAGTGATGGAGACCGATGTTTTTTTGTAGCCACGGAACTTGGAGCTAAAAAAATTAAGCTGGTGGGTTTTGATTTTGAAGATAACGATGTAAACCCGATTAAGAAAAAGAAATTGAAATGGGCAAAGAAATTAATAGGGATTTATGACTTTTAAAACACAAATTGTCCAAATAAAAACAATATAATTATAACGTATTGACAACTTATTTCCTTTTTATTTACACGCTGAATCGAAAAAATTATCCTATAAAAAAGTCGTCCTTTATATGAATATTTTACTTAGGATGAAAAAGACTAAAGTGGCATAGTTGAAAAATGAGAAGAGTTATCCAACTTTTTTAAGAAAATAAACATTTTTTAAGGCCCTAAATTGAATTTAAACTGGATACAAAGCTTATAGGGATTATCAAAGCAATATTTTTTGGTTAAGTTTCAATTCCAGATCATTGTTTCTAATTAGTTGAGAGCTTCAATAAAATTGTGAGTTATACAATATATGTAAAAGTAAGTTTGTTTTACTGACAGAATGATTGTTTAGTTTTATAAAGATTATTTATATTAAGAAACAGTTATTCTAGGTCTTTTATATAATTTATAATTCTATGTTAAATTGTACTTTCATGACAAGATTGTTCCTATATAATCGGAAATAAGTAACTCCAGTAAATTTTAAAAAGTCGTCGTGAAAGTATTTTGGGAGTGGGTGAGACCTTTAACTATAGGTATAATTCTCTAACCTGAAAACCCACTATATATCATTTGAAAAGTCTAAATAAAATAGCTAAAATAGCAAAAATCTTGGAGGTAAATATAATGTGGTTTGGTAACTGTGGCTGGGGTGGCTGCGGCGGCTGGGGCTGGCGTCGTTGGCGCGGTTGCGGCTGGGGCGGCTGCGGTGGCTGGTGGTAAGAATAATCACCAGACCAATTGTTGAGCTCAAGAACTATTGAACACCTTTTGGAGGTAAATATAATGTGGTTTGGAAACTGTGGCTGGGGTGGCTGCGGCGGCTGCGGCGGCTGGGGCGGCTGCGGCTTATGGGACTGGTGGTAAGAACAAACGCTAGGTCCAATGGCTGAGCTCAATAAATATTGAGTATGGATGAATAAAAGTAGTCATCACTTCAGGACAGAAAGGTCATTCCAGATTAATTGTCTTGAGTTGATGGCTTATATATTTTATCACCTGTAGGTTAGCAACTACAAGCTTCATATGTTTGAAAGCGGGTTTCTATTCAGCCTGATTAAATCAAAAGTTCACTATAAGTTCACTATTATTATAAGAATAATTTATTTTAAAAAATAGGATACTTTTTTCTCAATATGTACAAGTGAAAAAGTTTAAAAACGAAATGAGTAATTCTATCGTCTTTTACTAAATACGCCTTTTTTGAGCTTCCAAATTGATTATAAGCAGATAATATAGTATATCTACACCATCCAGGTTTTATCTACTTATAAATATTAAATTGCAGATTATAAGTCCTGATTTATCGACATATTTAAAAACTCAAATTTTATAAATTAAATTCAAAACTAAACCGGATTTCTCAGCGCATGGTTTCATAGCTTTTTCAATGACTATTTAATGTTAAGAACTTATTATTCTATTCTATTTATATAATTTATAATTATATTATTGATTGTACTTTCTGGCAATTAAAGCTAAATCTGCCTCTTTTTAAGTGGATGTGTAGATTATAAGGTGATTGTCAGGAGTAATAATAGAGTTGGGAAGTCGATATAAAATTTGATTTGAGAAATATTGAGAAATATATACTCTAATCATTAGATTATATCTTTCCCAGTATATAAAAATCGTGTAATTCACTAGAAAAACATACAACAATAAATATAGTAAATATGGAGGTAAATATAATGGGTGGAGGATTTGGATTATTTGGAAGAGGAAGAGGGTTTGATGGTTGCGGCGGCGGTTTTGGCGGTTTTGGCGGCTTTGGTGGCTTTGATGGCTGCGGCTTTGGTGGACGTTTTGACTGCGACGATGGATTTAGGGGCCGTGGTTGTGGCCGCAGAAGATTCTGTGACCGTGACTGGGACTGTTAAAAAGCTGTGACTTTAACTGACATCAGTCATAGATAAAAATGAGGAGCGGAGTCACAGGCTTGTGACATTCGTTTCTCACTCTTTTTTTGATATCAGTGAAAAGTTGTGACTGTAACTTTTTGATCAACTCAGCCATTAAACCTGAGTTTTCAATTAATTTCAATAGCTCGGTCTCTGCGGTTTCTTCTGTGTTTGCTGCTTCGTTGGTCAAGGGTAGCCCGTACTTAAAACAGAAAGTCACTTTATAAAATGCCACAGTGATGAATGATTTGCAGAATTTGACTACATAGTATCAATTTCTGATAATTATAAAATTCTTAATTATATTTCTATAGTATTTATATTTTGTAACGAATATAGTCGGTGTGAGCAATTGTGAAAACACTCTCAAGCATGTAAATCATCAGCATATAACATGTAAATAGACATCCCGATATGCGAATGATTTACTAATAATATTTGCTAATGAGGAATGAATCGAAAAACATTCAATAAAGAAAACGATATTCATAAATTATATTCACAATTGTATCTAATTATATAAAAATCTGGAGGATATTCAAATGTGGCATAGCTACTGCAGATATGATAGATATAGGCACTGCTGGTGGTGCACAGGTAATTGTCGCGGTGGTAGATACTAAAAAATTTTAGAAACTTTTAGAGGCCGAATTGAAACTTTTAGGACTTACACAATTGAAAGTACAAAATGTTGTAGGTTTAATGCTGTCAATTTATCAATTCAACTGTGCAAGTTCTATCTATATAAAAGTATATACACATTAATTCTACCTGTGTATTTTCTATCTTTTTGTATTGAATAGTGTGTTATTGGCAGAGTTCTTCTAAGGTTATCTTGCATTATGGAAAAAGTTGAGAAAGTTAAATGGCTAATTAAGACATTTAAAACTTTTCTAATACTTATAGCGACCTACTTCTCTATAAAAATTTAAACAGTTGGGTGGAATTGGAATAAAAAGAAGCCTTAATCTGCCTTCTATCTCCGATACCCAAAAGTTTAATTTAGAGCGAGTATAATATATCTCCTAATACACCCAAATGTCTTCAGATATTTCGCTTTTCCTTATTTCTTCCTGAACTTGCGAAGTAATATCAATCAGTTCAGTACGTTTGGACGTATCAATTTTAAGTTTCAAAGTCTTCCCTCTGAAGTTTTCCAAATTCTATTTCAGTCTTTTCTTACAAAAAATGTATTGATTCAGTGTAATATTTTCAAAAACCTGGATATGACATGGAAAATTATTACTCTGAAAAATAATACTCGAAAAATAGTAATCCAGAAAATAATACTTTAGAAAAATAAAATTCAGAAAATTATAGTAATCTAAAAATAGTGATCAGAGGGTAGTTTTTCCAACCTAACTTTGAAAAGTAAATACTCGCTTGTCAGATTAGATCAATAACCCTCACGTTCTGCTCTATAATTTTCTTTGTTTTATCTTTTCTTACTTCTATACAAGAAAATACAGAATAGACATACAATGCTGCTGATTATACTAAATCCCGGAGACTTTGTACTTTCTTCAGCGACCTTATTTTCAGTAGTGCTTGCACTGCTGCTTGCGTTATTGCTTGCATTATTACTTTCATCAATGTTTGCACTACTGCCTGCATTACTGCCTGTAGTGTTATTTGTGGCTGTTTGAGCACGTTCTGCAGTTATTATGTAACCTTCGTCCTTTATGCCTGTTATTGCGAAGGAAGAGTAGCCAGGTACGTTTGCTGTGAAATGCAAGAACTGATCATCTTCATCTGTTAGATTTACTGGCAGTTCTATCCATTCTTTTTTCTCGTCATCGTACCAATCAAGTAGAATTGAAGACTTGTTTATATTATTCTCGTTTACCCATGAGGTATTAACTTTAAAATTGACAGATGAACTCTCAATATTCTTTGAGTTGCCATAACCACCGTTTCCAACCCATATATTGAATGATTTGTAGACAATGCCTTCAGGAAGCTTGGAAACCAGG
>Ga0074193_1003892_pt1 | contig 10154 bp, 11 predicted proteins | sample EPASupsiteHSE605_FD_64523 | JGI IMG/M metagenome (GOLD analysis project Ga0074193, IMG submission 64523) | Bioremediated contaminated groundwater from EPA Superfund site, New Mexico - Sample HSE6-05 | ecosystem: Environmental > Aquatic > Deep subsurface > Groundwater > Contaminated ...
TCATTAGTCTTGGTGCTACTTTTGGCTTTAGTCTTGTCGCGATATCAATAGCTGACCCTCAGCTGCAATTCCCCCATATGCAAGCAGTGAACCAGGTGGGGCGTTTTTTAGCTCTTCTGCCCTATCCATTTGTCCTATGGTCGCTCCTCTGTCTTAAGGATTGCCTTACCGTTGTTCCCGAAGCTCATGCCGTAGTCGCCAACGGCATTTATCGATATTCAAGGCACCCCTTGTATGTCTGTTATATTATTTGGGCTATTGCCAATGTGATGATGTTTCCAACTTTATCTATGCTGATTGGCTGTCTAGCACAAATTATATTTTTAATTGTGAGATTACGGCGGGAAGAACAATTACTCCTGAGGACTTTTCCTGAATATGGGCAATATTATCAGAGAACCGGACTTTGCGGCAACATGTTCAGAGGGAAACTTAAGTATGCCAAATGACTAGGCCCGCGGGGGTTATATAGGTCCTAAGTATAGCTACTTAGGACCTATATTTGTGTCCAAAAAGATAGGAAGGAAATCCTATTGTAAGGCTTATGGAATCTGATATAATTTAATTAAGAAACGCAGAATAACACAAAAAAAGACAAATAACATACATAAAGGGAGGAATAGTCATGTTAATGTTTAAAAAGGTACAATCAGCACTGGGGAATGAAAAAGGTCAAGGTATGGTGGAATATGGACTGATTCTAGCCCTGATTGCAGTTGTGGTAGTTGGCGCTATGACTCTAATGGGGACTGGCCTTGATACAATGCTCAAAGATGTCACAACTAGCATTTAATGAAGATATGAACGGGAATATTTACGATGAGCCGACCGTATATGCGGTCGGTTCATCGTGAAATAACGAAGGCTTGTGCCTGCGCTAAAGACTTGGCATCAGCCAAGTCTTTTCTTACGATATTAGAAAGTAGAAAATGTATAAAGATCAGCTTATTGTTGTGCAATAAGGGCGGCAGGAGGTGGCAGGGGTGTTTTTGCGGACCAAATATATTAAAAATAACCGGGGTCAGGCTTTGGTAGAGTTTGCTCTCGTCCTGCCGGTTCTGCTATTATTAATTGTTGGTTCTATGGAGTTTGGTCTAGTGATCAATCAATATATGGTGTTAGCGGAAGCCGCCCGTGAAGGAGCTCGTTCAGCGGCGGTAGGCAATAATAATGCCACTGTCGTGACGGTAGTGAAAACGGCCGCCAGTCATATTGATACAAGCCAGGTCACAGTAACTATTTCGCCGACAGATACTCGGATTAGGGGGAATGGGGTTACTGTAACTGTTGCAAAGCCTGTACAGGCCATTACGCAGTTGATGAGTCCGTTTTTACCAGCTGGATTTATGGTGCAGGGAACTGCTACCATGCGAGTGGAGTAGGTGTTAAAAATGTTAAGGTCGTTACGTGAGGAAAAGGGATCAGTTATTGTCATCGTTGCCCTCAGCATGACGGTTTTGATGGGGTTTGCTGCCCTTATCGTCGATGTGGGTAATTTATATTTAAATAAGACTCGTTTAGTTAATATGGCAGATGCCGCAGCATTAGCAGGTGTGCAGGATTTGCCTGGCAGCCCTGAGCTAGCTGTTGCTAGTGCCTATAGTTATGCTATGCAGAATGGTATAAGTAGTGATGTGATTGGGGTAAGCATTAGCAGCAATAATACTGTCTTGACAGTAAATGTAGAGCGGACAGTGCCGCTATTTTTTGCTAAAGTTTTTGCGATGACTTCAGCAGATGTAGAAGCGCGGGCAGTTGCAGCGATTAAGCCAATTACAGAAATTAGCGGTGTAGTACCTTTTGGTGTTGTGAAGCAACAATTTATATATGGCCAACCATATACGTTAAAAGATGGTGCCGGTGATGGCTATGATGGCAATTATGGGGCGCTGGCATTAGGCGGTAATGGTGCTAATGTATATAACGGGAATATTGAAGAGGGTTATAATGGCCTGATAAGTATTGGAGAATGGGTATCTACAGAGCCTGGTAACATGTCAGGACCGACGGGTAATGGTGTTGAATATCGAATTAATCTGGACCCTGGGGCAACTTTTGCCACAGTGCAAAAAGGTTCACCGCGCATACTTGTTGTACCTATTATCGACTCCTTAGATGTAAATGGGCGCAGCCAGGTTCAGATCGTAGGTTTTGCTGCTTTTTTCTTAGAGAGTGTTGGCGGACAGGGGAATAAAAATTATGTAACAGGCAGGTTTATACAGACCGTTATGTCAGGAGATAGCAGCAGTGGGACCCCAGGTTATGGCTTATATGGTTCTACTTTGATTGAGTGAAAGGTGAGAATGATGTCACTACTAAAACGGTTAGAAGCACAAAAGCAAACAGAACAGCCGATTATAAGTAAAGATAAAAGTAAGCCTGCTGTTCAGGTCAAGGTGGATCCCTTTCAAAGTCTTAAAAGCCGTATTCATAAACGAATTGTGGATGAGATGAGCTTAGAAGAAAGCAAGGGACTAACAGATAAAAATGTGGATAAACAGGTGCTGGAAGATTTTGTAGCCAAGATTTCCAATGTGGTTATGGATGAGGAAACCATGCCTGTGATGCGGGGAGACCGTGGTCGCGTTATTATTGAAATCGTAGATGAAGTTTTGGGTTTTGGTCCGATTGATCCCTTGCTGAAAGATGATAGTGTTTCTGAGGTTATGGTGAATAGTGCCAGCCAGGTGTATGTGGAGCGTAAAGGCAAACTGATATTAACAGATGTATGTTTTCGTGATGATGCTCATGTGATGCAGATCATTGAAAAAATTGTTGCTCCCCTGGGGCGGCGTATTGATGAAAGTTCGCCCATGGTTGACGCCCGTCTGCCTGATGGCTCTCGAGTCAATGCGATTATTCCCCCATTGGCCTTGCGGGGACCGTGTATTACAATCCGAAAATTTGCAAAGGATCCCTTGCAGATTGATAATTTAGTTGGTTTTGGCACTTTAACCCAGGAAATGGCAGATTTTTTGCGGGCATGTGTGGAAGGTAAGCTTAATATTGTAGTATCAGGGGGGACAGGTTCAGGTAAAACTACCACCCTTAATATATTATCTTCATTCATTCCCGATGATGAGCGTATTGTCACCATTGAGGATGCGGCTGAACTGCAATTGCGCCAGAATCATGTTGTAAAGCTAGAAACCCGTCCGGCAAATATTGAAGGGAAAGGCGCTATTAGTATGCGGGAACTGGTGAAGAATTCCTTGCGGATGCGGCCAGATCGGATTGTAGTAGGCGAAGTGCGCAGCGGCGAGGCTCTGGATATGCTGCAGGCCATGAATACTGGACATGATGGTTCTCTGACCACAGGTCATGCGAATAGTCCCCGGGATATGATCAGTCGTTTGGAAACGATGGTACTGATGGCTGGTCTCGACCTCCCCGTAAGGGCTATTCGTGAACAAATTGCATCAGCCGTTGACCTAGTACTCCAACAATCGAGGTTGCAGGATGGCAGTCGCCGCATTACCCATTTGACGGAAGTACAAGGAATGGAAGGTGATGTTATTACCCTCCAGGATATTTTTATCTTTGAACAAAAGGGCAAAGATGAGAATAATAAGATTATTGGAACCTTTAAGCCGACAGGAATCAGGCCTAAATTTATGGATAAGCTTGCAGCCAATGGCATTATTCTATCAAACGAGGTTTTTTGGCCGAAGTAAGCTAAATAAAGGTGGTGAATGACATGTTGATTCTCATTGCAGGCCTTGCGTCGGTGACCCTTTTTTTGCTGTTATATCTGCTTTTGAATGTTTATGTACCAGCACAAGGGGATATTGGGATGAGGCTTAAAGCTTTAGAGACTGTCAATCAAGGGCGCAGCGATATCGATGAAGAACTGGCTAAGCCATTCTCGCGGCGCATCTTATCGCCAGTGACCAAGAGTTTGGCCGATACCTTCATGCGACTGGCACCACAGTCCCTTAGACTTATTGTGGAACAGCGTATGGTCATGGCAGGTGGATTTGGCCGGTTAAGCGTCAATGAATTTTTTCTCTTATGTGGTTTTTTAGCAGTTTGTTTACCAGGGCTTGTTGGATTATTGCTCTTTGTTAGTAAGGCATCTGGGAATAAAATAGTCGGATTGAGTATGATTTTTTTTGTAATTGGGATCATTATGCCGATTATCATGCTTAATCAGAAAATCGCTGCTCGAAAGTTGAGTATTCAAAAGGCTTTGCCAGATGTACTTGATTTATTAACAGTTAGTGTAGAAGCTGGTTTAGGTTTTGATGGGGCCTTAGCCAAATTAATGGAAAAGATGAAGGGCGCGTTAGTGGAAGAGTTTAACCGGGTACTTCAGGAAATTCGGATGGGTGTAACTCGTCGTGATGCCCTGGCAAGCCTAGGCCGACGCTGCGATGTGCCTGATTTATCAGTTTTTACCACCTCCCTCATACAAGCAGACCAGTTAGGGGTTAGTATTGGCAGTGTGCTGAGAGTACAGTCGGTAAGCATGCGGCAAAAAAGGAAACAGCGGGCTGAGGAAAAGGCAATGAAGGCCCCGATTAAAATGATGCTTCCCCTTGTAATGTTTATCTTTCCTACGATTTTCATTGTGCTTCTAGGACCAGCAGTTATTCAGATTGTTAAAACCTTTTCCAATAGATAAAAAGCTGCAATACATTGCAATTTTGGACAATTAGTTTGTGCTTAAAAAGAGGGTAATTTTGGGATAGGGAGAATATGTAAATATAAACTGTAATCCTCATTTCCTTGTATAAAGTAGGTGGATGTATGTGGATCAAAAATAGAACAAAGGATACCTTAGTGGCTGACCGCATGTGGAAGGCTGATACTTTTTGGCGGCGGCTAAAAGGCTTATTAGGCACGAGACTGCTGCCAATTGGGTATGGGATCATCATTAAGCCCTGCAGCAGTATACATACTTTTGGCATGAATTATCCGATTGATGTATTGTTCGTGGATGGCAATCATTGTATTGTAAAAATTGTTGAAAATATGCTGCCAGGCAAAATGAGTATGGCCTCAGGCAGTCAATATGTGGTGGAATTACCCGCAGGTACAGCCCTTAGAACAGCATGTTCTATAGGCGACATATTAGAATTACAGTAGGACGCAGTGCGTCCTTTTTTATTATATTTCATTTTTAACTTTAAGTAGGGTATAATATGTCAAGTGATAAATTTAACCATTTTAAGGAGGGCAACATTCTTGGCTTTAAAGCAAACAGATACTCCTTTGCTCGCCGCCATGGAGCACTATATACAAGATGGAGTCATTCCTTTTCATACACCAGGCCATAAACAAGGTAAAGGCATGCACCCTGCTTTGGGAAAATTCCTTAGTAAAGAGGCCTTAGCTTTAGATTTGGCCCTCATCGAAGAGTTAGATGATTTTTATGAGCCCTATGGCTGCATAAAAGATGCTCAGGACTTGGCCGCCCAGTTATATGGTGCAGATCATAGTTTTTTTGTCATTAATGGTACAACAGGCGGCATTTACGCCATGATCCTGGCAACGGCTGGTCCAGGACAAAAAATTATTGTGCCGCGCAATGCCCATCGCTCGATTATTGGCGGAATTATTTTAAGCGGAGCCATTCCCATATTCATGCAGCCAGAGATTGACCATGAGCTGGGAATCGCCATGGGGGTCGCACCGGAAACAGTGAAAGCTACTGTAATTCAGCATCCTGATGCCAAAGCCGTCCTTATTATTAATCCTACTTATTATGGGGTTGCAACTGATTTGAAACAAATCGTAGATCTTGTGCACCAATACAATATGGTAGTGTTGGTAGATGAAGCCCATGGCCCTCATCTCAAATTTAGTCATCGTTTGCCGCTGCAGGCCATTGACGCCGGGGCTGACATCTGCGCGCAAAGCAGTCATAAAATTATCGGTGCCTTGACCCAAGCGTCCTTAGTTCATTGCCTGGAGGGACGGATCAATGTTCCCCATTTAAAGTCCATGCTACAGCTTACCCAGTCCAGCAGTCCAAACTATATGATGCTGGCTTCTCTGGATGTAGCTCGCATGCAGATGGCTGTAGAGGGCGGAAAAATCATCGAGAAGTCCATTGATTTGGCAAATTGGCTGCGGGCAGAAATTAATAAAATCCCAGGGTTATATTGTTTTGGCGCTGAAAAAATTGGCAATCCCGGAGTTTTTGAAATAGACCCAACAAAAGTGACAGTGACTGTCAAAGATCTTGGCTTAACAGGGGCTGAAGCCGAGAACATTTTGCGTCATGAATATAAGGTACAGGCTGAACTTTCAGATATTTATAATCTGCTTTTTATGATAACCTTAGGTGATAGCCAGTCAGATGTGGAATTTCTTGCAGCAGCTCTTGCAGATTTTGCACTTAAGTATGCAAAACCTTGTGGAGAAGCAGACGAAGAAAGATGGAGAAAGGCTCACTATCCTGCAGCGCCTCAAACAGTCTTGTCTCCGCGGGATGCATTATTCAGCAGTACGCACAGCGTGAATTTTAAGGAATCAGCAGCGATGATTTGTGCTGAAATTGTGACCTTTTATCCACCAGGTATTCCTGTATTGTGTCCAGGTGAGGTCATTACCCAAGAACTGATTGAGTACTGCCAATTGCTAAAGCAAGGCGGTATGCATATTTCGGGACCAGCGGATTGCACATTACAAACAATAAAAGTGGTAGATTGACCTATCTATTGGGGGAGGATTATGGGAAAGATATTTTGCTTAATGGGTAAAAGCAGTTCGGGAAAAGATACTATCTTTAAAAAACTCATAGAAGATGAGGATTTACGCTTAAAACCAGTTATATCTTACACAACAAGGCCGATCAGACATAATGAAAGTCATGGCAGTCAATATTATTTTATTGATGAAGAAGAACTAAGAAACTATCATGAAGCAGGCAGTATCATCGAAAAGAGGGAGTATCAGACCATGAATGGTACATGGTCTTATTGTACAGTAGATGATGGTCAAATTGACTTAGCCCAGCCTGTTCGTTATTTGCTGATCGTTACCCTTGAAGCATATAAAAATCTGCAAAGTTATTTTGGTATAGAGTCGATTGTTCCCCTCTATATCACAGTTGATGATGGAATTAGATTGGGACGGGCTTTAAAAAGAGAACAAAAGCAGGAAAAACCTAATTATGATGAATTATGCAGGCGCTTTTTAGCGGATAGTGCTGATTTTCATATGATCAAGCTGCAAGAGTGCGGAATCGAAAAACAGTATCCCAATGAAAGATTTAATACCTGTATTCATCATATTAAAGCAGATATATTAGGGTATAAATGCTTAGGGAAAGAAAAATAAGAATTTATATCATTTAATTTCGAAACTGGGGGGACAGTCATGCTGATATTTGAAAGAATAAGGCAGATACTGCATAATGAAGAAGGGCAAGGTCTGGTAGAATACGCGCTGATTTTAACGCTGATTGCCGTCGTAGTAGTTGGTGTTATGTCTACTATGGGCATTAATGTTGCGGCATTTTTTTCAACAGTATCCTTGTAATTTGCCTTCAGGTTTAACTTGATAAATAATGGATTAATTTTGCAATAAATAGATTCAAACAAGAGATATATCATCATAGGAGGAATTATTATGTTACGGGAAGTAGTGAAAATAGACGAGGAAAAATGTATCGGTTGCGGATTGTGTACCTCAGCCTGCCAAGAAGGAGCTCTTCAATTAATAAATGGCAAAGCGAAACTGCTATCTGATTCATACTGCGATGGGCTGGGGATTTGCCTGCCCAACTGCCCTGTGGGTGCAATTACAATTGAAAAACGGGAAGCCAGTGCCTTTGACAAAGAAACCGCGCCGAAACATCTTGCGCGCAAGCAAGAAACAACTAGGCCCGCTCAGACAGGGAGCGGCTGTCCAGGCAGTCGTGCTGAAGTTATTGAAAGACAAAAAGGCACTAGTCAGATGATGCAAGAGCAGAGCCAGCCTAGTCAATCTCAGTTAGGACAATGGCCATGTCAGATAAAACTTGTTCCAGTAGAGGCTCCTTATTTTGATAACGCTCATTTACTGATCGCGGCTGATTGTACGGCCTTTGCCTATGCTAATATTCACCAGGATTTTATGCGCAATAAAATTACGCTCATTGGTTGTCCTAAGCTGGATAGTATCAACTATGCGGAGAAGCTGACAGAAATACTAAAACTACATCAGCTTAAGAGTATTACGGTGATGCGGATGGAAAAACCTTGCTGCGCTGGCATCGTGAATGCTGTCAAAGAAGCCTTCATAAATAGTGGTAATATGGTTCCTTGGCATGCAGTGATTATTGGTACTGATGGCAGTATTCTGGAAGATTGATAAAGCGTCCCTCACTTAGGTGGGGGACTGCTTAGGTTATCGGAAGATGAAATAATGGACTTTAAGCAGGCGGTCGGTCCAGTAGTATTAGGGGAAAGAATAATAAATCGAACTAGTACAGGAGGGGAAAAAATGCTGATTATTTTATTAGGGGCGTCAGGCTCTGGCAAAACAACGATTGAGAAAATACTTGAAACAAGTGGTATCCACAGATTAAGGTCTCATACCACACGTCCTAGAAAGCCAGGGGAGGCTGAGGATGCCTATTACTTTGTTAAAAAAGAAGAATTTAAAAAAACTGATATTGTGGAGAGTGTCTTATATAAAAGCAACTTTTTTGGCCTTAGCCGCTCAGAGGTAAAGATTGCTGAAAACAAAGATTGTATCATTACACTTGATTGGAATGGCGCCCAGCAAATAAAACGTTTATTTCCTTTTGCGGTGACCATTTATCTTGACTGCCCTCTGTATCAGTTGGAGAAAAGGCTGCCGCCTGAGTTTGATAGTGAAAAAAGAAAAAAAATGTTGGAACAGATTGCAAATGATTCAAAGTGTGAAGATGACTGCGATTATATTGTAGGTAATTATGATAATCAATTAGATGAGGCTTTGGCTCGAATTATGCAAATTTATCGTGAGCACAACAATCCCGCGTAAAGGATAAAAGGCTGTATAAATATTATGGAAAGGTCAGACTCCTTAGTGAAGATTGCTTTAATATTGGGGTTATTGGGAATGCTAGTTTTTGTAACGATAAATTAATGCTGTAATTAGTTATGTTAAGGCAAAATAACGGAGGGATTATGGATCGTTCTAAGGCTTTGGGCGAGGAGAAAATTTCAGCATTACTCTGGAAATTCTCCTTACCAGCAATAATCGGTATGGTGGTCAATGCTTTATATAATGTTGTTGATAGTATCTTTGTTGGACATGGCGTGGGGGAAATTGGACTAGCGGCAGTGACCATCGCTTTTCCGATTATGATTATCTTAATGGGTTTTGGTATGTTGATAGGCGTAGGGGCTTCAGCCGTAGTTTCCCTGCGAATGGGTCAGCACAAATATCATGAAGCCGAAAAAATATTAGGCAATTCATTCACCTTGGCAGCCTTATTATCAATCAGCTTATCTGCTGGGATGTTATTATTCCTAGATCCAATTTTAATAAGCTTAGGTGCAGAACCTGCTGTCTTACCTTATGCTCGGGAGTTTACCCGCATTATTCTATGGGGCAGTATTTTTACCTATATTGGTTTTGGCTTAAATAATATCGTGCGGGCCGAGGGTAATCCCCAAATGGCCATGTCGACAGTGCTGATTTCGGCTGGACTCAATATTGTTCTTAACCCCTTATTTATTTTTACCTTTAATTTAGGGATAAGCGGCTCGGCTTTGGCGACAGTTGTTTCCCAAGGTGTATCAGCAATTTGGGTGCTCGCCTACTTTTTAGGGAAAAAGAGTGTACTAAAATTACACCTTAGTAATCTTACTTTAGATTGGGAAATTGTACGAAGCATTTTTAAAATTGGGCTGTCACCTTTTCTCATGCAGATTGCTGCCAGTGTGGTTACCGTGTTATTTAATTATAGCTTGCTTCAGTATGGCGGCGCACTGGCTGTGGCCTCTATTGGAGTTATTAATCGAATCGCGATGCTGATGCTGATGCCAATATTTGGCCTTAGTCAAGGTCTGCAGCCCATCCTTGGCTATAATTATGGTGCTGGAAACTATACGCGGGTGAAAAAAGCTTTGAAATTAGCCATATATGGGGCTACAGTGTTTGCAACAACTGGATTTTTGCTAATACAGCTGTTTGATGAACAGATTATGATGCTGTTTAATAACAATCCAGAG
>Ga0074193_1003893_pt1 | contig 10149 bp, 10 predicted proteins | sample EPASupsiteHSE605_FD_64523 | JGI IMG/M metagenome (GOLD analysis project Ga0074193, IMG submission 64523) | Bioremediated contaminated groundwater from EPA Superfund site, New Mexico - Sample HSE6-05 | ecosystem: Environmental > Aquatic > Deep subsurface > Groundwater > Contaminated ...
GATTTATGCATGGTGATGGACTAAAACGCATGGGCGCCAACATAAAAATTGACGGTCGCAGTGCGGTGGTAGAAGGTGTATCTTCTTTAACTGGTTGTCAGGTGAAAGCCACTGATTTAAGAGCTGGAGCAGCCTTAGTCTTGGCAGCCCTTGTCGCCCAGGGTGAAACTGAAGTAGGATATCTTCATCATATTGACCGTGGCTATGATGATTTGGTGTCAAAATTATGTGGTATTGGTGCAGATATCAAGCGAGTCGGCACAACAGAATGTAAAAAATAAAATAAAAGAGTGAGAAATAGCGCGATATATATCGTGCTATTTTTTTTTTAACAAAACAACTTATTATAGAAAGTCATACTTGCCTTATTTCTAGCATATGATTTAGTGGTTATGTAATGCAGGGGAGGACAACATATGTGAAAAAGGTATCGGCATTGGCCATTGTGCTGGTAATCGTGATAGTTATTATTATTCCAACGCTGATCGTAGGAGGTATAAATAAAATAGATAGGATTTCAGATAAGAGCAGTAAAACGATAAAGGGCGAAGATGTGCTCATCAGAGTATATATGCATGAACAGGGCAAGATCATTGAAATGAATTTAGAAGACTATATAGCAGGGGTAGTAGCTGCCGAAATGCCTGCCGAATTTGAATTAGAAGCACTCAAATCACAAGCGGTGGCAGCAAGAACATATGCTGTAAAAGGTATGGTCATCTTTGGCGGCAGCGGCTTAGTCAATCAGCCTGGTGCAGATGTCAGCACCGATTACCGGCAAAGCCAGGCCTTTATGAGCGGGGAAAAGCTAAAGGAACGCTGGGGTGCTAATTATGATCGATATTGGGGAAAAGTTAGTCGAGCAATTGAAGAAACAAGAGGTCAGGTCATAACATATAACGGCGAGTTTATTAATGCTGTATTTCACTCTACCAGTGGTGAACATACAGCTAGTGCCAAAGAAGTATGGGGCTTTGATTATCCCTATCTGATCAGTGTACCTTGTTCCTGGGATCAAAAATCACCACGTTACAGTGATCGCAAAGAATTTGCATTAAGTGAAATTGAGCAATTGCTGGGAGCAGAAACTCAAGTCGTCACTGCTGTGCAAAATGGCCAAGGGGTTACTCAGGTTATTGAGAAAACTGATTCAGGGCGGATAGGTCAAATTCGTATTGGCAGTAAAGTATTATCAGGACTTGCAATCAGAGAAAAACTAGAACTGCGCTCCACTAATTTTAAAACCGAAATACAAGGCAACAAAATGATTTTTAATACCATAGGTTATGGACATGGTGTAGGTTTATGTCAATATGGTGCTAATGGGATGGCCAAAGCTGGTCATGATTATCGGCAAATTATTACCAAATACTACACCGGTGTAGCCATCAAACACATAACAGGTTATTAAAGGGGGTAGGCATTGCGTTATTGCGTTATGGCTGCAGCTAGGAAACAGGTGCTAATTTTGTTATGATCTAATGATTAAAATCGTCCTGCTTTGGGCATACTACTCATGAGGTGATAGTATGTCTAAATTAGGGTTGTCTAATTTTCATTTTGCACCATTGTGTTTAAAACTTCGTGGCCGTATTGTGGGAGCTATTTCTAGAATGACGATGACTTTCTATCTTGGGACAGGGTTGCTGCTTGTGTTAAGTATATTATTTGTTATAGTATTTTATGGTATGAGGGATTATCCGAGTACCATCGTAACACCTGAGAGTATTGAAATTAAAGTTGCTGAGCCGGTAGAAAAACAGTCTGCTGTCCGAGCATTAACACCTCAGCCTGCATCTGAACAAATACCGAAAACCATAGAGAAAAAACCCTCAAAGGACGTTTTAGTTCCCTCGAAGATCATATATGGCCCAATTGTAACAGACTTTGGCTGGCAGTTGCACAATGTATATAAAGATTGGCGCTATCATACTGGTATTGATATTAGTGGTGCGCTGCATGATCCAGTGGCGGCTATCTATAGCGGACAGGTTACAGAGATATTTCGTGACAAGCAAAGTGGTTTAACAGCAGTGGTAAAAAATAATACATATAGTATCTATTATGGGTCATTATCAGAAGTAAAGGTGGAGAAAGGCAGCGATATCAGAGCTGGTCAGACAATCGGAACCATGGGAAGCTCTGATGCTGAGCCTTATTATCATTTGCATTTGGCGATAAAAAAAAGGGAGCAATATATTGATCCCAAATTAATCATTCATCAGGAATGAGTTTCTTTTACGGAATCAGAAAGCATAACATTTCTCGATTCCAAGTAAGAACGACTAAGGCTTCTACCTGCGTCTGAGGACTTGGCACAAGCCAAGTCTTTTCTTAAAATAAAAAATCCCTAAAAAAGCACAGTAGTGCTTTTTTTTATTTTGTCCGCATATATATGTTAGCAAAGTAAGGGTAGGGGGCGTAGTGTTTATGAAAGATTATATTCGGAAACGGGTGTTAGATATTTGCCAGCATATCTTAGAAAGTAAAAATACTGTAAGGCAAACTGCAACCGTCTTTAGCGTCAGCAAAAGTACGGTACATAAAGACATGATAGAAAGATTACCGCTCATTAATAAAAAGTTAGCTAACAAAATAAGAATAATATTAGAAGAAAATAAAGCCGAGCGCCATATTCGCGGTGGCGAAGCAACACGTAAGAAATATAAAAATGTAAAAGAAAATCATTGAAATAAAGGATTTTGTAAAATGATGTAGAACCACAACAAATATATATATGTCTCTTTGCGTCCAAGTTTAGATGCATCAATAAATATACATAAATATAGTGTAGATACGAGAGGGGATTATACATGTTTGGAATGTCAATGGACATAGGTGTGGATTTAGGAACTGCGAATGTGTTGGTATACGTCAAAGGCAAGGGTATTGTACTTCGTGAGCCATCAGTGGTAGCCATTGATCGTGATACCAATACAATTTTAGCAATTGGTGAGGAGGCTCGTGCAATGATCGGGCGTACGCCAGGTAACATTGTTGCCATTCGCCCCCTCAGAGACGGCGTTATTGCCGACTATGATACAACAGAAAGTATGCTGCGCCATTTTATTCTAAAGGTGGCTGGAAAACGTTTTTTCTTTAAACCGCGTATTATGGTATGCATACCTTCAGGTGTGACTACAGTGGAGAAGCGGGCAGTGCTAGAGGCGGCGATGCAGGCTGGCGCTAAAAAGACATATTTGATTGAAGAACCATTGGCAGCTGCCCTTGGCGCAGGATTAGACATTTCTGAACCCTTCGGATCCATGGTGGTCGATATTGGCGGCGGTACCACTGATGTAGCTGTTCTCAGTTTAGGCGGCATTGTTGTTAGCGAATCACTGAAGATTGGCGGAGATAAATTTGACGAAGCGTTAGTGCGCTATGTTAAAAAAGAATATAATGTTGTTATTGGCGAACGAACTGCAGAGACAATTAAAGTAAATATCGGTACAGCAATAGCCGCAGGCCGCAATGAAAGTATGGAGATTCGCGGTCGTGATTTATTGTCTGGTTTGCCAAAATCTTTGCGGATCACATCAGCGGAGACGTTTGAAGCTTTAAGTGAATGTGTCGGTCTTATTGTACAACGGGTGAAATCTGTGCTGGAAAGTACTCCGCCAGAACTATCCTCTGATATTATGGATCGGGGAATTGTTATGACTGGCGGTGGTTCCATGCTCCATGGATTGGACAAGCTTATTCAGCAGGAAACAGGTATTCCTACTTATTTGGCTGAAGACCCTTTGTCTTGTGTGGCCTTAGGCACAGGGAAAGCCTTAGAGTCATTAGGGAGCATTGAGGATAGTCTGACAACACTAAAACGAGGCAGTTTGACATAAAGGGGTGAGGTTATGATTCGTGGTATTTATACTGGAGCATCAGGAATGTTAGCAGAATCAATGCGCACTGATGTTATTTCTAATAATCTAGCCAATGTTAATACTGCTGGCTTTAAAAAAGATGTGGCTGTTACGAAAGATTTTGCCAGTATGCTGATTCAGCGTATTAATGATGGTGCAGATGCTCCCGTCATTGGCAGCGTCGGTGTCGGCGTTATGGTAGATGAAGTTGCAACAACTTATTCTGCTGGTGTGATGAAGAATACGGGAAATGATTTTGATATGGCAATAGAGGGCAAAGGTTTTTTTATGGTGGAAACTCCGCAAGGAATTCGCTATACCCGTAATGGCACCTTTGCTAAAAATATACAAGGTCAATTAGTTACCCAAGATGGTTACCGTGTTGTTGGACAAAACGGTCCTATTTCCATACAAGGCAGTAAAATGTCAGTTGGTTCTGATGGCAGTATCACTGTTGACAATCAGCTAGCAGGGAGTTTGAATATAGTAGAATTTGATAATCAAAAGCAATTAACAAAAGAAGGATCCAGTTTATTTATTGCTCCTCCTGGACAAACAGGAAAGACTGGGACGAGCAGTGTGCGTCAAGGCTGTTTAGAAATATCTAATGTAAATGTTATTGGCGAAATGGTTAATTTGATTGCTAATTATCGGACTTATGAAATCAATGGTAAAGTAGTACAATCTCACGACCAGCTAATAGGTAAAGCCGTGAACGAAGTGGGAAGATTATAATCCTCTAATTTCCACTTATTTTATGTGCAGGTTTTTACGATAGTATAGATAAGGATAAACTTTAATTGAGCTTTTTACATATTCAGGGAGGAGAAAATTTATTATGATGAGATCATTGTGGACAGCAGCATCAGGCATGGTTGCCCAGCAGGGGAATATTGATGTTATTTCCAACAATTTAGCCAATGCCAATACGACTGGTTATAAAAAGAGTCGTACTGATTTCCAAGATTTGATGTATCAAACCATGCGTCAGGCAGGATCAAGCACTGGTCCGGATACTCAATTGCCAACAGGGATACAATTAGGACATGGTGTACGCCAAGTAGCTACCCAAAAGATTTATACAGAGGGCAGCTTTCAGTCTACAGGTAATTCTCTGGATATGGCAATTGAAGGAGAGGGGTTCTACCAGATTGCTATGCCTGATGGAACAATTTCTTATACTAGAGATGGCTCCTTTAAGCAGGATTCACAGGGGCGAATTGTTACCTCTGAAGGTTATCCTTTAGAACCTGCTATTACAATCCCTGAAGGAGCAACTGGTATTTCTGTATCGATGGATGGTCTTGTAACAGCTACAATTCCTGGACAGACTGCTCCCCAGGACTTGGGGCAAATGCAGCTTGTTAGATTTGTAAATCCAGCAGGACTTGACAGTATGGGACGCAATTTGCTGAAAGAGACAGCAGCATCTGGTACTCCAGTAGTATCAAGCCCAGGCACAGACGGTGCAGGTACCATTCAACAAAAGTACCTGGAAATGTCTAATGTCCAGATTGTTGAGGAAATGGTGAATATGATTGTAGCCCAGCGGGCTTATGAAATAAATTCTAAGGCTATTACTACTTCAGATCAAATGCTCGAACAGGCTGCTAATTTGAAACGTTAGGTGAAAGACATGTTTAAAAAAGTAGGCATGCTAATTGCGCTGCTGTGGTTGATGATCAGCCCTGCCCATGCTGAAGGTATAAGGATTGTGATGTCACCTGAGGTTCGCGTAGAGGGGACCTCTATCACTCTGGGTCAATTAGCTGATATTAGCGGTGATGATGGGACTAGGGTTAACAGTTTGCGGCAATTAAAGTTAGGAAGTGCAGCCCCGCCTGGCAGCAGTGTTGTATTGACAAGAGAACTTGTAGGAATACGTCTAGCGGCTACAGGCTTTGATTTAAGGGGAATTGAATGGGAAATTCCCGAGATTGTTACTGTGACCACTAATTTCCAAACTGTCAGTGGGCAGCAATTTCTTGAAAATGGGATTAAGACGATCAAGCAGCAGGCGGGTCTAAGTGTTAATAAAGACTTTAGCATCAACCCTATTGGTACTGTACAGGATGCAATCCTTCCTAGGGGGAATTTTACACTCACCAGCTCTTTACCGAAGGGCATTCATTATAATATTCCCACTACGGTGATGACTGTTGTTCAGGTGAATGGTCAAGATTTTACTAGAGTCAATCTCAAATTTGATGTAAAACTATATGACCAGGTGGTCGTTGTGAATAGCCAAATTGGTTCAGGCGAAATACTTACCGCCGATAATTTGGGTTATCAGCGGATGGATATAGGGCGCCTGGGGCCGGGTTATTATCTTGACATGAATAAAGTGTTGGGGCTAGTAACAAGGCGTTCCTTAATGCCAGGGATGGTATTAACCGGTGCAATGGTTAACAAACCAGTACTCATTAAACGGGGCAATCTAGTTCATATTATTGCTCGCATTGGCAGCATGGAAGTAACAGCAACTGGACAGGCGATGCAAGATGGCAGTGAAGGTCAACTCATTCGAGTGAAAAATATAAATTCCACTAAAATTATTTCCGCTAAAGTCCTGGATGGGAGTACTGTCCAGGTATTAACATATCAGGCTAATGTTTATTAGAGGTTGTTTTACTACAACCTAGATTAGAAAGTGAAGGTGTACAATATGTTGAACCTAACAAAAATAGTTTTTAGTTTGGTGTTAGGTTTCCTGTGTCTGGTATTAAGCCCGCTGACCTCAGTGTCAGCGATGTCGCTGTGGAGTGATGCAGGATCAACTATCAATATGTATGGCGATCGTAAAGCTCATGCTGTGGGAGATACCCTTACGGTTATCATTAGTGAAAATTCCAGTGCCAAGCGTGCTGGTACAGCAGCTAATTCTAAGACAAGTTCAACAAACATGAATGCTGGTGTGGGGATTTTCAGTGTGCTAACAAATGCTAGTGCTTCTAATTCAGATGACTTTTCAGCAAATGGTTCGATTGCTAATACCAATAGCGTTAATGCTAGAATGACGGTTCAGGTTATTGAAATAAAACCTAATGGCAATTTAATTATCACTGGTACACAAAGCATTAAACAAAATGGTGAGGAACAAAAAATTACTGTTTCAGGCACGGTCCGTACAGAAGACATTTCAGCCAGTAATACAGTGTTATCCTCTTCGATTGGAGATGCTGTCATTAAGGTGGAAGGTAAGGGGCCTATTGCGAACAAACAGCGCCAGGGGATTATAAGTCAACTATTTAACTTTTTGTTTTAAAATGGAGGCAGCTAATGCGTAGATTATTAGTTATCATTACGATTGTTCTCTGCATGGCTGGGACAATGGCAACAGCACTAGCAGCAAGCGGGGTTACGCGAATTAAAGATGTGGCTAAAGTCCAAGGGGTACGGTCTAATCAACTAGTAGGTTATGGCTTGGTGGCAGGTCTTAATGGTACCGGGGACAGCGACAAAACTCTGCAAACCATGCAGTCTCTATCCAGTATGCTAAAAACCTTTGGCGTGGCAGTAAACGCCGCTCAAATGAAGGCCAAAAATGTCGCTGCCGTTATGGTTACCGCCCAACTGCCGGCATTTGTAAAGCCTGGTGATACCATTGATATTACAGTATCCTCTATGGGTGATGCCAAGAACTTACAAGGTGGTATGCTGCTGCAAACTCCCCTGCGGGCAGCGAATGGACAAGTATATGCTGTCGGTCAAGGCCCTGTTTCCACAGGCGGCTTTTCCGCAGCCGGTGGTGGCAGCAGCCAGTCTAAGAATTTTCCTACTGTGGGTATGACCCCCAATGGGGCCATTGTAGAACGTGATGTAGCTACCCAAATTGTCAATAATGGTACCATTACTTTAGCCTTAAGTCAGCCTGATTTTACAACCGCCAATCGGATTAGCGGGGCTATTGATAGTCGCTTTGGCAGGATCTCTGCTGCTCGTGATCCAGGTACTGTCACTGTGAATGTACCTAGTGAGTATGGTGATAATATAGTAGGTTTTATAGCTGATCTAGAGGAACTTTCTATTAACCCTGATAATATTGCTAAAATCATTATTAATGAGCGTACAGGTACGATCGTAATGGGTTCTAATGTGTCTATTGATGAAGTGGCTGTCGCCCAAGGCGGACTCAGCATTCGCATCAGCAAAGCTCAAGAAGTATCCCAGCCGTCGCCCTTATCTGGCGGGTCTACAGTAGTGAATAGCAATACAGCAGTTGATGTCAAAGAAGAGCGGGCGAATGTCATGGTATTGCCTGCGACCGCCAATGTTGGTGATGTAGTCAATGCTCTGAATGCCATTGGTGCTACGCCGCGAGATATTATTTCCATATTACAAGCGATGAAGGCTGCGGGTGCACTTCACGCTGATCTTCAAATCATTTAGATGTCTGTTTAAAAGAAGCCTATAAAACAGGCCTTGGGGGGAAGACATATGCAGATTTCTGGAATTAACTCAACAAATATGATTAATAATCTGAGTTCGGCGCAGACTAAGGTTACAGGCGATTTTGCAGAAACATTAGCAAAACAAACTGTACAAGCCCAATCTGCAAAAGATGATGAAAAATTAAAAGCAACATGCAGAGATATGGAAGCCATGTTCCTTAATATGATGATGGCAGATATGCGTAAGACTGTGCAGAAATCCAGCTTAGTGGATAGTTCCAAAGAAGAGATTATGACTTCAATGCTTGACAGTGAAGTCACCAAGAATATGGCCAGTGCTGGCGGTATCGGATTGGCGGACATGCTTTATCGTCAGCTGCGAATTGCCGACAGCGCTGTGAAGAAGCCCCAGGCACCATAAGTGCCTGGTTTTTTTTACGGAATTAGAAAGTATAACACTTTCTAAGGTTCCAAGTAAGGGCAACTAAGGCTTGGCACAAGCCAAGTTTTCTTTAAAGTAAAGGGACGCGCGTTTACAGACTGAGGATTACAGGAGGTTTTGTATGTTTCGAATAAACAGATATATCAGTATACTAATGACATTGCTATTTATCTTTCCGCAAGCTGCATGGGCTGCGCCGGCGACAGCAGCAAGAGGCCCACAACAGCAAGCAGCAGCGAAAACATCTCAAGCGGTTTTGCAAAATATTAGATATAGTCAATCTCCGGCAACAGTAAGAATTGTGTTTGATGTCAGTACACTGCCGGAATTTACCGTAAATGTTACAGAGAATCCAGACCAACTGATCGTTGATTTTGAGGATACAATTAATAAGGTAAGTGCAGGTAAAAAGATATTTGTTGACCCGGTCGTCAAGGAAGTAGTGCTGTCAGAAGTACAGCCAGGTAAGCAGCGAGCAGTAATCGATCTAAAAAGACCTGCTGCATATAAAGTATTTAAACTGAAAGGCCCTAACCGCATTGTAGTTGACATTATTAAGGACTATGATCTGAAAAAAGCGGAAACAATTGCCCCTGGCGTTTTTTATAGTTCTTTGTTACGATACAGACAGACTGGCCCGCTTAGCGCCCACATTATAAAGATAGCTCCTGGGGCAGATTATATGATAAAACCCGTATTGTCCAATGATGTTATTGCAGGTCTAGAAAGGCTTCAATCTATGGCAGACCGTTATAAAGCTATTGCCGCAGTGAATGCTTCTTATTTTGCACTGAATGGTGAAATTCTGGGATTGCTTAAAATAGACGGTGAAATTGTCAGTACTTCCGACATGCAGCGTACTGCTGTAGGGATCCTGGAGGATGGCAAAATACTGATGGATCAGACTGATTATAAGGGCAGCATCTGTTTGCCAGATGGGTCGGCAATCGCTATTACCGGCGTTAATCATGCGCGGGGCGCAGATGATTTAATCTTATATAATAGTTATTATGACAGCATGACAGGTACGAATAGTTTTGGTAGTGATTATCTTGTAAAAGATAGTAAAATTATTGGGATCGCTCATAGCAGTGCTGCCATTCCGCCAGACGGGTTTGTTTTATCAGCCCATGGGGTCATGGAAAAAGTTCTGGCAGATTTAAAAGTAGGCGATACAATAAAAATAACCCAATCCTTGGGGGAAGTATGGGATAAAGCGATATACGCCATTGGCGCAGGGCCAAGACTTGTGAAAGAGGGCAGTGTATCTTTAACAAGCAAAGAGGAAAAGTTCCCTGCAGATATTACAAGCGGGCGAGCGCCACGTACAGCAATAGGCACAACCAAAGACGGACATGTCATCCTTCTGGTTGTAGATGGCCGCCAGCAATCCAGCGTTGGTGTGACACTATTAGAACTAGCGCTGCTCATGCAAGAATATGGTGCTGTTGAG
>Ga0074193_1003894_pt1 | contig 10148 bp, 14 predicted proteins | sample EPASupsiteHSE605_FD_64523 | JGI IMG/M metagenome (GOLD analysis project Ga0074193, IMG submission 64523) | Bioremediated contaminated groundwater from EPA Superfund site, New Mexico - Sample HSE6-05 | ecosystem: Environmental > Aquatic > Deep subsurface > Groundwater > Contaminated ...
CGCAGTCAGCGCTTCAAGGGCCGCCACCTGCATTTTATTGGGGCTTATTCTGTTGATGTGGTAGAGGCTGCGATCCTGGCGTTCTTGCACCAGGTTTTTCGCCTCTGCGCCAGTTAGTTGCTGGTCATTGTAAATCAGGCTATACTGGGCAATCCATAAATCATCAACTACAGTAGCTGCAAAGTAGAGGCGGTTGAAGTCGTCTAAGGTGCTCTTGACCAGTGCTCCAGCTTCGGTTGAAGAGACTTTCAAATTCCATTCTTTGTTTTCACAGAGCGCACTTTGAGTCAAATTACTGCTGCCAACAATAATGGTAAATTCGTCGCCTTTGCGGAAGATATAGCCCTTGGTGTGCATTTTGGCCTGCTCTTCAGTCACAATGCGTAGATCAATATTGCTAAAAGCAATCAACCGTTTCAATGCTTTTGGCTCGGTAAAATTTTGATACTGAGAGGCAATAATCTTGCCCCGCACACCTTTTTCCTCAAGCTCTTGCAGCATATTTAGCAATACGGTAATACCGCTATTGGTCACAAACGCAACCGAGAAGAAAAACTCATCACACTTTTGCATTTCAATAATAATACTGGCCAGGACTTTTTCTCCCTGCTCAATATCATTGATTAAAAGTCTTGGTTTATAGGCCTCAAGCGCGACCGTATTGCCATCTATAAAACCATGAAACAGACTACTTTTCAATTCTTCCTTATAGTCCATGACCATAGACCTCTAAAACCTTTTGGACAATTGGGATATCCGCCGGCGCCCAGTCAAGTGTTAACAACTCTTGCGGCTCCAGCCAAATATGGTCCACATGCTCTTTTCTGACAAACTGGTCTGTTGAGACTCTACAAATATAACTATGCATTGTTATCGCAAAATCTGGATACTCATGATGCACTGTCAAAAAGAAGTCTTTCTTGCCAACAGTAACGTCCATTTCCATTTCTTCACGCAGTTCGCGTTTTAGAGCTTCTACATTTGATTCCCCTGGTTCAACCTTGCCCCCAGGAAATTCATATTTAAAAAGGTATTGCTGTATTTTAAATTAAAACTTCAATCTTTCTTCACCGCCTTGACGGACTGCGTTTCTTCCTCAAGAAGCTCCAAATTGGCTTCCTGTATTCTTCTGTGCGAATCAAACAGTTCATACTGCTGCCCAGCCAGCTGTTTTGCTACTTCTGCAGATACCTTTCCCGCATGCTGCAAAACTTCTCTGCCCGTAAATCTCAAAAACGCATCCAGCTTCTCTTCCCAGTCGGCCATGTGCATTTCAATATGCCGCTTGGCCTGATCTTCTGCATAGTCAAGATACATGGTCACAATACGGTTAAGTCCTGCAATCTCATCTTCATTCAGATAGTTCTTGACAATATCAATATCAACCTTCCGCACTTCGGGGAAGAGGCCGAAAAATACAGCGTTGAGATAAAAGAAGCGGCAGCCCAAGGCCAGCTGGACAAAATGCTTGGAATCATCGGCCGCCTGCTTGAGGGTGACGACCTGCCATGAACATAAAAAAGCCAGTAATCCTTAAATACGGGATAATCGGCTTTTCTTTTCATTATAAGCGTCTCTGCTCAACCATCTATTACCGACAAGTTATACATAATAGGTCTGGCAGTCGACAGGCCCGCTGACCTGGTTAAGCCGGTCTGCAATTAAAGTGTTTAGTTCAAAAACATCTTTCATTTATAAAAAAAAGTGGCTATAATAATGATAAGAATTACAGCAGTTAAGCCTACTTGCCTCTATGTTTATCAATATAAGAAATCAACCAAATCGACAATAATTATACCTATTTTTTTAATCTTTTTACTTTGATGAATGATTATATTAAATACGAAAACAGTAAACTGCCGTTTATTTTATCAAGGATGTGTTAACGATACATGAAAGAAGTCACCTATAAACAAATCTACAATATCTTCAAGAAAAACAACGGCTACGCCCACACTCAGGACATCACTCAGGCCGGTATCCATAATATATACCTTAATAACCTCCTTGCAAATGGAGAAATTGAGCGTATCAAAAGGGGACTATACCGCTGGGTTGACATGGAAAACCCTGCCGGGTCTGCCCTGCTCGATGTTGCAATGGCCATACCGAACGGTGTTATCTGTCTGCAGTACGCCCTGGCCTACTATGAACTGACCACCTATAAACCGTGGGAAATATCTGTCGCTATCGGCAGAAAGACCAGAGTAAAACTACCGGAATATCCACCTGTTAAATTGTACTATTTTTCGCCAAAGGTTTTTAACGCAGGTATTGAAAAAATTCAAACCGGAGGGCATGAGGTAAAGATATATAGCAAGGAGAAAACCATCTGTGACTGCATGAGATATCGCAAACAGCTTGGGAAGGACATCATTAAGGAAATGATGCTTCAATATATAAAGACCCACACCCGCAACCTGGAGTTGCTCATGAAATATGCTGAAATATGTAGCGTGACCAAGCAAGTCCAAACATATGTTGAGGTCTTGTTATGAGTGAAATAAAGAATAAACCTGCTTCTATACAGGCCAGATTGAAAAATATCGCTAAAGAAAACGGCATTGACTATAATTCAATTTTAATTCTATATATGCAGGAAAGATTTCTTTACCGTTTATCGATTTCCCCCTTTGTAGATAACTTTCTGTTAAAGGGCGGCATGTTGTTATTCTGCATTGATAAATTTGCCACCAGGCCAACTCTTGATATGGACTTTCTGGCTTTAAAAATCCAGAACCAGCGTGAAAATCTGATCAAAATCGTCTCGGATATAGCCAGGATTCAATGTGATGACGGGCTTTTCTTTCGTACTGAAGATATCACGATTGAAACAATCCTGGAACATGGTCTGTATAGAGGAGGCAGAGCTGCCATCACGTGTACTCTCGGCAATGTCAGAAACCGCCTGCGTATGGATATTGGTTTTGGCGATGTTGTCGTACCAAAGCCTGCTGAGATCGATTTTCCAGTGCTGCTAGAAACAGAAGAGATACCGGTTATCAAGGCATATTCTCTTGAATCCTCAATTGCTGAAAAATTCGAGGCAATGATTAAACTATCTTTGTTAAACAGCAGAATGAAAGACTTTTACGATATCTATGCTCTCTCAAAAAGAAAACACTTTGAAGGCAGAGTCCTCCAGGAAGCGATATTCCAAACCTTCCAAAGAAGAAAAACCCCCTTTGAGAGAAATCAATACGCTATGATGGCTCAAGGTTGCACCGCAATCGCAGGCAAGACGAGTAAGCCTAGATCACTTTTCTTCATAATGTCGCTTAGGAGTTCATAACCATTTTCAGTAAAAAGATAATCAATAATTCTACTATCCTGTTTGATTTGAACCCTGCAGTGACCGATTAAACAATCCGCCTTTTTATTAAATGACATTTCCAAGTCACCAAAATATTTTGAACCAAACTCAGAAGCATAAAAATCTTGTTTGTTCAAGTGAATGGTATGAATAAAGTTAAGAATGTTGATGTTAATTTCTTCTTCAATGGACAGTTTCTTGATCTGGTTCTTAGAGTAATTTTTAATAATTTTCTTCAGCTCAAGTTCATTGAATTTCATGAAACGTGCACCTCACTTCAGAAATATCAAGCATCTACTCTCCGGTAATACTCATCCAACTTACTGTCACAATGCATTTTTATCCAGGCTATATCCTCACCGGACAGCTTCTTGAAAACATGCCTGTTAAACTCCACATACTCAAGCTCGCGGCACCTCTTCATAAAGCGCATATCCTCAAACCGCTTGAAAGGATTGGCAAAAATATTGCGCTCCACATCTTTTTGCGTAAAACCTTCCTTACAATAAATACTGGCCTTCTTTTCCACCGCCAGACCTTGCTCCTTGCGCGCAGTATAAAACTCAATGAAATAATCAACGATATCGGCAACCCTGACTTTTCCGTTTTCATCCACATGCTCCAGCATCGCCTTTAAGAGCACCGGCTTATAGGAAAAACTCATGTCCATGGCCTTGACCATAGCCATAAACTTGTCCTTCATATTGACAGCAGTGATCAAATCCCAGCCAAACTGGGAGGCATATTTTATTACCGTTTCTTCTTTGAAATACTTGAAGCTGCGCCTGTCGCCCAGCGGCACCTCTAAATCGGGAAGCACCTTTCCCTCCCGGATATATCTTTCAATAGTTTCAGCCTGAACATCCACCATCCGGACAAACTCCAGCTGAGAGATCATAGCTTTCACTTCATCCTGCCAGTTGAACAAGTCGATCAGCTCATAGTCCGCCACATCCACCGGAAAGTCCAAGTAAATTTCCGGCTTTTCACCTCTGGCCAGCAGATCCCGGTCCAGTTCCAGCTGTTTTTCAGGAGCAAGCACCAGCCCCCCAGGATGATAGTCTTTGATATTAAACATTCTGTGCATGGAGTAAGGGGTATTGAACAGGTTGGCATTATCGATGAAGTCAAAAACCATCAGGTAGTCCTTGCCCGCACATTTGCGCATCCCTCGGCCCAGCTGCTGGATATAAAGGGTTTTCGACATGGTGGGCCTGGCCATGAACAGCACTTCTGTCCGCGGGCTGTCCCAGCCTTCATTCAGTAGATCACAGGCGCACAGCACACTGATCTCCCCATGTTCATAGCTCTCCAGGATGCGCGCCCTTGCAGCGGCCTTCTGCGTTCCGGAAACAGCCGCACATTTGATGCCGTTTCCCTGGAATAGCCCAGCGATGTCTTCCGCATGCTTAACCGATGCGCAGAAGACCACGGTTTTTTTATTTTTCACATATTCCAAATAGGTGTCAACAATAATCCTGTTCCTTTCAGGGACAAACAGCTTGCTCTCCAGGTCCTGGGAGTGGTACTTGATGCCGTTGATCCTAACCATTGAAAGGTCAACATTGGTTTTCACCCGGATGCACCTGATGGGAGACAGCTCACCTATTTCCACCGCCGTTTTCAGATCCAGCTTGTGGGCCACATTCCGAAACAGCTCCAGCAGATCCGCCCCGTCAGCCCTTTCCGGAGTGGCAGTCAGCCCCAGGGTAAACTTTGGTTTAAAATGCCCTAATATCTTCCGGTAAGTACTGGCAGTACCGTGGTGGCATTCATCGATTATGATATAGCCGAAATCATCAGGTTTGAACTGGTCCAGATTCTGCGCCACGCTCTGAATGCTCCCGCACACCACATAGGCATTAGTATCCTTCTGCTCAGCCACATACATTCCGGCGGAGATATCCGGCCAAAGAGCTTCAAAGGTACCCTTGGCCTGGCTGACCAGTTCCCTGGTATGGGCTAGAAAGAGCGTCCTTTCACCCGTCTTTTTGGCATCACTGACGGCGGTAACTGTTTTCCCCGCCCCCGTGGCATGATATAAAAGCGCAATGCTCTCTCCGCTATCCCTCATCTTTTGCAGGTTTTCCACCGCAGAATGCTGGTGGTCTTTTAGCTCAAGGATTTTCCCTTTTTGTTTGGGGAGATAATCCTCCAGCATCCTGAATACCGGCATTTCACCTACAAAGGTCACCAGCTCGTCTTTAACTTTTTCCCGCTGGCTCTTCAACTGATTATATGCCCACCGGTATACTTTCCAGTTGTGGTACACCAGGCTGTTTTGCTTTAGAAGATCATCATAATATTTGTTGGCGGAAACCACCTGCGGGTTATGAAATCTCTCCCCGTCGATCTCGATGGCAATGCGCATCTCTTCACTTTCCAGGGCAAAATCAATAAACCTTCTGTTGCCGTAGATATCAACAAAAGGGTACTGTACAAAAAGGTATTAGCTTTTCTCCGGCCCGAAGGCATCACAGAAAACCTCCACAAACAAGTCTTCCGCGACGCTGGCCAAACTGGCAGTGTACTTGACCTTGTTCTCCAAGCTACAGCACACTCCTATTCCTCAATGACTTCCTTCAATAACAGCCTTTTTTCAAAAGCGCCCCGCTCAGCGGCCTTTTTCTCCCGCATAATATTTCCGCTTCTACAGTATCATTAATTTCATATAGGTGATTATCTACAAGTCTCTTTGCCATCAGAAAAATTAATAAACAGGTTCGTCGGAGGCCCTTTTAGTTACCTCATCAATTTTTTTCTGAATTTCAGCTGGATATTTAATGACCAGAGGACACCACCAAGCCTCAGCAACAAATATCTCTATACTGCTAACCACAAAGCCGATTGTAGCCAATACGATATTTAATCGTTGATATCATTTGAAAATAAAGCTGTTCTACTTTTTTTGAACTCTTCTTTTGAAATTTGTCCACTATCTCTCAAAGACTTAAGTTTTTCCCACTCTGTCTTTCGCTCTTTTCTCTCTTGTTCTTCAACTGTACCATTTAAATAAATTGTCTCCAAGGGGGGCTGTTTCGGAGCAGTAATTGTATTTGCAGGCGCTGTTGACTTCATTTGTTCATCATAAGTTGTCACTACAGCTTTACTTTGACTTTAAGATTTATATCTGCATGCTCTTCAACAGTTCTATTTTGATTTATAAAAAGGCCTTGCGGATCTAATAAAGAATTTCCGTGTGTTTCAAGCTATTATGTACTCATATATATCCTGACGCACTGCTGTCTCAAGCTGATAGTTAATTTCAACAGCTGTCTTTTTCGTGCCACGCATCACAAACTTTTCTGGTTTACCTACAGCCTTGATCCTACCCAGGAAGTAAAAATTATTGGTCAGCATATTCAATCCTTCCAATTCCACCACTTTTGCTTGCCCTCCGGCAACTGCCCGTCGTGGTCGGCGTAATGCACCGCCAATCGGTAGCAGTACAGGGCGCACCTATCTACGGGCATACCTTGCGCGATACAATCGGCGGCGTAGATGTCGTCGGGGCTTTTGCCTTTCAGCGACTCTATCGTAGGAAAGCCCGCCCGTATCAAATGTTCCGCCATATTGTTCCCGATGCCGGGGATTTTCGTCAGTTCAGATTTCATTCCCTACCGCCATCTCTTTCTCAATAAGCGCCAATGCAATCCGCAGGGCGTTAACCCGTCTGTCGTTCAGAGTTTTCTGCGAGGACTGCAATTTGCCGCCCTCCTGTATTTTTTCGCACTTGCGTAGGGTTGACGCAAGGGATGCCTTTGCCTCTCCCAACTCCTGCTGTGTGTATTTGCTCACTTTGTTTTACTCCTCCGCACTTTCGGGCGAATCAGGTCGTAGCTATTGCCGACCATCCGCTTCAATTCTTCCTCCGGCACATCGCCGCCGAGCGTGACGGTGTTCCAATGCACCTTATTCATGTGGTAGGCGGGCATCACGTCCGCGAACGCCTGCCGCAGTAAGTCCGCTTCAAACGGCTCGCATTTCAGGTTGACGCACAGCTTGCCGTGCCGCTCGTAAATCAGCGCAAAGGACTTCTTGTTGGCCCTGTGCCTTATAACCGTCCACGCGCCCGCGTCCGCTATGTCGTCAAACGGGTAGTCTTCGTAGGCAGTAGGGAACGTCAGGCAGAAGTCGATGAGGGCTTGGCGGGTCATAGCGGTCGCCTCCTTTACTCCCCGCCGAGCGGACAGTTCTCGCAGGGCGGCATCTTGCGGCAATGCTCCTTAGCGTTTATCACGATGAGGGCTTAGAAGCTGTTGTAGACATCCGCGCTCTGCGGAAGGTTGCCCTCAAAATACACCTTTGTACTTAATCACTAATCTTCCATCTGATATCTGAGTGATTGCATTGCAAGCTACATGACGCTGCTACTTATTTTTTCAATCCACCAAATATCTCGCAGGACCTCTAAATACTTCTCTAAGATGCCAATTGATATAAGCATCTTTTGGTCTGTAAATAGGGCTCTGGGGAGGACGTATTTCCTTTCCATGGTATCGCATCAGCCATTCATCAAAACCTTCTGTCCCATGAGCGGTCTCTGCCACCTGAAACTGCAATGACTCACTTAAGGTAAACACGCCCCGGTCAAATAATTTATGATGCATCGTGCACAAGGCAATTCCGTTTTCCTCCTGATTTTGTTAGTGCCCCGTTAATTGATGGAAGGGCAATAGAACTTCCTGGCCCATGTTTGTATATAACATTACCTTTTTGATCTTTATCATAAACCACACAAAAAAGGATTTTATTGCTAATAGAATTTATCACTCAATATCATCTACTTAATTAAAATTTTGGCGATTGCTTTTGCTATATAAACTGCATCTTGCTCGGTATTCTCTGCGCCAAAGGAAATACGGACAGTAGCAATAGATTTTCCCATCTATTCTGCTTGCGGTCGATATGTTTCAAGCGCTTTAATCTGCTCCGTCAGCCCTTTTACCGTACCAACAATGATTTTCAATTCCTCTTTCGTACAGTCTTTAAGTAATGTGCCAAGCTGTTCTTCAAAAATCTGACGACTTTCGTTGATATTGTTACACAAAAGAGCATCGACCCCGCAACCGAGCGCATTGGCGATTTTCAAGAAAGTCGGCAAGCTACCTTTACCATGCCCATTTTCTAAATTGCTGAGATACACAGATGTGATTTCAGCTTTCGAAGCAAGTTGCTCCTGTGACAAATCCTGCTGCTGGCGCAATTCCCTTACTCGTTTTCCAATAGCTTTATAATCGATGTCATTAGCCATACCCGTTATCGCCTCCTACTCAAATAAGGTGCATCCTTGATTTTTGAATTCCTCCACTTTGGCAAGCAAATCCTCCACGGTAATATCAAGGTGTTCTGACATGCAGTTTAGGCAAAAGAATTTTTCAACCTGTCTTCCGTGGAATTTCTTATTAAGACCAATGGTATTCTTGTCAATTTCAGCCTCGCAAATGTGGCATTTTATCTGCTTCTTCATACCGTCAATCACCAAACATTTCATTTTCCCGAATGATTTGCGGCTGCCTTACCTTGTATGTCGCAAAGCCTTTGTCGCCAAACATACCGGGGTTGATAATCTTCATTTGTTTCAGCACAGTTTCCTGCATCCGTTTTGCGGGTGTCAGACAATACCTGTCAAATTCCTGTCTGAAAGTGGAGTCCTTTATCAATGAAGAATCTACGTGAGGGAAGAACAGTTTTAGATATGCGGTGCAGAGCCGCATGATAGCGTCCTGTTCTCTCCCGGAAGTATCCCCTGATTTTGCTGTTACCTCGACAAGTTCCTCTACAAGCCCACGATAGCGCATAGTTTCAGCCGGACTGCGAAGCAAGTGCATAATCTCGGTAAAATACTCGGTATTTAAAGCCCAACTGTTAATGAACATTCTGGGAGAAAGCGGCGGTATGAACTGTCCCGGAATAAATCCGTGGATACGCTGTAGTAGTGCGCTGTCGCTGAAGATTTCAGGCAGGTCGTGCAGCATATTCTTTGAAGAATCCATATCTTCAACGGCTATATTCCCCAAAAAGATAATTCCAGCTTCGCCGTCAACGCGCGTACCGCCGACTGTGGTATAGCCGTCTTCCATATATCCTTTGAGAATGCCGCCCATTTCTTTGTCATTTGTGAAACTAATAGATTTAACTTCATCAATCGCCACAAAATCATTAAAGGTAACAAGACCTTTCGCCCTTGCACCAGAACGTCGGTCTAAGAACAACATAGTACGGCTCACGCTACCACCGCTTAAAAGCCAGCCGTATTTCCCGACTTTTCCGAAAATATATGATTTTCCGGTCTGCTGAGGCGCCAGTTCTATGAGATTAATGCGTGGTTGTATAAATGGCAACAGACGGGTTAGCATCGTGTGTTTGGCGTTCCAAATATCGGTCTCTATCCATCCCTTACGTGCAAAACCATCTGCGTCATAGTCAATAGCACCGAGAAGGATATTAATCCACTCCTCTATTCCAAAGTGGCTTCTTGCCTCGCGGAATGCGTCTAAACTTACTTCATAGGGGCAGAAGTTTTTATAATCAAGCAGAGTGAAACGACCGTTTTTCTTATTTCCTTCAGGCGGCATATAGCCAAGTTTAATCAGTCCCCATCCGCCGGCTTCTCCAATTAGCTCATCCTTGATTCTGTCCCAAACGTAGTCCTCGATAATGGTATGGGCAAAAGTAAAGCCTAAACCTGGAATTTCAAAGCTGTAATAGTTAGCACTCGAATTAAAGGAAATATTCACCTTGGCCAAGAAGGGTCTGGTTTCCCCGTTAGAGCGGGCTTCGTCTTCCAATCGCTCTTTTTCACTCCTTGGCGGGATGATAGAAGCGACATATT
>Ga0074193_1003895_pt1 | contig 10139 bp, 11 predicted proteins | sample EPASupsiteHSE605_FD_64523 | JGI IMG/M metagenome (GOLD analysis project Ga0074193, IMG submission 64523) | Bioremediated contaminated groundwater from EPA Superfund site, New Mexico - Sample HSE6-05 | ecosystem: Environmental > Aquatic > Deep subsurface > Groundwater > Contaminated ...
TGGAAGAGTGGAGAGAGAAGTATCCACAGCCGAAATACCCATTTATCGGGGTGCCAGAAGAGAAGTGGAAGTAGGAGCGGAAAACAGGGTAAGGATGTAAGGATATGCAGTTGGGAGATATAAAATGTTTGAGAATTTTCGATTGGCAAAATATGAGGTGTGCAGTTGAATGCAAGAGCAATGAGGAACGACTTCCTATTATTAAGAGGATTAAGGAAAGAGGAAGCGTTTATGCAAAATGATGTGATCTTGAATAAGATTCAGGTTATTGAGCGTTGTATCCTACGGATTAGAGAAGAATACGCCGGTAATCCACGAAACCTTGATAATATAACCAAACAGGATTCCATGGTACTAAACATTCAGCGGGCCTGTGAGGCTTGTATTGATTTAGCCATTCACCTTGTTTCTGAGAAAGGGTTAGGGATACCCCAGAGCAGTTGGGAAGTTTTCGATATTCTCCATAAAAATGACTTGCTAGATGAAGCCCTTGCAGGTATCATGATGGCTTTGGTTGGTTTCCGCAATATTGCGGTTCATGATTATCAACAAATTAATTTGCAGATCGTTCGTAAAATTATTGATAATCACCTGGATGATTTAAAGGAGTTTGCAGAAATAATTTTAAGGATGGAATGAGATAGGAAAATAGTAAGAAAAGCTATAACTACTAAAATAATAAACGAGAGAATAAATGTTATGAAAACAATGGACTTATTATCATTTCATGAAAAATATTTTTATCTGAATCAAAAGACTCCCACTTCTATAAGTGGGGTTACCTTGTTTAAATTTCAGGTGGAGTAGAGTCTCCACCTGAAGCCCGGATGTTCAGCGAAGCTGAACGAGTTCACTCCTTATAGGTAGGCTAAGTAAAGTTTACATAAGAAAAAACAAATTTCCATTCCTACTAGGAAGTCTAGCGTCTCAAAACTTAATTTCTGATAACTTATTATACGGAGTGCGTAATTGAGAGTCAAATATTTTAAGAGAAATTCGATTGACAATTACAACCAGTAGACTTAAAATATTTACATAAGTAATAACAATAAAGAAGGAGGTGAAAGTTGATGGGTTTTATTCAGGCCATGTATGATCTGGGAGCATTAGATATCGGGCAGGGCCTGGAGCCATATTTAAAGTTACCGGTTGAGAAGGAAGGGAAACTATTCAAGGTATATTTGGATATCGAGGATACAGAAGCCGAGGTATTGAAGGTACTGGGGGTCAATAAAATCGATCTGGCCGATTTGGATAGGTCAATGGCCATGAAGGTGAAGTATCTTTATCGTGACCGAGTCGGGGCTAACGTATCTTGGGGATTTACCCCACTATACAAACTGGGAAAACCCAAGGGCTCGATAGAGAAAAATCGGGAAGATTGGGTTGGCCCATCCGGTAACTGGGAACAAGAAACCGGTTCACACTTAAGCAAAATAAAAAATAGAGTACTTCTGGATTATGAAAGGTTAGGAGTGTTATCGCCTGGCTCAGTTGATATTATTATGCAGGAAATACAAAAAGAGTTTGAGGATAATATTCTGATTAGTTTACAAAACAAGGAATCACATATGGTTATTTTTGGTGCTGTACGGGATGGAGAATTTATATATCCTGGAGAAATTCCGGCTTTTGTCAGCTATTTCAAGAATAAGCTACAGCAATCTTTGCAGGGTCAGGCAAGGAAGTCAAGTAAATTATGTTCAATATGTGGTCAAAGAACTTCCGACTTTTCGACGTTAACTTCCGTTTTTAAATTTGCTACCGTTGATAAGGTGAGTTTTTTGCCTGGATTAGATAAAAATCAGCATCAAAATATTTTTATTACATGCCGAGAATGCCTGGAAAGAGTTTCAGCGGGTCGTGAACGGGTAGAACGCACCTTAACCAACACAGGGGTTGTACCAGGAGTCCGGATGTGGATTGTTCCGGAAGCAGTTGGAGTAGGGAGCGGAATAACGGTTAGGCCTATAGTACAGAAGTTAGAACAACATTGGAAGCAGGAAGGCTTGAAGACACCAGGAGAAGCTTATGAAAGTAGGCAGTTTACTCAACTTGCCAAGGAAGGATATGGATTGGTATTTCACTTTCTCTTCTGGGAGAAAAATAACGCACAGGAACTGGTGCACTTAATGGTCGAGGATGTTCCCCCAGAAAGGTTGGCCTTTTTGGAAAGAAAGTGGGGACAAGCCATGTGTGCGGTGAGCGGTAAAGTTGAAAATGGATTGAACCTGGACTGGGCTATCAGCAGTTTATATGCGACTTTGAGTAGATTTGCAGGCAAGAGTGACTCGGATAAAATGGTATTCCGGGATCTAGCTATGAAAATATTAGGCAAAATGTTGAGAGCGGAAACGCTACCGATTCTGACCTTTAAAAAAATGATAATATCTCGGGCGACCCGGCTAGTTTATGAAAATGATAATTGGGAAGATGTTAAAAAAAGTTTGCGTTATGCGCAGATTTGGGCGGAATATATGGTGCTAATAAATCAGGGGGTGAGTGAGTGAATTTAAGTTTTTTTGAAGAGTTAAAAGATGAGTATTTACAGAAGCCCCAAGGAAAGGGTGTTTTTCTAGCTGGAGTGGTTTTGGGATTTGTCGCCCAGAATCAGGGGGGATCAGATCGTGAAATTAAAAATACCCCTTTATTCAAGCAGATTGAGTTCGGTCGGCTAGATATGAAAAATCTGAAAAAATTGATGTCCCGGGTACCTAAATTGTTAGCGGCTTACTCTGAGAACATAAAGGCTCCCCATTTAGTTTCGGCTTTAATGGCAGAATCCGGTCGGTTAATGTTAATGGGTGAGGGAAAAGAATTAGGAGCTGAAGGCAACTTTGCTTTTACGGTAGGGTTTGGTAATGCGACAAGTTATTTTTGGAGGATATTTAAAAAGGAAAATGAAAAGGGGGAAGAATAAAATGACGTTTGGTGGAAGGAAAGAGCTACTTTTTTTATATACAGTAATAGATGCCAACCAAAACGGTGATCCTTTAAACCAGAATCATCCACGATACGATGAGGACACTGAGCAGGCTTTAGTTTCAGATGTAAGAATCAAACGAACCATCAGGGACCAATGGGTACGGGAAGGAAAAAGCGTGTTTATCGATGGGGAAACCAAAACTTTGAAAACCCGATTTGAGGAGTTAAAAAAGTTAACTGGTAAAACTAACGGGAAGGAAGTATTAGGGAATTGTTTGGATGTTAGACTATTTGGAGTTACTTTTGCTTTAGACAAGGAGTCGTTTTCTTGGACCGGGCCGGTGCAGTTCAGGTGGGGGCGATCATTAAACGCGGCTACTTTTGAATTTATTCAGGGAACAGCTGCTTTTGCCACCAAAGAGGATAGCCAACAGCGTTCTTTTCGAAATGAATATAAGGTCCCGTTCGCCTTAATTGGGGTTTATGGTATTGCCAATCAGTATGCTGCCCAATTTACTGGTGCTAGTGATGAGGATATGGATAACTTAGCAAGTGCACTGTGGCGGGGTACGGATAATCTAATAACCAGAAGTAAAAATGAACATAAAGCCCGATTCTATTTAGAAGTGCAATATAAAGAAGGATTTGATGGTAAAATTGGATCTTTGGATGAAAAGTTATTGTTACTTTCTAATCAGGGAGAAACTATGAATCGGGACCAGCAGAAGGCAATTCGCAGACTTAATCAGGTTATGGTTGATCCGCAGCCAATTATCGATGCTTTAATAAAACATCAAAATAACATCCAACAGGTTATAGTAATTAAGGACTCGGAATTAAATATATTGAAGGAGGATTGTCTTAGAAGTCTAAATTTTGTAACTGTGGAGACGAGGTGATTTATTGTGGTATTAGTATTTGATATTTTTTCGGACATGGCTATGTTTCGAAAATCCTATACCACTACTTCCCAAGTTTCTTATGCCTTTTCACCGCCAACAGCAGTAGCGGGGTTAGTGGCGGCTTTAGTCGGAATCGATCATCAAGCCGGTCATGGATGCAGGCAGGCTGCTTATTGGGACCAGTTATCCGGTGCTCGCATAGCTATAGGTTTAAAAAATCCAGTACGATGGTTATCGACTGCTGTTAATCTTATTAAATTCAAGACCCCTAATGGCAATATGGGAGAGCATATTCAATCAAAGCATCAATTGGTAAAAAAACCAGCTTACCGTATTTACATTAGTGGAGGAGAGATTTATACCAAATTAAAATACAGACTGGAAAGAAATGAGTTTGTTTTTACCCCGTATTTAGGAGCTGCCTATGCCCTGGCAGATGTGGTCTATATAGGCGAGTATCCTGAAATCATAATAAATGAAGATCATACCTGGGTAAACACCATTGTGCCATTATATAATGGAGTTAAATTGGATGTTAAAAAAAGCAAGGAAATACATCGGGAACTGGTTCCTTTCCAGATGAATAGTGAGCGAGAACTAATAAATACTGTCAGTGTAGTTTACCCTGAAATAAAAAAGGATTTACCGTGCGGTACTATAGGGAATGCTTATTCGGGATTAGCTTGTATTTGGCTTAAGGAAAAAGGTGAACTCAAGGTATCCCAGGTGGGAGAAGAAAGGGTGAGTTGGTTTGCCAGATGGTAATGTATATAGTCATCCTGGTAAACTCTTGGAAAATCATTTATTAAAAACTCAGCAGGCAGCCAAGGAAATAGCCCGGAAATTTCGTATCTCGATTGGTCAATATGAAGAATTAAGTATTTTGTTACACGATATAGCCAAAGCACATCCTGCTTTTCAGAAACGATTAGAGACCGGTTTTGGGAAATTTGGTCATGCCGAACCTTCTGCGGCACTGGTTTTAGGTCAGACTCGAGATCTCATTTGTACTGAGGCGGTCCGGCGGCATCATTCGCATTTGCAGAATGTAGAGGAATTTACAAAATTCTGGGGTGAGTGGAATTATCAAGAGCGAGGACAGCAGTTAATACGTAAACTTAAATGGTGGCCAGAGGCAGAAAAAGTAGTTGCTGCAATTAATTTAGATATTAAATCATGGGTTAAACTTTTACCTTCTGAAAATGAATGGAATGATATTTTAGCTGACATTATTGACGTTTATGGCTTAGAGTCGGGCGAGGTGTTAATGGGGGATTGGTTGCGTTTACGCTTACTCTATTCCTTACTGGTTACGGCGGATCGTTTTGAGGCAGCTGTTGGCGGGAATTTAAATTATGCCTATTTGTCATTAGATATGAAACGGGTAGACAGCTATACTAACACTTTGCAGAAACGGCCACTTTCCGAATGGAGGCAAGAGGTAAGGCGTCGGGTGGTAGCTCATTCTCGGTTAGTATTAGAAAAACCAGGGGTTTATACCCTTACCTTGCCTACTGGTACTGGCAAAACGCTGGTAGGATTACAAGTAGCAATGGAGGCAGCACAACGGTTTAATTCCAGTGGTATTATTTACGTACTGCCTTTTGTTAGTCTGGTAGAACAAAATGCCGGAGTTGCGAGACAATTTTTTGATGAAGTGCGGGAAGACCATCATTTAAGTTATAACGCAGGGGATGGAGAAGAAACGACTCCCCGTGAACGTTTCCTAGAATTTTTCCGGTATTGGCAGGAACCGGTAATTGTAACTACCATGGCTAAGTTTTGGGAGGGTTTATATTCTCCTCGAGCGAATAATACTATGTCTTTTCATCGTCTTAGTCATGCTGTAATTATTTTAGACGAACCACAAGCTATTCCTACGCGGTGCTGGGAGGGCTTTGGAAAGACCCTGGAAGTATTAGCAAGGAAGTTGGGTACTACCTTTATTTTAATGACAGCGACTCAGCCAGAGATTGCGACTGGGGTAGAATTAGTACCCGAACCGATTTGTTTTCCCGGTATCAGACACGAGTTTCGCTGGATTAAACAACAGATGACCATTGAAACTGCGGCTGAATTTTTAGAAGAGCAGGGTGTGTTGATAAGGGATAGTTTGCTAGTGCTTAATACCCGTAAATCGGCACTTTTAATGTGGAAAGAAATGAAACAACGTGGACTGGATCCTTATTTTATGTCGCGTTGGGTTACTCCTATTGATAGGTCCATTATTATGCAACAGATAAAAGATAAAGAAATCCAAAAAGAGCAACGGTGTCTGGTATCTACACAAGTAATTGAGGCTGGTATTGATATAGACTTTGACCTGGTATTTCGGGACCTGGGACCATTAGATAGTATTATCCAGGTAGCTGGTCGATGTAATCGGAATTTTCAACATGAACTGGGAACAGTGCTTATAGCAGAACTAAAAGATGAAAAAAGGTCGTATGCCACTTATGTTTACGATTCTGTTCTGCTAAATCAGACTCGTAATCTCTTAAATAAAAACGCTAATTTTAATGAGGCTGCTTGTCCAGAAATTATCAGTAGTTATTATCGTAATGTACGAGGTGCGATCAATAACTCTGAGCTCTGGGACAATATTATCGGTGGACGTTGGGGAGAATATATTCCTTTGTTTGAGCAATGGGATAACGATGAGGGCATGTTAGTAGTGGATTATGATGGTACATCATGCCAGGATCTGGTGACGTTGCAAGAGCTAGGGAATCGAGAAATGGATAAAGAAGCAGATAAAATGGAGTTGTTGCGGCGTCGTAGGGAAATTTTTCGCAAATTGTCTCATCGAGCGATTCCGGTTCCAGTGAAGTACCTTGAAGAATGGTATCATCACACCGGTTCCATGATCATTGGCTTTGAAGAAAACATTATTAGTAACGACTATCCGGGTATCTGGGTGGTACGTGATGCTGGCATTGGTCGTATTTATCGACGGGATATTGGGTTTGTTCCGATGGAGATTGCGCAGCTGTTGGAGGAAGAGCCAGATGAGTAACCATCAAGACCCAGTCAACGGTACTTTGATTTGGTATTACACTATTTGTCATCGAGAAGTTTGGTTGATGTCGCATCAGTTAACCCCTAATCAGCAAGATGATAATGTAGTGCTGGGTCGTTTTATACATGAGAATAGTTACCTTCGGGACAAACATGAAGTGCTGGTGGGTAATATAAAAATTGATTTGGTTCGGGGTACTGGCGGACAAACCCTGATTGGGGAAGTTAAAAAATCTAGACGGGCTGAGCATAGTGCTCGGTTACAGCTCAAATATTACCTTTATGTACTCAAGCAATATGGGATAGAAACCAGGGGTGTATTATTCTTTCCAGAGGAAAAACGCAAGGAAGAGATTACTCTTGATATTGATGGCTCAAAAGAAGTGGAAGCGGCAATAGATGGAGTGCATAAAATAGTCGCGTCCACATTACCACCAACTCCGGTTAAAGTACACTGGTGTAAGAATTGCGCGTATGCGGAGTTTTGTTGGGCTTAGTGTAAAATCTATAGAGGTGTGGGAATATGCGAAAATCAATCTATGTTATCAATGATGGTCAATTGAAAAGGGAGGCCAATACTCTTTGTTTGATCACCGGAGAAAGTAAGCGATTTATTCCGGTTGAGGACATCAATGAAATCCATATTTTTGGGGAATTAGATTTGAACAAAAGACTATTAGAATTTTTGAGCCAGAAAGAAATACTACTGCATTTTTATAATCACTATGATTATTATGTTGGGAGTTACTATCCGCGAGAGCATCTTAATTCCGGTTATATGATAGTTAAACAGGTGGAGCACTATGCCGATAATGAGCTGCGTATGGAGATAGCTCGAGCATTTATAGAAGGAGCCTGTAAAAATATAAGACAAGTACTAAATTACTATCAACATCGGGAAAAGGATGTACAAGGTGCTATTGATAGAATAGATAATCTAGCTTTATCCTTAACGACAGTTATTAGTATAGAGAAATTAATGGCAATCGAGGGGAATATTCGCGAAGCCTATTATAACAATTTCGATACTATTATTGGTAATTTTGAATTCCCTTTTGAAGGAAGAAGTAAACGACCACCGGGTAATGAGTTGAACGCTTTGATTAGTTTTGGGAATTCTCTCATGTATACTACAACTTTGAGTGAAATTTATCGTACTCATCTTGATCCAAGGATTGGGTTCTTACATGCATCTAATTTTCGGCGTTTTTCTTTACAACTAGATGTAGCAGAGATATTCAAGCCTATTATTGTAGATCGAGTTATATTTACCTTGTTGGGAAAACGGATGCTTAGGAAAAATCATTTTGAAAAACGACTGGGAGGTATCGTTTTAACTGACAGCGGGCGTGCACAATTCATCAAGGAATTTGAGAATAAAATGATGACCACGATCAAGCATCGGGAGCTAGGTCGGAATGTATCTTATCGTAGGTTAATTCGACTTGAGTTATATAAGTTAGAAAAGCACATTATGGGTGAGAAAAAATATGAGCCTTTTGTAGCTAGGTGGTAATATGTTTATAATTGAAGTCTACGATGTCAATCAAAAACGAGTTGCCAAGGTTTTAAAATGCAGTCGTAAATATCTATACTGGGTCCAAAATTCGGTGTTAGAAGGGGAAATTTCTGAATCAAACTATAAAATGTTAAAGGCAGAACTAGCCCGGATTATTAATAATGAGGAAGACTCGGTATTATTTTATACCTTTCGCACTACAAAGTATTCTAAACGGGATTCCCTGGGAGTTGTGAAGGGTGGTGATGAAAATATCTATTGAGACAGGAGGGGAAAGTTAATGCGTTTAAAAATAGAAATGGTTTCTGAAGATGGTAAAGATAATATAATGGTTCCACTGCATTATAACAAAGCATTACAGGGCTTAATTTATTCTATGGTAGGACATGATTTGCCTAATTTGCACGATATAGGGTATACGTCAGGGAGCCGGACGTTTCGGATGTTTGTTTTTTCTCGATTGACGGGAAATTTATCGAACATTAATTGTGGCAAAATCACTTTCAATTCTCCAATTATATTTAAAGTAGCCAGCCCGGATGTTCTTTTTATAGAGGCGTTGGCAGATAACCTCTTAAAGGCCCCTGTCATAAGGTTGGCAGATTCTAATCTATCGATCAAAACAATATCAGTTGAGCCAGAACCGGATTTTAGAAAGGGTCAAGCATGGTTTAAAGCTGCCTCAGCTATAACTGTATATTCTACTCTGCTGTCACCTGATGGCAAGAAAAAAACATATTATTATCACCCAACGGAAAAGGAGTTTTTTGAGCAGATAAAGAATAATTTAAAGAAAAAGGCGGAAATATTAGGACTTGATGTGAATGTTGCAGATACTATTGAAATCAAATCCGTAAGAGTAAGAAATAAAGATCAAAAAATCGTTTATTATAATAATATGGTAATCAAAGGTTGGATGGGCCTGTATGAAATACATGGTGATCCTCGAATATTAAGTGTTGGCTATAATACAGGTATTGGAGCAAAAAATAGTCAAGGATTTGGAATGTTGGACTATCTTTAGATTTAAATATAATGATTTATTTTTGTCGTCGGTCTCCGGTAACGAATAAAAGCTGGGGGATCGACGACAAGTTAAATGTAATATTATAGGCTTTTTTCTTATTTAAACGTATAAGGTATTTTAGGATAAGAACGGGAAAGCCTTTATTTTATAGCCCAAAATGGATTTTTAGCTTACCTATAAGGAATGGAAACCCGTAACAACTCCCACGGCCGAGGAGCTAGACCACATTTTTAGCTTACCTATAAGGAATGGAAACTCCCGTGTCCACTCTTCACGATCAACACGGATTGAAATATTTTTAGCTTACCTATAAGGAATGGAAACTCCGAATCGAGATCACGTGTCCATTCTTCCCGCTCATTTTTAGCTTACCTATAAGGAATGGAAACAGGTGCATTGCTTTTCTATCTCTTTTGCAATAAAATCATTTTTAGCTTACCTATAAGGAATGGAAACCCAATAATTTCGCTGACAACACCAACAAAAAAGGGAATTTTTAGCTTACCTATAAGGAATGGAAACTGGAGACAATCATTTCAATTTCTGCAATGGTTTCGAATTTTTAGCTTACCTATAAGGAATGGAAACCACGGATGGCAGAATAATACCCCCATCGATCACGAATTTTTAGCTTACCTATAAGGAATGGAAACTTACCTCAATGCACTTAGTGAATGGCGAATATGCTTATTTTTAGCTTACCTATAAGGAATGGAAACAAAGCCTAGCCATTTTTATTCATCCTCTT
>Ga0074193_1003897_pt1 | contig 10137 bp, 13 predicted proteins | sample EPASupsiteHSE605_FD_64523 | JGI IMG/M metagenome (GOLD analysis project Ga0074193, IMG submission 64523) | Bioremediated contaminated groundwater from EPA Superfund site, New Mexico - Sample HSE6-05 | ecosystem: Environmental > Aquatic > Deep subsurface > Groundwater > Contaminated ...
TCATTGATAAGATAATCCCTAAAAAATAAATGGAAAATAAGACATTCCCGGCAATCTGTTCGTCAAAAAAGGCCCCAATTAAAATAGTATAAACAGGCAGTTTTGCACTGCAGCTCATAAGCGGTGTTACCAGCATGGTAATGATTCGGTCACGAGGATTTTCTAGTGTTCGGGTTCCCATGATGGCAGTGGCGCTGCAGCCAAATCCTAATAATAAAGGAATAAAGGATTTACCATGGAGTCCAAATCTTCTCATGATTCTATCCATGATAAAAGCCGCCCTTGCCATGTAGCCAGTGTCTTCTAAAATTGCAATTGCTAAAAATAATAACAAAATATTGGGTATAAAGACTAGAACGCTGCCGACACCGCCAACAATCCCGTCGACAAGCAGGGACTTGAGAGGACCATCACTAATCACAGTATCTAAATATTGACTTAACAGGGCAAAACCTTCATCAATCCAATCAGCAGGAATATTACCCACTGTAAATACTAAGTTAAAGACCATCCACATTAAAGCGAAAAATACAGGTAAACCAAACACTCTGTTTGTTAGAATTTTATCAATCTTATCCGAAATTGTTATCGTATTTAACTTCGAAGTATTTACTGCATATTGATATATTTTCCCGACATGTTTGTAACGCTGCCCGGCAATAAATAATTCAACATCTTCCCCTAGCTTATCATTTAAAACAAGACGAATTTCATGGACTGCACTTATAATCTGCTCCCCATTAGGTAATCTGCCCACAGATTCAATGATATTGGCGTCATTTGCCAATAATCGCAGTGCCAGCCACCGCTCAGAAAAGTTAACCTGCTTGTGTAGAGAGGTGAGTAAAGGTTCCACTGTGGTGATTGCCGCTTCTACATCAACGCCATAATCTAGTTTAAAAGAAACCGCCTGCGGAGCGCTGCTGACCTTGGCTGCTGTATTTAAGAGAATATCCATGCCTTCTTTGCGTACGCCCACAGTACGAACAACTGGAATCCCGCCTAAGCCCTCTGCCAGTTTTGCATCATTAATCTTTAGTCCTGTAGATTCAGCGACATCCACCATATTTAAAGCTAGGATTAAAGGATGACCTAGCTCTAACAATTGTATTGTTAAATATAAATTACGCTCCAGATTAGATGTATCAACAACATCAATCACCACATCTGGTTTATCATTGACAATAAAATTACGGGTCACAATCTCTTCCAAGGAGTAAGCAGTCAAACTATAAGTACCAGGCAAATCTACCAAGCAAAAATCATTATTTTTAAACTTTTTAAAGCCTTCTTTTTTTTCAACAGTTACGCCAGGATAATTTCCTACATGCTGACGCCCGCCTGTTATATTATTAAATATTGTGGTTTTGCCTGCATTGGGGTTACCAACTAATGCAACTGTCACTTCTTTTTTGGTCATCATTATTCCCCTTCATCCATTTATTCTCATTAAAAATAATTATCATTCTCAATCATTTTTTCAAAGGATTTCTATTTCAATCATTTCAGCCTCTGTTTTCCTTAATGAAAGATTAAACCCCTTGATTTTTACTTCCATAGGATCGCCAAGGGGAGCAAATTTCCGTACTTCAATCACCGTACCACCTACAACACCCATATCAACAATCCGTCTTTTAATCAAGCTATTACCTGTTACCTTTTTCACAACACCTTTTTCTCCGGGACTTAGGTCACTAAGAACCTTGCTCATTTTTCATTCCTCACTTTACGTCATTGATTTTCATTCTCAATTCAAATGCAAAAAAAATAGTCTCTCCTGCTTTGGAAATTCATCTCATTTAATTCACACTTGTGGGCTGTCCCTTAAAGGATAGACAGATACCTTGATTTCCTAACATCTCTTTCAAGCCTTGCAGGCATTGCTGCCCCCTGCTGCTAATATAATATGTAGCAGAAAGTTGAATCTCTAGGTCTTTTATACCGCGCCGCACTTGGGAATTGACCATACCGCACAAACATTCTGCATGCTCGTCATAAATATCACCTTCAATTTGGAAACATACACCTTGCTCATCACAATCCATTTTTACTGTCATAGGCTTTCCGCCTCCTACATATTTTATTGTCGTCCCCATAAGACATAACTAGCTATCTCTTAACTTCCTGCCCCAACCCTATAGAATAGCTGCTAAATGAAATCTTACAGTACATCAATAATCAGAGCAGCTGCACTATTATGTATCACCTCTAACAAAGTTAAGTTTCATAAAACCCCTCTGACGATATTGAAAATCATTCTCAATATAATATAAAACAATTTTATGACTCTGTCAAGGGTTAAATATGAACTTTTATCAGTCAGTCCTTTACATCTTGCAAACGACCTGATGTCCAGCTTGGGTAATATTAAAAGGCCACTCTAACATCAGAGTGGCCTTTAGCAGTGCAATCAATCTATTGAATCATAAGCCTCGTCATCCGACCTGCGACTTAAAAGAAATGCTGTAATAGCCGCCGTTAGTGGTATGGAGATAATCAATCCAATACTTCCTGTTAGCGCTCTGGTTATTTCAGTTGCGACCATGTTTAGATTCATAACCCTTGTTAAAGATATATTTTCTTGTGACATGATCAGAAAAATTAAGGGCAATGAGCTGCCTGTATAAGCTAAGATGAGGGTATTTGCCATTGTTCCCATCACGTCCCGGCCAACATTTACACCTGCGTTAAATATTTCGGAAAAACCATATTGGGGACAAGAGCTTTTAATTTCATATTGAGTGGAAGCAATAGATATTGTTACATCCATGACAGCTCCCAGTGATCCTAGAATAATGCCAGCAAACAATACTTCTTGAAAATTAATAAAAGATAGGGTCGTAACCTTCAGCATCATCGCCTCTTCACTATCTAAACCAGTCAAATGCATCCACGAAATAGCCCCTGCGGCTAGAACGCCAGCAATAGTTACACCACCCACTGTTCCTAAAATAGCACCCCATGTTTTTGCATTCCAACCGCTGATTGTGATTTGCGTGACTGTCGCAATTACTGCGCATGCAAGCAGTGTGGCAAGAATAAAATTCCAATTATAATTTATTATGAATGGAATCATCCCTTGAAGAACAAGAAACACGGAAAAACAAACAACAAATAGTGTCTTAATGCCTGTTTTTATCCCTAACAGCAATAAAGATAAGGCAAAAAGGCCTACTAAAATATATGTTGGTGATAGGCGATTATAATCAGCAACATGATAAATTTTAACTGTTTGAACTTCATTTACAGCCAAAACAATTTTGTCTCCAGGATCAGGGTTTATATCAAATAAAGGCTGATTTGTAAGGTAATTAATACTTTGAACTTGCTTACCTGCTTCCTCGCCTGACGTAAGCTGTATTGTTAGTAATTTCTTACTCGTAATACCCATATTTTTATTTCCTGGAACATCTAGGGACTGTGCTGATAGAACGACGCCGTTAACATATTCTACTTTCCCAGTATCGCTAGCTGCCGCACTTACAGATACAGCGCCAAGAAATAATACTACAATAACCGCCATGATGATGCGTACTGAAAAATTCGAATATAAATTCATGCTGAATAATCTCCTTAAATAAAAGCTTGTTTCCTAATGGACAAGGATTAAGTATTGGGTTCAATCCGCTCTAAGATAACTCTATGATCAACTAAATGCAATTCTTTAATGCGCGCAGCAACTGTTTTACGCTCACCAAAAATATTTTCCAGGTATATTTCTCCATTATTGGGTATAATTTTGTCTACTTGTTCAAGTAATAATTCCTCTATATCCTTATTTATTAAATAAACATTAGCTTCACACATTATTTATACCCCCTAAATATTTTTTCACTTGTATGATCAGCGCATCTACCATGTGCGGAAGGGGCTCAGTTTGCAAACCTATAATATCAATATTCCCTCGACAGATAGGTATTAATAACTTGCGGGCCTTACTATTTGTGATTGCTTCTGCCATTTTAGGTGTAAGCTCGCCAAGCATTGCATTAGCCATAATAATACTCAAGGAACCGATAATCAAATCACTATCTTTACTATTATATACAATCGCATTTTCACCTGTAGCACCTTCATTAGCTCCAGCCTTCAGCATTGCGGAAGTTGCTAGGGCATTGGTCCCTAAGGCCAGAATATCAATCTGCTCTCGAAATTCTTTCCTCATTTTTTCAATAATGACTTTCCCCATACCGCCGCCTTGCCCATCAATCACCGCAATTCGCATAATTACCTCCCCGGTCCATTTAAACAACAATCTTAATTTTATCTCTCAACATTATTATAAACATCCCAATTTTTTAATGTGGACAACTCCGCCATCCCTTGTTTTGCTGCACTGAGCAGCTGTTGCTTATCACGGGGCAGCGTACCCGCCAGTGCAATATGATTTGAAATATGATTACTCCGAAATAAGCAATGAACCTCTTGAGGTAACTCTATTTCACTAATGAGCTCATATAATTCTCCCATACTTTCCGCTGGCGATAATATTTCAAATTGGCCTCGCTCGTATTCATCCCTGAGTTCGCTGCCGCGATACATCATCAGCGTCAGAGCACTCAGCATATTAGGTGCGATGGCATTAATCGCCTGTGCAGTATGATGGGCATGTGCCTTAGAACCAGCCTTTCCGCCCAGACCGATAATTACCATAATGGATAATTTGATGCCTGATGCAACCACTCGCTGCCCTGCTGCAATAGACTCTTGAGCAGTGACCCCTTTACAAACATGGCTTAGAACTTCATCATCACCAGATTCCATACCATAATAAACTAAAGTAAGCCCAGCCTCATATAGCTTTTGGAGTTCCTCCGGTGTTTTGCGCAAAATATCCTTAGGCCCAGCATAACAAGATACCCTGCGTAACTTAGGAAAAGACTCTTTTAATATTGCGAGAATCTCCAGCAGCGTATCTGTGGCTAACACCAGGGCATTGCCATCAGCCAAAAATATGCGGCGGATAAACTGTTGATACCCTGCAGCAGCATGCACCTGTGCCATGATTTCAGCCATGGTCCGCACACGAAAATCTACTGTTCTGTACATATTGCAATAGGTACAACGATTATGAGAACAACCTATTGTCACACGCAAGATAAAACTATCAGCCTCACTAGGCGGCCGAAATACCGGCCCCTCAGCAGTATCAAAATACAATATTATCACTCATTTCACATTTTTTTCATAATAAAATAGGTACTCGAGCCCCTAAAATAATTTCATCTTCAGAAACAATGCTGTCATATGCCAATAGTGTAACACCTTTTGTCCCAGCTAACAGCACTGCCTCAGCAAAATCTCCATCCATTGTTACATTTGGTCTAAAACAATCTGCACCCTTCATCTGGATCAGAAAAAAAATAGTTCCGCCATAACCGGCCTCGACAGCTTTAATCATTTCATAAACATGTTTGGTTCCTCGAACTGTAGGAGCATCTGGAAACATAGCCACTCCCTCATCTTCGAGAGTAACACCTTTCACTTCAATGAAATTCTGTTGCTGAGCAGATTGAAAATAAATATCAAACCGTGAATTGCCATATGTTACTTCTTTTTTCAGTTTTGCTGCCAGACCTAATTCCGGAATGAGTCCTGCTTGTAAAGCTTCAAAAACAACATGATTGGGCACCTGGGAATCCATATTAATAAGTCGCTCACCTTTATAAACAGCAATAAGAGAAAAGGCTGTTTTACGCTCTGGATTTTGTGACGGTTCTAATAGAACGACTGCCCCTGCAATTAATAATTCTCTGCAGCGCCCAGTATTTTTTACATGGACAATATATTCGGTTTGGTCTATTAAAACATGGGCAATAAAACGATTGACACGTTTTAGAAAAATTCCCTGTATGATATTTTTATATTTCATAAATGAACACAGTCCTTTTAATTGACCTTAAATAAATCTATAAATTCGCCATACCCTTCTTTGACCAAATCCTCTTTCGGGATGAAACGTAAAGCTGCTGAATTAATACAATATCGTAATCCTGTTGATGTTGGGCCATCATTAAACACATGCCCCAAATGAGAATCTGCTTCTTTACTGCGCACCTCAATACGGTTCATAAAATGACTATCATCAGCATGCTTGGTAATTCCCTTTTCAGACAAAGGCTTCGTAAAACTTGGCCAGCCACAGCTTGATAGATATTTATCCATTGAAGAAAATAAGGGTTCACCAGATACAATATCAACATAAATACCAGCATCATTATGGTTCCAATACTCATTATCAAAAGACGGCTCTGTTCCTTGGTTCTGAGTAACTTCATATTGCATTTTAGTTAATCGTTGTTTTAACTGTTCTTTATCTGTCCAATCCTTTTTATCATCCATGAAAAAGCACTCCTTTATCCATTGTTTACTACTATAAAACCTCAATCTCTAGTACAGCAGATAATATCATCAATAAGTACATTATAATATTAATATTAAATACTGCAACCATATCACCAAACTTTTGTGTGTTAAATACTATATACAGAAAACTTGGCATGGTCGAATCTTAGACATAGGCAGAAGAATGTTCAGCAGTAAATCATCCCCTAAGAAGGAGTATCTTAATGAATGATGAGATGAAGATGATGTTATCAGCAGCTGATTTGGCTGCCCTGCAACAAATACACAGTGAAATGGTAGAGGAATTCCTCTACCCTGATAACCTGCGAGCTAATGTTGTCGGCCTAGGCGTTGGAGTCAAATGGCAAAATAATCAACCCACAGGCAGGCCTGCCCTGATGGTCTTAGTCACTCATAAGGAAGTAAAATCTAAACTCTCCAAAGCCAGCTTACTGCCACCACTCCTGGGAGGCATCGACATAGATGTTATCCCAGTAGGAAGTTTAACTGCTAAAGCAGGAAATTCACTATTATCCAATAAGACCTCTAACCTAACCCAGCATATCCGTCCAGTACAAGGTGGCTGCAGTGTCGGTCATATTCATAGTACCGCCGGAACTATTGCAACCTGTGTATATGATCTGCTGCCCCAAGGAATAGGTATACCGAAAAAATATTATATTTTAAGCAATAACCATGTCCTAGCCGCTGAAAACAATGCTTGCTATGGTGATCCGATTGTTCAGCCCGGCCCGATAGATGGTGGCTGTTGGCCTTTTGATACCATTGCCACCCTAAGCCGATTTATTCCCATTGATTTTGAACCCTTGGTTCCTCGTTACCTGCACGATAATATTGTTGATGCTGCCATTGCCCAAGGGCAGCTGCAAAACCTCAATCGATCGGTTTTTTGGGTAGGCCATATCCGCGGTTGGCTGCCAAAGGAAAATGTAAATGTCGGCATGATTGTAGAAAAAACTGGCCGCACGACAGGTTTTACTAGAGGCAGAATACTCGCAATCAACACTACTGTCGACATTTCCTATGAAGGAGGCAAAATAGCCCGTTTCAAAGATCAGATTGTCAATACCACTATGACCTCTGGCGGCGACTCAGGCTCATTGATAGTTACCCTCATTAATAATATCCCCTTCGCAGTCGGTCTGCATTTTGCCAGCTCGTCATCGACAAGTATTGCCAATCAGATTGAAAATGTTCGCTCACTACTGCAAATAGAAATCGCTGAAAATAGCAGTTAGCACCTGTCATCACTTTTGACTTGGCATTATATAAGAAAAGACTTGGCTTGTACCAAGTCCTCAGACGCAGGTAGAAGCCTTAGTCGTTCTTACTTGGAACCTTAGAAAGTGATATGCTTTCTGATTCCGTAAAAGAAAAAAGCCACCGAAGTGGCTACTTTGCTAAGCGATAATATTCATTTATCTTATTATCTAAGATATGGCTTGCCCGCACTGCTTCTGGTGATCTAATTCCTTTTCTACTAGCCACGTCATGAAGTTTTTCACGCAGCCTTTCTATTTCTTGCCATAGTTCTTTGATTTCTAAATCAGTGATAGCGAACGCCTCTCATTTCATGTTTATATTATAATACATAAAATTATTCTTTTTTCACTTATTGCAATTTTCGTCAAGCTTCTTCTGAATGATAACAGCAGATAACGTCCTATTTTTATCAATCAATCGTTCTGATTGTCCTTACTAACAAAATTCGACATAATATACAATTATCCTTTAAAAATATAATAACTAATATTTAATAATTACAGCATTCACCGTCACATGATGCTCACCTCTTGCATTTAGTCATCATATAATATATTAATCTAAGATAAAGGAGGAATACTTATGGGCTTTGGTTTTGGCGGCGGCCGTGGTGGCAGCTTTATCATTATTATTATAATCATCCTCTTATTATTTTGTTTTGTTGGTGATGACACTTCCACTAGCTGCTAACTCTTGATAACTAATCCAACCAAATCCACTTCCATAAGCCACGTGCTAGCACGTGGCTTATTATTTTTGCATAAGAACAGTGCCTGAAGAACGCTAACCAGAATAACCAGCTATTTTTTTATGATATTGCAGGAAAATAATGTGCTTTGTAGTATTATATAATAGGACAATTTAAGGAGGTTAAATAAAATGGAAGTATTCACCTTATTACTTATCGTACTAAGCACTATTTGGGTTTATAGTGATGCGAAAGAAAGAGGCAGCAACAGTCCCGTATTGTGGGCTTGCGGTACTTTGTGTCTCGTACCTGTTTTTTTACCTTTATATATCGTAAAGAGACCAGCAAGAAGCTAAGCATCTAAATTATGCCCTCATACAATAACTATTCTATATAATACTCCAGTTTGCAGCAGCCTAGAGTATCCTGTCAGCTGCTGTTCATTAACATACAGCTATTTAACAATATGGCCCCAAAGCCATCTACCTGCGCAATAAATCAAGGTGGCCACTGTAACCACTGCGACCCACACACAAAATTGGTAAATCATTATGAACATCAGCAACACCTGCCTTTGGATAATTTATATCCATTTGGCAGGTGTTTTATGCTGTGCGCTAAACAATAAAATCGCCTTGCTTTTATTTTCATTAAAAGCAAGGCGATTTTTATGGGGAATTTATTTTTTCTTATGTGCAGGAGCAGCTACATGAAACATTCTTATAACCCATAACAGTACAATAGCTCCTATGGTACTTGCAATGATTGATCCTATTACACCATACGCAGAGATGCCCATAAGTTTAAATAAAAAACTACCAATGTAAGAGCCTACAATTCCTGTTAACAGGTTGCCCCAAATACCGAAACCTCCGCCACGTGAAAACATAGCAGCTAACCATCCAGAAATGATACCGACCAACAAAAACCAAAGCATTTCCCAATCGCCTCCTAATAATTTTGTCTCCATTAAGATTACAAAGTTTAATCGTCAACTATATCCAATATTTTAGTGTTATTATCAGAATCCATAGCGCAAATAACATATTTATTTTTATACTTATTCATATCACCATTGGATAAAACTACAGTCTTCCTCATATCATTCATGAAGGTTATCTCAACGATGGTTTTATCACCATTCTGTACAACATTGGTTACTTTGCCTGTGTCGATCATTCTAAACACCTCCTTTTCCCTAATAGTATCTCCAATAAGATGTTTTTAATTTGGCGTAACAACAATAAACTCCCTTCCGCCTGAACTGCTACTAAACCAACATAAGAAAAGACTTGGCTTCGACCAAGTCCTCAGACGCAGGTAGAAGCCTTAGTCATTCTTACTTGGAATCGGAAATTGTTATAATTTCTGATTCCGTAAAAAAACCTCCGCAGAATCTGCGAAGGTGTGGCTTCTTCTTATTCTTTATCAACAATCCCTTTAATTACACCAGTTATCCTAGATATTTGCCAAATAGCTATAGCCCTTATAGCATACATTAGCAAGATAGAACCACCGACGCCACGTCTCCGAAAAAGAGCAGGAATTTTATTCGCCTGCTCGCAATACTAACCATCTATAAACTGATGGTATATCCTAAGTTAATGACTATAAGTAACCGGAATTCTATAAGTTCCACCTCCAAGATCCTCACTTATATCATTACTATTATTCTTTGGAAGCTGTTTTTCAGCCTGGTTTACTTTCTCTTGTAATTCTTGCAATTGTATCGCAGCGTCATAATCAAACTGAAAAACATAAATAGGAACGATCATATTAAAAGCGTTTCGTCCTTCTTCTGTTCGCAAATATACGTGAGG
>Ga0074193_1003898_pt1 | contig 10136 bp, 6 predicted proteins | sample EPASupsiteHSE605_FD_64523 | JGI IMG/M metagenome (GOLD analysis project Ga0074193, IMG submission 64523) | Bioremediated contaminated groundwater from EPA Superfund site, New Mexico - Sample HSE6-05 | ecosystem: Environmental > Aquatic > Deep subsurface > Groundwater > Contaminated ...
TTCAAAAAACCGAAATAAGTACAACCTTCCTGCCCAGATAATGATGGAGTTGAGAGGTAAAAAAAGTAGGGCGGAGAGTACTTTCATTTGTTTGTGCCTGTTATTCGAAGAATTTCATATGCGTTTTTTTAAAACATATCATGAAATTAATCAAATTATTCGAAAAGTTTTTTAGCAACATCTGCAATATAATTAGTATAAAATTACAACTGTGGTTTGAGATTTCCATGTTTTTTGAGTCCATGCTTGTTAAATACGAAGATTACCTTAAGCGGTCTTACGGAATTCTCGGGTTTTTACAAATAGCCGGGAAATTTGCCTTTCTGTTCCTGCTGCTGATTTTATTTAACGGATATGAATTTGCTTATTTTTTACCCGGATTGAAGGCAGTTATTAAAACCCAGGCATATCTCGATCCCTACTGGTTTAATATTCTTATAATGGCTACAGGGGCACTGTTATTCACTTTTTTTGTCTTTATCGGTTGCAAACTGTTCAGCAAAAAAAGAGAATTTAATCTGATAAACACACTTGAAGGGAGTTTTCCAGGACTCAGGACAAAGCTGAGCACAGCATATGATAATAAGCAGAGTTTCAACATAGTTACAAAAAAACTTTTTGAGGACGTATATAAACAATTAACCGATGTCAATATAAAAAGACTGGCTCCACGCAACCGGATATTCAGGGCGTTTGTAATCTTTCTGCTGTTTAGCGGAGCGGTCGTTTACTGCGTAAACGAGGGCTTCAGTTTCAATATCTCTCCCAGCCGACTGATTGAGAAAATTCCGAATTTACCTGATGGGACAGCATCCGGCAAAGAAGAAGAGGAAACGGCTCCAGAGATTACGTACAATGTAGAAGTTGTTATAACAAAAAACGGAGAACAGATTGAAATGGAAATCAATCCAACCCTCGGACTTGGATTTACAAATCAGATAGATGCGGATACAAGTAATGAGTTCGATGGAAGCTCAAATAGTTCTAACAAAGAATTCAGGTACAGTCAAACATATACAGAAGACCTTCCGGAAGAATATGAACCTCTGATAAAACAATATTTTGAAAAGCTCTCATCTTAAAAAAAGGATACCGTAAAAAGATGTTAAGATTCATTTATACAATTTTGAAAAGTTATTCAAGATCGTTCTGCCATTATAAAAACTGTGTACTGTGGAGGGACACTAAAAGCTTTTTTAGTGACTTGAAAGATGATTTTGCACCCTGGTGAGTTCATGAATTTAATCATGATTTCATATCAACAGAATTCAACGTAAAACTTCACAAAATACGGGTTCGTGCAATAGGATGAATGGCAAAAACTCTTAAAAACATCTGCTATGTCAAAAAGAGCCGACAATTTGCCAGATTGAACAAAAACAAATTCTCAAATTTACGATAAAAAAGAATGGAGTTTCAATATGAAAGAAGTACAGGAAATTCAGCTTGAAGACTCGGAACTTAACTTAAAACCTACCTATGAAAGAGCCCCTGCTATTTTCGAGCTTATTTTTAAAGAAGTCGGCAACGCTATTGTCGGTCAGAAGGAAATGATCCGGCATATCCTCATAGCCATGCTTTGTGAAGGGCATGTTCTGGTTGAAAGTAATCCAGGGCTGGGTAAAACCCTGACCATATCTACTATTTCTCAGATTATGAACATGAAGTTTAGCAGGATACAATGTACACCTGACCTGATGCCTGCAGATATCACAGGGACAGACATAATTGAAGATGATGAGAGAGGCTCAAAACACTTCAAATTCAAGCAGGGCCCTGTTTTTGCTAATATTGTCCTTGCGGATGAGATCAACCGCGCATCCCCGAAAACCCAGTCTGCCCTGCTTGAAGCTATGCAGGAAAAGCAGGTTACTGTAGCAAATACTACATATTTACTGGATAAACCCTTTTTTATCCTCGCTACCCAGAACCCGATTGAAATGGAAGGAACCTATACTTTGCCCGAAGCCCAGCTTGATAGGTTTTTGATGAAAATCCAGCTGAAATATCCGGACAAAGAAGAAGAGTTTGAGATTGTAAATCGATATGCAGAAGCTTTCAGGCCTAATGTTCAGAGATGCATAGACAAACAGACTTTCCTTGAACTGCAGCAGATTACTCGCAGGATTCCTATTTCCAACAAACTCAAAAAATATGCAATCGACATCGTAAACCAGACCCGGGAAATGCCGGAAATGATCGAAGCAGGTGCATCCCCACGTGCTTCAATAGCTCTGATCCTCTGTGCAAAGGCAAATGCATTCCTTGACAATCGGGGATATGTCGACAAAGAAGATATTGACTCTATGGTCCTTCCTGTCCTTCGCCACAGGATTATTCTTTCATTTGATGCTGCAAGGAGCAACATTACCAGCGATTCCATCATACAAAAAATCCTGGCGGAGAAAAAACAACTCAACAAGCTCAGCCAGTGATAAGACCTGGCTGAAGGCAGTGATAGAGTATGGCTGGCGCAAAACATATGATAGATACGTCGTTCCTGACTCAGCTCGATAGATACGCACTCCCGCTCAGGAATAGAGTAATGGCAGTTCACTCAGGCAGCCATATCTCCACAAAGAAGGGGTCCGGGCTTGACCTTGTAGACCACAGAAAATACAACCCCGGAGATTCGTTAAAAAAAATAGACTGGAATCTTTATGCACGTACGGAAAAACTCTATATACGCAGGTTCGAAGAAGACAAAAACCTGAATATGGTCATACTGCTTGATGCCAGCAGCAGCATGCTTTTTCCGGATAATTCTCCGAACAAATTCGAATATGCATCAACAATAGCCCTGGGAGTCTCTTATATCGTAATGAGATACAACGACCAGTATATGATTTCAACATTTGCGGATGATGTAGATTATACTAAAGCCCGCAAAGGAAGAGAAGAATTCCTTCGGACCATCGACAACTTATCCTCAATTTCAGTTAACGGAAAGACGAAACTTGCAGACTGTGCAGATTCCATATATTCCAGAATAAAATCGAAATCCATGGTCTTAATAATTTCAGATTTTCTGGACAATCTTGATTCGATCCGGCATGCTGTCCACAGGCTGTCCGGACATGAACTTGTTCTTGTGCATCTCTACGACGAAACCGAAATTTCTCTGCCTGAAACCGTGGATGGTACAGTCAAATTCATTGACAGTGAGACAAACGAAGAATTCAATATGTCTGTAGGCCCGGAATTTAAAAAGGAATACGCTGCCGAGTACGAGAAACATATGGCTGAGCTTGATAAAATCGCATACGATTTTAAAATCCCATATTTCAGCATTAATATTAATAATCGACCAATTGATGCTGTTCTTACAATCATAGGTGAAAGGTGATCCTGCCCATGGACTATGAATTTCCCCTGGGCCTAGCTGCACTTGCAGGTATAATTCCCCTGACAATAGTGTACTTACTTAAACCCCGGCCAAAACAGATAATCCTGCCTTCTTTAATGTTTGTTCAAAGAATAAGCCAGAATGTACTCGCCTCCAGGCGCAAAATCACTAAAAAAATAACAGATCCGCTTTTCTTCTTACAACTGCTTGCCCTGATCCTTCTGTCAATCGCCATTGCAGGTCCGCTGCTGGATAGTATTTCAGGGAATTCGGAAAAGGTTGTAGTTATAATAGACTCATCAGCCAGTATGAGTGTACCTGACCGGATCAACACTTCCAGGTCCATGGCAATAGAGAGCCTGGGAGAAGAAAACACAGTTATTGCTGCAGAAAGCATTCCTGTAGTGCTTGCAAAAGCTGTCGATGCAGACAATGCAAAAGAACTTATCCGCAACATGGAAGCCAGAAGTACCTCTGCTGATGTACCTAAATCAATTCTGACTGTTGTAAACGATGAAGAAAACCAGAATGCAAAAATTGTAGTTATATCCGATTTTGAAAACTGGGCAGGAAGAGCCCCTGAAACATACATTAAAATCGCTAATGCAAAAAATATGCAGCTCGAATTCAGGCAGGTAGGCAAACCTGCTGTTAACTACGCAATCGTAAACGGGTATTTGAAAGACCGAAATGACGGAACATATGAATATACATGCACTGTCAAAAACTTTGGCAATGAGAGTGTAAAGCTCGATGTTCAGCTGGAAAGTAAATCCGGGCTGTTTTCCCCTCAAAAAGTAAACAATTCAATGTCTCTGGATGGATTCGGAGCTCAACAAATTAAATTTTTCAGTATCCCTCAGGGTACATCGACTGTGGAAATTCTCAATAAAGACGCAGTACCCTGTGACAACATTGCCTACATTTCCATCCCTGAGATTACGCCAAAAAAAATGCTCATATTAACAGATCTTGACCCGGCTGCCAGCAAATCTCCCTTGATAACAGCATTATCTTTGATGCCTGATATTGATGTTGATGTGCAGTATAAGCTGCCGGATGATTTGGAAAAATACGATGTTGTTGTCATAGATTGCGAGTATGAACCCCTGTCAAGCTCCACTGTCCGGAAAATAGTTGCATATGCGAAAAGCGGGAAAGACCTGATAGTTATAGGAAACGGTTGCCTGTATAATTCTTCTGAAATGCATGGGCTTTATCCGGTCCTTCCTGTAGACATAATCTCAATCAAAGAAGATGACAGCCATACAATAGAGACATCAGGTAGCGGAAAACATATTTTTGAGGAAATCTCGTTTGACGAAGTCTATATGAGCAAGTATCTGGTTGCTGTTTCGCGGGAGAACACGTCGGTACTTGCCGAACTGGAAGGGGTTGGGCCTGTTGTCTGTGCATGGAACATTAAAAATGGGACAACAAGCTATGTGGGGCTGAGCGATACTGTTGAAAACGAAGCCTGGAACAATTTCCCTACTATTCCTACATACCCCGTTTTCTGGGTAAAACTTCTCAAGTACATGTGGGGGATTGATGATATTAGCGAGACCAATGTAAATACAGGCAGGTACCAGGCATTCGATCAGAGTACCAGAATCAAAACCCCTACGGAAACGATCAGCAGTAAGTTCGTTTACTATGACGAATGCGGGATTTACAACCTGAACCAGAAAACTGTTGCTGCCAATCTCTACGATTCCGCAGAGTCAAACACCTTTACGGAAAAAAGATTAAATCTGGCAGGTGAGAACGCAGAAATTCAAAAAGAAGATCTGCAGACCAGATCCCCTGACAAACTCCGAAAATACCTTATTTATGCCCTGCTACTGCTGCTTGTTATTGAAAACGTAATCATGTTCAGGAGGAAAATCATATGAGCTTTGATTTTCTATATAAAACGGAGTTAGTTCTCCTGCTTCCTCTGGCAATTCTCGTACTTCTGGGGCTGAGAAAAAAAACCAGCAAAAAACATCTGTTTTTTCATACGCTTGTTGCATTCCTCCTGATTCTAGCGCTTGCAGCTCCTTATTCTGCAGAGATTACTTCCCCTAAAACCAATCAATCCAGGATAACCATAATTTCTGACGAAAGCGCCAGTATGGAGCTTTTCCAGAAAGGAGTTCCGGAAAACATATCAGAGAAACTTAACAGCAAGATCCCTGTTACGATTACAACCCTTTCGGGGTCGCATACTTCTCTCGGGGATGCTATTATCCAGCAGGCCTCTCCTGAAAACTATGTACTTGTAGTTTCAGAAGGGCAAAGCAACTCCGGAACTTCAATTGAAGATGCTCTCTCCTACTGCTACAAGAACAATTTCCCTGTATCAGCCCTCATCCCGCGTACTCTCAAAGAGGACTTCAGTGTAGAAATTGAAGGGGAAAATGAGCTTGTAATAGATAATGAGGCTTTTTTCAAGCTTAATATCCGAAAATCGACTGAAACCGAAATGAGGTATCAGGTCAGAGTTACAATCGACCGCAAACAGGTAATGGAGAAGGAGATTACTCAGGCCGGAAGAATAGAAAGTATTAACCTCAACCATACGTTTGATACATTGGGTCCGCATATTGTAAAGGCAACCCTCCATCCTGCAACCATAAATGTTAAAAATCTGGATTATTTCGAGAACAATAACCAGTATATGAAAAACGTATACGTAACCCCAAAGCCCAAGGTACTTTTTGTCACGAATGAACCTGATTCTCCTCTAGCACATGTATTGAATGAAGTTTATGATGTATACTCTTCCAGATCATTTGATTCTCTTGAAGGCATTGATGCCGTAATTCTTGACAACCAGGCTGCGTCGACAATCTCAGATTCGGAAGTCGAAGCCTTGAGAAAATATATCATCAACGGAGGCGGCATAGTTGTGGTAGGAGGGGATGCTTCTTTTGATTATCCTGCAGAGAATACGTATCAAAACACACAATTTGAAGAACTACTTCCGGTTACGTCAAAACCTTCAAGCTGGAGAGGCGGCAGGAATGTTGTTCTGATGCTTGATGTTTCGCCCAGCACTCTTCAAAGCAACAATATTGGAGGGCGTATTTTAGACGACATACTGTCCAATGCAGTTGTCCTTCTTGAAAGCGATCTATTAAAAGATGCAAGAGTTGATGTAATCACATTCGGAAGCAAAGGACAGGACATTACAAACGGGTTTATTGATATGTCAAAAGAATCGAACCGATTGTGGCTTGATGGCGAGATTCGCAAAATAAAGCCCTCAGGAGATTCAACATCTCTTGAACGAGGGATGTTAACTGCACGCAGTCTACTTAAAGCACAGAACGGGAGTGCCGACGCTGAAATTGTAATTGTTTCTGATGGAGGAATCGGCAATACATTTGAAGGGGATAACAGGTTTGAGCGAGCAGTTAATTGTGCAGACTCTCTTCGTGAGAGCGGGGTAGGCATTCATTTTGTCCACATTCACGCCCCGAAAACCGAGTACCAGGTTACTTCCAATGGCAAATACTACCCCGATCTCTTAATGAACAAAATACGTTTATCAGAAAACTACAAAAAGTTAGAACCCGGCCAGAGAATAAATGTCAGCTTTTCTGATAACTCAAAAGAATCTGAGGATAAACAAGATAACTATTCTAGCGGTTCATTGATAGTCTGTGATCCCAAGCACTTCATTACCAGAGATTTACCTGAAGTGACCCACGATATTTTAGACTGTAATGAAGTAACTCCAAAACCCGAAGCAAACCGCCTTGTAACAACAAGACTGGGCAAACCTGTTCTCACGGTCTGGAGACTGGGTCTTGGCCGCGTTGCTGCGATTACAACAGATAACGGTTACGGTCACGGAGTACCCTGGGCCCCTGCTCTATACTCAGGAAACGACAGCCTGATAATTACGAGGACTCTGAACTGGGCAGTTGCAGATACCGAGATGTCTGAGAATATACAGTTAAAAGTTCCTGACCTTAAGGTAAACCAGCCAGGCAGGATCCTTATCACGACTAAAACAGAAGGAGCTCCTGAACTTTATTTTGACAAGAAGCGTATGGAAATTACGCCTATCGGGAATGGTATGTACGAATCGTATGTCACCCCAGACACCTTCGGCCTCCATAAAATCTCGGAAAAACCTGCTGGCATAAACCAGACTGAAAAATTTACCCCTGAAACCTTCGGCATCGACAACGTATCGTGGAGACCTGCGTCGGCAAACTGTCCTGATGAGTACACCTACATCGGCGAAAACCCACTCTTCAGAACAGCCCTGCTCGAAAATGGTGGAAAGATTTATACTACTGGCGACATCTATTCGCGAATAATAACTGACTCCTTAACCAGTACGGAAAAGAAAGCTATGGCAAAAGTCGTGTACACAAAATATATCCTTTTCCTGGCTTTCCTCCTGTATTTGGTGTACACGGTATATCATACATATAACACCCGAATGAAATGAGCCGCACTCTTCGGCTTCATTTTATTCTGCAATTTTTTCTGTTATTCTTTTTCTTGTGTCGCGTCAATCTTCAAAGATTTAACGATTCTGAATAGTTGCAATCGATTTTATACGACATTTGCTGTTGACACTACACTAGTATTTGTGATTCTTTTTCTAGTAATTTTTATTCTTTTTAGTTCGGTCAACATTTTACATAGACTGTTAGTGAGATAATATAACATTAGATCAATGAATAAATAATTAGAAAGCTAATCTAAGAATCGATGAATCGAATAATATTAATTGTTAAAAATATTATATATGATGACTGCATAGTATAATTTGCGTTCTCATCTCTTTAACACCCCACTAGCAAACAACACCTACTCCAGAACTACTCCACAAGTAAAGAGATAGAAAGAGAAACTCGCAACTCGTAAGTCAAAGTACCTCAATACCTCTTCCCCAACTAAAACAAAGTGAGTCTCTTAAATATCGTTCGGAACTCCCAGGTTTTTTTTGGATGAGAACGCTACCTCATTTTAAAATAATTATTAGGAAACTTATAAATTCCGTTTTATTAAGGGATTTCTTTTAGGAAAGGAATTGAATCAATCTGACATCCATTCATTCTTCTTTGTCTCAATATGTGTTATACTATTCTCAATATGTATTTTTCTAGATTTTTTGTCTTATTTTTGATTTCTAAACTTCATCCGTATGTTTTTAAACGCTGCAGGATTATCACATTTGATATGGAATGGCATCTGCAGCGATTTAATTCTTACAGAAAGAAGGAGAAAGGCAATGAAAATAAGTAAAATTTTAGTTGAAGTATTGGATATGTCAGACAGTCCCCACAACAAAAAGAAAACTGTCAAGCCACATCCAATGATATCCAATACCATATTTCCCGTAAAGATCTGTCTGATCATCGTAGTTATATGGAGATATATCCTCTTTTTTGGGCTCAGCGTATCCAGAAGCTTCACTCAATGTGTATATCTGACTGTGTGTCCGATTATTATCTCCGTAAGTGTTAATGCACAAAGACACGAGCTCTTTTTCATGATAGGAACCAGCAGTATACGTAAGTATACCTTCTTTTATTATCGTTCCTTCTGGTCTTGAAGCAGCAGTACTTATTGTTAGCAAAGTCCAGATAAGTAAGATCAAAATAAAATTAAATTTCTTAATACCTATTCCTCCACATTTTTCACCTAATATTCACAAAATAATTAGATCAAACAGTATATATTATTTTCTAAAAAAATAAATAAATATATTTCTAATGACATATCGGAAAAAGGTATATAAAAGTAATGGTATGAAAAAAGATAGAAATTTCTGGCTTGTCTGGTTTCAAAAACAATTCCTAATTCTCAGTAGCTTTTATTCCATTGAGGAGTCATAATATTTGAGGAATTATAACCTTATCAGGGCGTTTTAGTGATTCTGTAAGATTAAACCATTGAAGAAAAGTTAGAGATATATTGTAAAAACAGAAGAACAAAATAATATTATATGTTAAAAATATTATATATGTTGAGCACCTAGTATAAATTGCGTTCTCATCTAACAAGACCATATAGCAAAGACCTATTCCACAAAAACTACTTCAACGCCTACTCCGAAAAATCTACTCTATAAGTGAAGAGAAAAATTAAGAGCTCACAACCCTTGAGTCCAATGCCAAACCTCTTCCTAAACAAGATTTCTTAAAGTGCCGTTCGGAACTTCCAGAAATTCTCAGGTGAGAACGCAATCTTTTCTTCAAAACAAAATAACTTTTAATATTCTCTGCTATTTTCCACAAAGAAGATTTTTACGAGGTTTTGCAGAAATCCTCAATCCAACCTATTTTCGGCAGGTCGACGTTAGAAATCTGAATATTTTTCTTGGTACCGTTTTTGAACATTCGCTAACTGTATATTAGGTTTAAAGCCGGTTAACATGTGGCTCAACTCCCACGACATATATAAGCACTGAAGCATTTTTTCATTGTAGTTTAGTACGAGAGATTAATAGTTGTTCATATGTAAACCATATAACACCACACAAACATAAGGCATTATTTCAAAATCACCATCAGCAAAAATTATTGAAAATTAAATGTCGACCTGCCGAAAGTAAGATCCAACCCAAAAATAAACTTACAACTTTTTTGTTTATAGTGTGCCTTAACAGTTTTACTTTTGCTTCTTTAACTATTTCTAGAACGGTATGTTCTAACCGGAGTTTCTAAAATCTCGTAAAAATCTGGCTACAGCTATTGATATCATGTAGGTATAACAAAAAATTAATTAAGTTCCAAATTCATTAATTCAATTTTGGTTCCACCACATCTTGAATCTTCCG
>Ga0074193_1003899_pt1 | contig 10128 bp, 8 predicted proteins | sample EPASupsiteHSE605_FD_64523 | JGI IMG/M metagenome (GOLD analysis project Ga0074193, IMG submission 64523) | Bioremediated contaminated groundwater from EPA Superfund site, New Mexico - Sample HSE6-05 | ecosystem: Environmental > Aquatic > Deep subsurface > Groundwater > Contaminated ...
AGCCCTTAATCTGCTCAGAAAGAGCAATCTGAAAATTGGAATAAAAAGCAGGCGTAAAATGTGCGGGTGGGATAATGACTTCCTTTGGGATATTCTAAAAAATTAGATGCGTTTGCCCTGCATTGCAAGCGGTTTTTACGTAAATTTATGCCCTGAATTAAGTACGATTATTTCTTGTAGGGAAGTTGAATTGTAATATTAATAAACTGAGATAGATGAAAAAAACAGTAATGATGGGAGTAATACTTTCCCTTGCAATTGTGGGCAACGGGCAACAACCGTTCAAGTATCCTGTAACGAAAAAGGTAAATCAGGTTGATGATTATTATGGGAACAAAGTTCCGGATCCGTATCGCTGGCTGGAAGATGATAATTCTGCAGAAACAGCAAAATGGGTTGTTGAACAAAATAAACTCACCCAATCTTATCTGTCGAAAATTCCTTACCGGAATCAGATAAAAGATTGTTTAACAAATATCTGGAACTTTCCGAAATACTCGGTTCCGTTTTGGGCCGGAAAACGAATGTTGTTTTATATGAACAATGGGTTGCAGAACCAAAGTGCACTGTATATAAAGGATTATCCTGAAGCTGAGCAACGTCTGTTCCTTGATCCGAATGAGTTATCAAGCGACGGAACAGTTTCAATTGGAACAGTTTCTGTTTCAAAAAATAACGATTATGTTGCTTTTGCAACATCTGCATCAGGTTCTGACTGGCAAACAATTCGCATAAAAAAGATTACGGGCGAAATGCTCGAAGATCAGATTCCCTGGGTGAAATTTTCGTCAATAGCATGGTTTGGGAATGGCTTTTTTTATAGTCGTTATGAAAAACCTAAAGGAAGCGAACTAAGTGTAAAAAATGAATTTCATAAGGTTTGTTATCATAAACTTGGAGCTAAATATACTGAGGATCAGTTAATTTATGAAAATGAAAAATACCCGCTTCGTAACTATACTGCAATGGTGACCGAAGATGAACGCTATCTGATTATTTCTGAAACCGAAAGCACCAGTGGCAATGCATTGAGAGTAAAAGATCTGCGTAAACAGGATTCAGAATGGATCGTCTTGGTTGGTGATTTCAATGCAGATTATGATTTGATTGGTAACGCTGATGATGATCTCTATTTTCATACCAATGCAAATGCTCCACGATATAAAGTTGTTCGTGTTAATCCATTGAATTCTAATACTCCTGATTTTATTGATGTGATACCGCAAAACGATATGGTTTTGCAATCAACAACGATGGCAGGAAATAGACTGGTAACCGTTTATATGCGGAATGCAAGTAGTGCAGCGTTTATTTACAATACGTCCGGACAATTAGAAAAAGAGATAGAAGTGCCAGGAATAGGAACAATGAGTGGTATTTCAGGTGAAAAAGATAATTCGGTCGTGTTTATGTCGTTTACAACATTTACCCAACCTGCTACTATATATAAAATGGATGTAAATATTGGCATTCCGGAAGTTTTATTTAAACCGGATATGAAGCATGTTTTTTCTGAATTTATTACGGAACAGGTCTTTTATCCTAGTAAAGATGGTACCCAGATTCCAATGTTTATTGTGTATAAGAAAGGAATTAAATTGGATGGAACAAATCCAACCTTACTTTATGGATATGGCGGGTTTAATATAAGTCTTACGCCAAATTTCAGCATTTCAAGAATGCTATTTCTGGAAAATGGAGGAATTTATGCAGTAGCAAACCTTCGGGGTGGTGGCGAATTTGGAAAAGAGTGGCATCAGGCTGGGACTATTCTGAAAAAGCAAAATGTGTTTGATGATTTTATTTCAGCTGCTGAATATTTGATAAATAACAAATACACATCTTCTTCAAAGCTGGCTATTCAGGGTGGCTCAAATGGTGGTCTACTCGTGGGAGCTTGTATAACACAACGTCCGGAATTGTTTAAAGTGGCATTGCCTGCCGTTGGCGTTATGGATATGCTTCGCTATCATAAATTTACCATTGGATGGGCATGGAAAGATGATTATGGTACGAGTGAAGATAAAGATCAGTTTTATTATCTGAAAGGATATTCACCCTTGCATAATATCCGTAAGGGTGTAAAATACCCTGCAACACTGGTAACAACTGCCGATCATGATGATCGCGTTGTGCCTGCACACTCTTTTAAATTTGCTGCGGCCTTGCAAGCTGCACAGGCCGGAAATAATCCAGCATTAATACGTATTGAAACAAAGGCAGGCCATGGCGCAGGAAAACCAACTTCGAAATCGATAGAAGAAGCGGCCGATATATGGGCTTTTACATTTTATAATCTCGGAATAAAATTTACAAATCCTTGTCAACTTCCTAAAAAAATTGATCCATTACGTCCGGTTGATAAAGCTAAGTTAACACCATCTGTCAAGCCTAAAACTAAACTTAAGCCTAAACGATAGGTAAGCGAAGCTTTAGTTCTAAACCGTTTTAAAAACCCCTTGTATTTATTTTTATACAAGGGGTTTTGTTTTGTAATTATTATAGAATAACGTATTTTTGCATAATTCTATAATAACCCTATGAATCTTTTTACTGACTCTCGTATTGTATTAACACTTGATGCAGGTGGAACAACCTTTGAATTTAATGCGATCCAATCTGGAAAAATTTTATTAGAACCTGTGATTTTTTCGTCCGGTGACCTCTCCAAAAATGAGCTCATTTCAATGATTATTGAAGGTTTTACAGTTGTTACCCGTCAATTGAAAGAAAGAACTGCCTCTGCAATCAGTTTCTGTTTTCCTGGTCCTGCCGACTACGAAAACGGAATAATCGGAGATTTGGAAAATATTCCGGCATTTAAAGGTGGAGTACCCTTGAAAGCGATATTGGAAGATCATTTTCAAATTCCGGTTTTCATTAATAATGATGGCGATTTATTTACGTTGGGTGAAGCAATGGTTGGACTCTTGAATGAAATTAATACGTGCAGCACAGCAGCAGGAAATACACATCAATATCATAGCTTATTAGGAATTACCCTGGGAACTGGTTTTGGTTCAGGTTTTGTGTATCAGAACAAGATTCTCTTTGGTGAAAATGGTGCTGCTTTTGAGATAAACAGGATGAGTAGTCGTTATGCCGGGTTAGCAAGTGTTGAGGATGTGTGCAGTATCAGAGGGATAAAAAGATTGTTTGCAAAATATTCAGGATTAGGTGAATCTGAAATTCCTGAACCGAAAGAAATAAATGCAATTGCCGAAGATGTAACGCATCCTTACCATGAGGCCGCGATACAAACCTGGGAAGAGTTTGGCACAATTGCCGGTGATGCAATCGTAAATGCAGTAACGCTTACAGATAGCAATGTGGTGATTGGCGGAGGTCCCTCAAAAGCCTGGAAATGGTTTATGCCTTCGTTGATAAAAGCCATGAATGAACCCTTTCGCGAAAATTGTTCCAAGTTGATTTCACGTGCTGAAATTATGATATACAATTGGGAAGATGAAACCCAAAGAATTGATTTTCTCAATAGTAAACAAATAGAACTTAAAGTAGGAAGTAAAACAATACTCTACGATCCTGTAAAACGCGTATGTGCGGGTGTAAGCCGGTTGGGAACAGCAGGCGCCGTTGCCCTTGGTGCCTATGCTTTTGCCCTGGAAAAAATGGGAAGTAATTAAGTAGTTACAAATTAATTCAGTTAAGAAAAATTAGCTTTTCCAATTTTTAGGAAGACATACTAAGATTAAAACTTTTTAAGTAATAGTTTTCCTGGGAGAGAAAGGCTCAGAATGCTGTTCCATCTGTAGAAAATCATACAATACATTTTTATACAGATTGGAGAAATATTGACGAGTATTCAATTAACTATTAAAAACAGAATGCAAAAGTAATAAGGATTGAAAATGATAAGAATTGAATGTATCTATATGATTCATATTTGTCATTTTTGCCAATTCAAATCACTTGGTTTACTGAAACTTGTATCCGTAATAAATTGTTGATCGCTAAGTGTTTTTAAAAAAGCTTTGAGTTGTTGCTTTTCGGTAGGAGTAAGTTGAGCTCCCTGATTTTGTGCATGATGCATCAATGGACTGGTGTACTGAGTAAGAATTACTCCTTCGCTGTAAAAATCAATCACTTCATCAAGATTTTTAAATCGCCCGTCGTGCATATAGGGTGCTGTAAACTCAATGTTTCGTAATGAAGGGGCTTTGTATGCTCCTTTATCTACCGGGTTTTGCGTGATAGAAAACCGGTCACGGGGATCATTAAACTGGGTATCTTTCCCATTGTTGTAAAACAAATATGTAGAAAATAATGGATTTCCGCCTCCTCCATGACAATGAAAGCAGTCAGCACCTTCTTCGGTAGTGAATAGATTGTATCCCATTAATTCTTCAGGTGTCAGGCTTGACTCTCCTCTCAGGTATTTGTCAAATTTGGAATTGGATGAAATCAGTGTACGTACAAATTGCGCAATGGCCTTGCTGATTCGGTCAATGTTTATTTCCGATGTTCCGAATGCAGCTTTAAACATGGGTGGATACATGGGATCAGAACCAATGAGTTGTACGGTTTTTTCAATACTTCCATTAATTTCGTGGGGAGCAGCAATTGCCATCCAAACCAGTGATTCCAGATTTTTATAATTGTATTGTGGTAAAGCCGGAATACCATAGGCAGTATTACCAAGCTTTGTATTGCTGCTGTGAATCATTCCGTTCCAGAGATATCCATTGGAGTTGAATACCAGATTCATCAGCGGAAGAGCATAGTGAGGTGTTGCAATACCGGTTAAGCCGAACGTTTTTCCTCCGGGAAAACGGGTATTATTAATTCCGGGTTCAAATGCGCTGCTTTGCGTGTGGCAGGAAGAGCAACTCATCAGCGAATCAGGGTGCGTACGACCAGAAAGCCTCCCGTCGTAAAATAAATACCGCCCCAATCGAATACCTTCCACAGTCATGGGATTGTCGTCAGGAATGTTGAGTTTAGTCGGGAAAAATTTTGGAATCTGAATCGTATAGAGAGTGGGCTTGAATGCAGGTGTTACCTCTGTATCCTTATGGCATGACATCAGGAATGGAAACAGAATCAGTAGTATCCATGCTGATTTACGTTTTATGCCCGGAATCAGATTCATCACACCTTATTTTGCAGATATTGAAAATACATCCTGTCCGTTCTCTTTAGCCCAAATCTGAGCCTGCTGGTTTTGCATAATACTGGAGCCTATTGTATTGTGATTCCAGATGTTGGGTGTTTCAAACCAGCTTTCGACATTCATCACAAGCTCTAGTGAGGTGGTATTGTCTTTCGTGATGAGGAAGCTGACTGGTAAATTTACGGTAAACTGGTTGTGAACAAACCCCAATACATCATTCTTGGATTTTGTGATGATAGAACCACAGGGCCATTTGGATGATTTTGCAATTTCAGCTTCTTTTGTGCCGGAATAAACCTGGCCAATTCCCAAATGAAAATTGAATGGAGTGGGTATTGTTTCTCCTGGTTTTAACCATTTACCATTCAGTTTCATGTAATGATAACCACCACCCAGAGATTCAGGCCAGAACATATCACTTTCAGGCTGATTTGGATATTGGTTGGAAATGTTGTGCTCAGGAGTAAATCCGAATACAAAACGAATTGCTTTATAATTATCCGATGGAATTTGGTCTTTTACATTCCAGATCAGGGTAGAAGGAATGTCGGTATCCGCATAATGCGCAAATCCATCTGCTTTTAAACGATAGGCCTGTCCCTCATTGTTGATCAAATCAATGTCAGATATAAAATATTGAATATCATTTACCATATATTGGTTTCCAGCAGCATTGGTATAAACCAAGGTGTCGCACTTTAATTCATTCCCGTTTACCTTATGCGCAAATTTAAGTTGAAATTTCCCGAAAGATTCTTCTTGGTCATTTTTGCACGAAAAAAGAGCCAATACAATCAGGAAAAAAAGACAAGCTGAAAAAGCAGACTTCAATTTCATGGACTTTTGATTGTTTGATGTAATTAACTGTCAAAGTTACGAAAAAGTATAATGGAATGGCGAATGGGTTAACGTAAAAGGAAGAAATGAAATTAAACATAGAATTCCGTTCAATAATATGGTGCTTAAAAACCAAATACTTACATTTGTGACAAACAAATCTATCGAATCATTACAGAAAAGTAAAAGAAAAGCGCCAATGGAATTGCATACGTACTTAACATACAGTAGTATAAGTTGTTTTGCTAATTTTAATTTAAGTATAAAATAGTAGCCATTATGGTGAATATACAAATGTTGTATGCGAGTCAAAAAGGCAAAGATATAGTAATTTATGATCAAAAAGAAACAAGAGATAAAGAACCCGCCTTTGTGGATAATGATTGCAACTTTTCTTTCAGCAATGACTGGGATTTTGACTTCAATTATCGGTATTAATAAAATTCAAAATTACTACCATCCATATTTGTTTGGACTTGCTTTTGGTGGAGTTGGATTAATGATTGGTATTTGGACTGCTTTAAAAATAAAGTCAATTATTGCTGTGAATCATCGGTTGAGAAATGATTACTTTTTACCAATTATGTGTATTTCAATTGGATTCTTTGGATTATTCATTATGACAGGTTCATTTTTAAACCAAGGTTTATCAAGTATTAACAAATGCGATAACTTTCCAGTAATTAACAAATATAGACAAGAAAGTCGTTTTAGACAGCCAGAGATTAATTCTTTGATTGTAAATATAAATAGAGAATCTCATAGATTAATTTGCAGCCAAAATTTATGGTTAAAGATTTCAGTTGGACAGAGCATTAATTTGTGCCTTCATGAGGGTAAATTGGGATTTGATTATTTAACTGTGACAAATGATAATAAATGAGTTTAAAAAAACAGGCAGCACCCAATAATAGCTCATACGCAATGAGAGGTTCAGAGGTTTTGTAAGTTCTGCTCCATCAGGTAAGGTTTTGTCTTGGTTGATGCAAATGAGCCATGCAATTCCGCACTGAATACAGCTGCGACCACTAGATGAAATTTAAGAACGATATGAAAATAAAAAACTTTAACTTCTCAGTTTTTGTGATGGGAGTAATTCTATTTGGACTTTTATTAATTCCCTGTTTTTTCGCTGCATATGGAAAAGATGAAGGGATATTAATATCAGATGGCTCCTTTTGGAATTTCTTCGCCAGCCTTTTTTATGTGCTTCGGTTTCCGACACACACTTTATTATGGCCTATTATTACGAAAGGTGGCCCTTTTACTTTTTTTGGTGGACTTTTTGTTAACTGTATGTTTTACGGATTGTTGATTGAAAGATTTATATTAATACTTAGAAGTAAAAACAATAGTAAATAATCTACTTCTATTCCCCAATCTTATCTACCTAAAAAGCCCGATATTCTTGAAAAATACCGGGCTTTGGGGTTTGTGTAAGGGGATTAGTCCACGTTGTTTTTGCTTTCCTTCCAATACTTAACAGATCAATCAGTCATTTCGGGCGAAGCGAAATATCTGACTATTTTATATCGGATAAGGGTGTAAGGATATGGAAGAATCAGCCTTTTTTTGTTAGAATATTTTTATTTACGGGCAACGGCTCTTAATGCGGCTTCTACTATGTTTGGAGTATCTAAGCCATATTTTACCATCAGTTCGTCAGGGGTTCCGCTTTCGCCGAATGAATCGTTTACGGCAACCATTTCCATCGGGGTAGGATAGTGCATGGCCAGAAGTTGTGCAATGCTATCGCCCAGTCCGCCATTCCGTTGATGTTCTTCTGCTGTTACTACGCAGCGGGTTTTGGCGATTGATTTCAGCACTGCTTCATTGTCGAGTGGTTTAATGGTGTGGATGTTGATGATTTCGGCATCTATTCCTTTTTCGGCAAGGATATGGCCTGCTTCAATTGCTTTCCAAACCAGATGTCCGGTTGCAAAAATGCTTACATCTTTTCCTTCGTTCAGCATCACGGCTTTCCCGATTTCGAATACTTGGTCAGCAGGCGTGAAGTTAGGAACTACCGGACGACCGAAACGTAAATAAACCGGGCCGTCATATTCAGCAATTGCCAGAGTGGCCGCTTTGGTTTGGTTAAAGTCGCAAGTGTTGATGACTACCATATTGGGTAGCATCTTCATGAGCCCGATATCCTCCAAAATCTGGTGGGTTGCGCCATCTTCACCCAGCGTTAAGCCTGCATGTGAAGCACAGATCTTTACGTTTTTACCAGAATAAGCTACTGATTGGCGAATCTGGTCGTATACACGGCCTGTTGCAAAGTTTGCAAAAGTACCGGTAAACGGAATTTTTCTGCCAATGGTTAAACCGGCTGCCATCCCGATCATATTGGCTTCAGCAATTCCGGTCTGGATGAAACGTTCGGGAAACTCTTTTACAAAAGCATCCATTTTAAGCGAACCGATAAGGTCAGCACAAAGTGCAACCACATTTGGGTTACGACGACCTGCTTCAAGTAATCCTGCTCCGAAGCCGGAACGAGTATCTTTACTTTCGCTATAGGTATAGGTTTTCATGTTTTATCTTTTTCTTTATTTATTTTCTCTAACTACATTCACGGTGGTTGTAGAACCCGATTCAATGGTAAAGGTCTTGTCGATTGTACTGATCGTACGTGTTGAATATTTCGAACGGAATACCACGTGGTATCTGCCAGGTTGTAATACCAGCGATTCCATAATTTTTTGCGAATCGAGATTGTATAACCACTTCATTACATTATTTTCCTCCAGATATAAGCTACTGGTGCCTTCGGCAATTTTGTTGATTACGGCTATGCCCGGCATCGGGATTTCAACCGTGGTTGTTGTACTTTGTTTTATTTCCACATCTTTGATGATTAAGCGGGGTAAACAAAGTACTTCCAAGTCATATTTTCCAGTAAGATAGCGTTCTGTTTGGTTGAATGATTGTACATTGAGTGTTTGCATTTCATTGTTTTTGCGAACGATACAAAGCAGATCTTTTACCGCCAGCGGACGATTTCCGGCAAGCTTTAATTTTAACTGACCCTGTGGCGTTTCTATCGGAATAATGGTGTGTTTCCCGGGGAGGATCTCTATGCTGTCTCTTCGTACAGCAGGGATTGTATGAACCACAATGTTGTATTTAATTAATGGATCAAGAACCAGCGTGTCAGGCATCCCGCGATTATTCAGGGTATGGATAAAGTTGTATTTCGCGATACCCGAAAAGTTGTCATAAAAAGTCATGTTCACGTTGGTTTCAGTGGGTTTTCCACTTTCATCAAGCAGGTTTACCTGTGCAGTGGTTGAATTCAATGCTTGTGAAATAACCACATTCAACGCATGACTAAATTCCACTTCGCTGGTGGCATCATAGTAGTTTCCCACACAGTCGAAACTTTCTTTAAAGTTCTTTCCAATCCCGATAATAAAGGGCTTGAGAATGATTCCTTTTTTCTGCAGCATAACCGAAACCGCACATGGATCTCCATCGCATTCTTCTATCCCATCCGTAATCAAAACGACTACATTTCTGCACGAAGGGCAGGAAAGAGGGAAGTCGTCAGCACATTTTTCCAGTGAACTGGCAATTGGAGTTGTACCTCTCGGAACCAGCGATTTTATTTTTTGGATGATGCGTTTATAGTTGTCTTTTGCAAAAGGTACTTCGAGTTTTGTATCATTACAATCCTGAGGGGGATAGTTTTTCTGATGGCCATACACGCGAAGCGCCATTTCCAGGTTGGGTACATCTTTAAGACTGTCGAGCAGATTACTGAGTAGTTTTTGAGCAATGTTGATTTTGGTATCACTTTGCCAACGGCCAAACATACTTTGAGAGCAGTCGAAAATAAACAGGATACGGGTTTGAGGTTCCGGAAACTTTTCTTCGGACTGAGGCCTGAAATTTTGAGATACAGCATGAAGTGCGAAGATGCAGAACATCATCGACAAGAATAAAAACTTCAGACGATTTTTCATATGCTTGGATTTTTGGGGCTTTAAAGATAACAAATCTAGGCGATTAATAGTCTCCTAAGGTTTCTTCAAGCTGCGCAAGGGCGTTGGCTGTTTGCTCGTCGTTTGGAGCTGAACCATGCCATTTGTGAGTTCCCATCATAAAGTCAACTCCGCAACCCATTTCTGTTTTCATGAGAATAACTACAGGTT
>Ga0074193_1003900_pt1 | contig 10127 bp, 6 predicted proteins | sample EPASupsiteHSE605_FD_64523 | JGI IMG/M metagenome (GOLD analysis project Ga0074193, IMG submission 64523) | Bioremediated contaminated groundwater from EPA Superfund site, New Mexico - Sample HSE6-05 | ecosystem: Environmental > Aquatic > Deep subsurface > Groundwater > Contaminated ...
CGACAATATACGCTTAGTATTAGCGCGAAAGATCTTATGTTATACATGCAGGCCGGGTTTACATAATATCTATTATCGGAACATAAAAGTGGGTCTTTAGAAGTGGCTTTCGGACCAGTTTTACCTACTAAAATTGATACACCTACTATGAATGGAAGGGCCAATAATTTCATGAATACAAATGCTGATAACTTAATTTATCATACTCATCAGTTTACTTTCTTGAAATCTGTAAGTTGTTACGTGGGTTCTTCTTAAATATCAAAAAAAATCACAGCTATGTTTCAGCTGTATCGCACCAAATTCCCTCCCCTTTTTTGCATTATTCCGGCAATTGAAAAAACCGGTCGCACCGGTCTGATGGTTTTTTTAGGATTTCCCCTTTTTCTTCCTACCACTGCTTTCCTCTAAGACTAAGATATCATCTATTATGATTGATTTAAAATCGGGGATATCAAGACACTTGGCACAATTGTCGCAAATCTTTCCGTGGTCAAGATCGCATATAAAGCATTCGCAGCAATTATCGCAAATCTTATTCTCCTCAAGTATACAAATATTTGATTTAACATCAGATTTTATCTGTACATTTTTTAGCATTAATAATCATCCTTATCAGTAAGTAAAAATACGCTCAATACAACAACCAGTAATATTCTATAACGTTCCTAGATATATTGCATTAATTTATTCCTAAAATGATTATAAATAAGCCTTAATGGAAAAATGGAGCGGTCAGATGTCTTGAGCATAGGTTAATTATTTTTTTTGTTAGGGCTTTCTGTCATGGTGGTAAAATCGAGGGCAAATTTTAGGAAGCCTGCTGTTGAACGTTGGGCCAGCGGCAAAAGAGTCCTGGTAGCCACCTTATAAGATGTGATCGAACCTATATTTGACACGTATGGGAAATAGAGCCTTGCTAATCTAGCGTTAAATAACAGCCAGTCGCTGGGCTTAAAAACTATATTATAGATACCTCCTGCCTCAACACCAAAATCACCGTAGTTTTTTAAAACCCAGTTCTCATATTCCTTATGGCCGGAAAAAACTGCACCCATAGCATGGTGTGGAACGCACAGGTCTTGAAGTAGATGTAGAGCGGCTCCTAAATAAAAATAGTACTTTCCCTTATTGTTACGCTCCCAGTATGTTAGGGCTTTGTTGAATAAATTAGTAAACTCCAACCTTGCATCGGGCCAAGGGCTCAGTCCTTGACTGACAACTGGATCAAAATAATGAGAAAAGTTCTTCCATCCTTTGTCCGCCCAAAGTACTCCCTTGTTTAAGAATTTTATGTAATTGCTTATAGTACGGGCGTAAGGTATAGCCCCATCATTTTTAAGTATGAGCAAAGCTTGATTTATACAAAAAAGGTGGGTATCTCCTTTGCCGGAAATAAGCTTTTGAATCGGTGTTCCCGCAGCAAGAAACAGTTTTGCTGCATTCCATGAGGTTGGCCCCATTATTACCCTCCTCTTATTTTCTATAATATTTTTGCCTATAAAACATTATTAATGACTCATTATGGTGATGGTAATATATCCCATAACTTGGTTAAATATTACTTAATTACCCCTGAATTTGCAAAAATGATCAAAAATAATAAAATAAATACCAATCTGAAAGGAATTACCATCTTTAGAAAGAAATAAAATTAATGTATCAATATATGGAAGAGGTGGTAATATGGAAAACTGTGAGCTTGAGTATGGGGCTGCGGCTAGATTAAAGGAAGGCGTGCTGGATCCTGATCTGTGCAGCGGTTGTGGTGCATGTGTCGGCTTTTGCCCGTATATAAAGTCTTACAACGAGCGAGTGGCCATTATCCATAGTTGCCAGATCTGTGAGGGTGTCTGTTACCGGATCTGCCCTCGTGGTTTTACACAATACAAGTCTTTACGCCGGGAAGTTTTTGGAACCGTTGATTTTGAACCTGTGCTTGGGGTCCATAAGGAGATATACTTCGCCCGTGCCGGGGAAGAAGAAATGAGATCGCGCGGTCAATATGGAGGAGTTGTGTCGGCGCTTTCTGCCTTTGCTCTAAAAGACGGTTTTGTTGACAGCATCCTAATGACAGGCGGTAATCTGAAAGGTGCTAAACCAATGTTGGTTTCGTCAGCTAGCGGCGTAGCTGAGTGTGCCGGCTCAAAATATACTGCTGCTCCAACCCTTAGCCTTTATCAGGAAGCCGTAAAGAAAGGTTATCAGAAGATTGGCGTTGTTGGACGGCCTTGCCAGGTTACAGCCTCGCGTAAGATGCAGCAAACTAGGGAAATAAATGGACAGCGAATTTCACTTGTAATTGGATTGTTTTGTATGGAGGCATTTTCACCTGATTTCTACGCTTTAATGAAAGAGAAAGGCTTAGAAAACTTCGAACATATGGATATACCAAAAGATGTTCATTTCCGTAGTTCCGGTGAAGATACAATAATTCCTTTTGATGAAATGCGACAATTTATCCGCAATGCTTGCCTCTCCTGTTATGATCCGCTGTCGGAACTAGCTGATGTCTCGGTTGGTTCAACTGAATATGATCCTGGTTGGAATGCCTTGATTATACGCACCATAAAGGGCGCTGGGTTGGTTGAACAAGCGTGCGACAATGGTTATATCGAGATTAAACCTTACCCTTCTGAGTTATTGCCATTGTTAAAAAGGGCTGTTTACCGCAAGAAGAAAAGAGTTATCGGGCGTGTGGACTTCACTCACCTGAACCTACCAGCTTCTGAAAGAGAGTATTTTCTGTCTATGGGAGATGACGACTAAATGGGTTGGAAAGATGCTATAGAAGGTAAACCGGGAGATTTGGTTTTATTAAACGGAAACGAAGCTATCGCAAGAGGGGCATTCGAAGCCGGGGTGCGATATGCTTCTTCCTATCCTGGCTCACCTTCTTCTGAGATTACTGAAACACTGTCCAGAGTACCGGCATCAGACCTTTACGCGGAATGGTCGGTTAATGAGATCGTGTCCCTCGAAGGAGCTACAGCGGCTTCTTTTGCCGGGCTGAGGGCTATGTGCACCATGAAGGCGGATGGTTTAAATGTTGCCTTTGACTTCCTTACCAGTATGAATTTAGGAGGCTGTAAAGGTGGACTGGTACTTACCGTGGCAGACGACCCACAGGGGCATTCCAGCGTGAAAGAGTATGATTCGCGTTATTTGGCTAAGTCGGCCATGGTTCCGGTATTAGAACCGTCAACTGTTAAGGAAGCAAAAGATATGGCTATCAAAGCATTTGACATATCTGAACAAATAAAAGGACCTGTACTCCTGCGTTCTGTTACCAGAGTTTCACACTCGCGAGGCTTGGTTAGGCTTGGCGCTTTAGCTCAGGAAAAGAAAAAGGCGGAATTCCCAGTAGGTCAGCGTTTTCTGACCAAAACTCTATTCCACATGAAAGCCAGGGACAGGTTGACTCAAGCTGCACTTATTTTCGAAGAATGTAAGTTTAATTATACCGAGGGACCGGACCGGGCAGATACCGTAATATTTTGTTGCGGCACTAGCCTGTTGTATGCCCGGGAGGCAATCAACATCCTGGGACTTCAAGGTAAAATAAAACTGGTAAAGCTAGGAACAACCTTTCCCCTGCCGGAAAGATTTATCCTGACCAATCTGCAGGGAGTTAAAAATGTTATCTTTGCTGAAGAAGTGCGTTCATTTATCGAGGAAAGTGTTATGCTCATTTATGCCAGGCATAACATAGGCAATATCCGTTTCTTTGGTAAGATCTCAGGTGATATTTCAGGTGTACGCGGTCCGTTCTGCGGTGAAATGAACCCGGATATTATTATTAGAACTCTTGCCAGAGTTAAGGGGATTCAATATGAAGCACCCGGCTATCCTCCGGAAACTATAGTGGAATTCTCAACCATGCTACCACCCAGAGAATACGCGATGTGTCCGGGTTGCCCACACCGTGCGTCTTTTTGGGCAGTTAAAACAGCTATTGCCGTAGACAGCAGAAATTGTATAGTTGCGGGTGATATAGGCTGCTACTGCCTTGGCGCATGGGATACAGGCTACAATCTCTTTGACAGTCTTCACTGCATGGGTGCCGGACCGGGTATTGCTAGTGGACTCAGTAAGCTGGAGAAATTTGGACTTAAGAGGCCTACCTTGACAATCGTTGGAGATTCAACCTTTTACCATGCTGTAATACCAGGCCTAATTAACGGGCGTTACAGCGGTTCCGATTTTCTTTGCATTGTCCTCGACAACAGCGTAACGGCAATGACCGGTCACCAGCCACATCCTGGTTCCGGTATAAGCAATCACGGCAGGCCCACTACTGCCATCCCAATCGAAGAAATCGTCCGTGGGCTGGGTATGCCTTGTGCCATAGCCGATCCCTTTGAAAATGACAAAACAGCTGAAACCATCAATTCCATGCTCAGAGAACCCGGTGTAAAAGTATTAATCTTGCGCCAGGAATGCGCTTTGGTGGCAGCTCGTAAGCGTCAGCATAAGAAGCGTGTCTATGTTGAACAATCACTTTGCAGAGGCGAATCTTGCGGCTGCGGGCGTTTTTGTACTTCAGTATGGGGCTGTCCAGGCAATATCTGGGACCCTGTTACTGGCAAGGCAGTCATAGATGAAGCGGTTTGTGCCGGATGTGGCGTCTGCGCCACTTTGTGTCCTGCCGGGGCAATTATTGCCAGGGAGGTTGATAAATAAATGAAAGATCCTATCAATATGGTAATTACTGGTGTTGGTGGCCAGGGCAATATCCTAGTCTCAGAAATACTAGCGAAAGCTGCGTCGGTGGAAGGCTTTAGGGTTACGGTTGGTGAGTCCTACGGTATGTCTCAGCGAGGTGGTTCAGTATCCTCACATATCCGTTTATCACGCAAATGCCTATATGGACCAATTATTCCGGCAGGCCACGTCGATATTATTGTTGGCTTTGAACCTGTTGAGGCAGCACGGATTGCTCTCGAACTGGGTAGCCCGAAAGTGAAAATCATCGTCAACCCTCGCCCAGTCTTTCCTGTTCACGTCCTCATGGGCAAATGTGAATACCCGCCTATAGAAGATTTGCTGGAAAAGATTAAAGGAATTGCCGCTCAGACTATGATCATTGAGAGTACAGTTCTAGCGGCACAGGTAGGAGATGCTGTTGTGCAGAATATAATTATGGTCGGTGCCCTGGCCGGCTCCGGCTATCTGCCTATCCCCCGTGAAACTTTTGAGGAGATAATTACCAGAGTAGTACCGCATAAAGCTTTAGAATTAAACCAGAAGGCTTTTAAAATCGGTTTCGAAACAGCCCAAAACATAAATAGGGCATAAACCGAGCTGGCATACTTAAATTACACATGCCGCTACTCGGCTCACAGTGAATATTAAAATACTATACTAAGATGCAGGTGTGAATGAATTTGTACCTGCATCTTAATATTTTAATGCAAGGTTGTGTTATTGTGCATAACAACATGCAATAAACATTTCCTGGTTCGAAAAAAGGAATAAACGGAGGACGTAATGTCCCCCGTTTATTTGGATTCTTTAGAATGCTATCAACAAGCTCTTAAACTTCTGCTTGTTTTTTGTAGAATTCGTATCTTTCCTTGGCATCTTCTTGTGTTTTGACGAAAAGCTGTTCTGCTTGTGCAGGGAACAGTTTAGCAAGTGAGCTGTAACGAGTTTCACTCATAATGAAGTTTCTGAAGGATTCCAGATCCGGCTCTTTAGAATCGAGGGTAAACGGATTCTTGCCCTCTTTCTTAAGGTCAGGATTGTACCTGTACAGGTGCCAGTAACCGGCTTTAACAGCCTTAGCCATTTCTTGCTGGCTCTTGGTCATATTTATGCCGTGGTTAATGCAGGAAGAGTAACAGATGATCAAGGACGGTCCGGGATACTCTTCAGCTTCCTTGAATGCTTTAACGCATTGGGCCTGGTCTGCTCCCATGGCAACTTGTGCCACATAAACATAGCCGTAGGTCATAGCCATTGCACCAAGGTCTTTCTTCTTCGTCTTCTTACCTGAGGCAGCAAATTTGGCAATAGCTGCAGCTGGTGTTGATTTGGAGGACTGGCCACCAGTATTTGAATAAACTTCGGTGTCTAAGACCAGGATGTTGATATCTTCACCGGAAGCCAGCACGTGGTCCAAGCCACCGTAACCGATATCATAGCCCCAACCGTCTCCACCGAAGGCCCAGTTGGACTTCTTGATCAGGAAGTCCTTCCTGTCGAGGATCTCTTTCAGTACAGGATTGGTTTGCCCTTCCAAGAGGGGTATAATCTTGGCTGAGGCTGCTTTGGATGCTTCAGCATTATACATGCCTTCCAGCCATTCTTGGAATGCTTCTTTAATTTCCTGTGAAATGTCAAGAGATATAGCTTCCTGCATCAGTTCGGCAACTTTATTTCTGATTTTCTTGACACCTAGATATAGACCGAAGCCGAATTCTGCGCTGTCTTCGAACAATGAATTGGACCAAGCCGGACCTTTACCTTCTGCATTTGTCGTGTAAGGCATGGAAGGAGCGGCAGCAGCCCAGATGGAGGTACAACCCGTGGCGTTCGACATCATCATCCTGTCCCCAAAGAGCTGGGTAAGAAGTTTGACGTACGGAGTTTCGCCGCAACCGGCGCAGGCGCCGGAGAATTCCAACAGGGGTTGACAGAACTGGCTGCCTTTTACGCTGTATTTATTCCAGAGTTTGTCTTTTACAGGAATCGTCATGGCAAATTCCCAATTGGCTGCTTCAGTGTCTTTTTGGCTATCCAAGCTTTCCATAACGAGGGATTTTTCCTTCGAGGGGCAGGTATTGACGCATACTTCACAGCCCATGCAATCTAAAGGTGTAACCTGCATGCGATAAGCTAACCCGGCCAACTGCTTGCCTATAGCTGGTTTTGTTTCAAACTCAGCCGGAGCGTTCTTGACTTCATCCTCGGTCAACAGGATCGGCCTGATCGCTGCGTGCGGGCAAACAAACGAACACTGGTTGCACTGGATGCAATTCTCTTTAATCCACCTGGGTACAAACGCTGCCACGCCGCGTTTTTCATATTTAGCAGTGCCTGACGGGAAAGTACCGTCTTCCACACCTTTAAAGGCGCTGACAGGAAGACTATCTCCCTCATTCTTGCACATGATCCGTAAGACGTTTTTAATGAAATCAGGCTCGTCTTTTTCTACAACCGGCTCATCAGGAGCATCAGCCCATGCGGCAGGTATATCAACTTGCACCAGATTACCAATACCTGCATCAACAGATGCATTATTCATGCTAACGATCTTGTCGCCTTTTTTACCATAAGCTTTCATGATCTGGGCTTTCATGTAACCAACAGCTTCGTCAATAGGAATCACTTTTGCCAGCTTGAAGAAGGCTGCCTGCATGATCATGTTGGTACGGTTGCCCAAACCTAGTTCTCTGGCGAGTTCCACAGCATTGATCGTAAAGAAGTTAATTTTGTTTTTAGCAAGATATCTCTTAATCGTTGCCGGCAACTTTTCTTCCAGATCTTCCGCTGACCAGACAGTGTTAAGCAGGAAGGTGCCACCAGGCTTGAGACCTGCAGTTAAATCATAAACGTTAACATAAGACTGGTTACTGCATGAAATGAAGTCGGCTGTGTTAATCAAGTAAGGCGCCTTAATGGGCTTTTTACCAAAGCGCAAGTGGGAAACGGTGATGCCTCCTGATTTTTTGGAGTCATAGGCAAAATATGCCTGCGCAAAAAGGTCAGTATGGTCACCAATGATTTCGACAGCCTGTTTGTTGGCGCCGACTGTGCCGTCAGAACCTAATCCCCAGAATTTGCATTGGATGGTTCCTGCCGGAGCAACGTCGATATCCTCGCCCCTCGGCAGGGATGTAAAGGATACGTCATCGATAATGCTGATAGTGAAATTATTCTTTGGCTCATCCGCTTTCAGGTTTTCATATACTGCTACGATATCGGAGGGCAGGGTGTCTTTTGAACCCAGACCGTAACGTCCGCCTACAACAAGCGGTTTTTCAATATCTGTATTGAAGAATAAGTTGCAAATGTCGTTATACAGCGGTTCTCCAGGTGAACCGGGGGTCTTAATCCGGTCAAGTACAGCAATTTTCTTTACAGTTTTCGGGAATACATTAAAGAAGTATTTTGCCGAGAAAGGTCTGTAAAGGTGTACTTTGATGATACCTACTTTTTCACCCTTGGCCATCAAATAGTTGATAGTCTCTTCTGCGGTGTCGCAGACAGAACCCATTGCAACGATGATGTTTTCAGCTTCCGGATCTCCGTAATAATCAAACGGTTTGTATTCCCGGCCGGTGATCTTGCCGATTTCCTGCATATAATCATTTACGATATCAGGTACTGGCTCGAAGAACGGGCTGCATGCTTCTCTGGCCTGGAAGAAAATATCAGGGTTCTGGTTGGAGCCCCTGATTACCGGGCGGTCAGGATTCAAGCTGTTGTCCCTAAATGCCTTGACTGCATCCATATCAACCAGTTTGGCAAAATCTGCGTAATCAATAACTTCTACTTTCTGTTGTTCGTGAGAGGTTCTGAACCCGTCATAGAAGTGCAGGAAAGGTATCTTGGACTTAATGGCAGCCAGGTGGGCGATACCACCGAGATCGATAACTTCCTGAACACTGTTGGAGCACAGTAATGCAAAGCCTGTTTGAACGGTGGACATAACATCGGAGTGGTCACCGAAAATATTCAAAGCATGGGTTGCAATACTGCGGGCGGTCACGTGCAGCACGCCGGGGAGAAGTTCTCCGGCTATTTTGTACATGTTGGGTATCATCAGCAATAAGCCTTGTGATGCGGTATAACTTGTTGATAGAGCTCCCGCACACAGTGCGCCGTGCAAAGCTCCAGCAGCGCCTGCTTCAGATTGCATCTCAGTAACGTCTACAGTTTGACCAAAAATGTTTTTCAGTCCCTGAGCGCTCCACTCGTCAACATATTCTGCCATAGGAGAGGATGGAGTAATTGGGAAAATACAGGCACATTCGGTGAAAGCATAAGACACGTAAGCTGCTGCCTTAGTCCCGTCCATCGTCTTCATCTTGTCTTTAGCCATTAATTAGATAACCTCCTCTTAGTTCAGATCAAGCCAGGTGACGCTCAGGTTATTATAAGCCTTTGCGGCTTCCGGCATAAACAAAACTAATACATTTAGTATCTTATCACATCAACTGGTAGTTCAAAATAGTAGATTTTGAACAGTTTGTTTGTTCGTTGATTTGAAAATGTTTTGCGAACCGTTATAATGGCGGTCCGTCAGTCTATTGTATATATTCGCTTAATTCAAACTAAACTGGATAGAACTCTGTGCTCGCTTTAGCAAGTTCAACATCGACCTTGAGCTTTTTAGCCATCCGTTCTTCCAGGAACTTGGGAGTCACCTGCGGGTAAATAGCACAGGAGATAATATCCTCTTCTTTCTCCATAACCGGAGCGATCATTTCCTTGGCCTTCGGCAGTTCGGACTCCAGCATGTCGGCCGGGCGGCAGGTAATCGGCTGTTCGTTACCAATGATCATCTTACGGGCATCTTCGTTAATAGGAGCTGGCGGGCGCCCGTAATATCCGCGCATGTACTGCTTTACTTCGTTGGTGCACATCTTATAGCGGCCCATGAGCACGTTAAGCACCGCTTGAGAACCCACGATCTGGCTGGATGGGGTTACCAGCGGCGGCCAGCCGAAGTCTTCCTGCACTCGCGGCATTTCTGCCAGCACCTCTGGCAGGCGGTGTAGCGCGTTGGCCTGTTGCAGTTGAGATAGGAAGTTGGACATCATGCCACCTGGTACCTGCGAAACCAGAATGCCGGCATCGGGGTACTTCTGGGCAAGGTCGAATGCGGCATAAAGCGGGCGGATGTTCTTCCAGTAATCGGCAAGTTCGATCATGGGTTCAAGATCTAAACCCGTATCGTATTCAGTTCCCGCAAAGGCCGAGCACATTACTTCAATGGAAGGCTGCGAAGTCTGCACTGACATTGGGGATATCGCGCAGTCGATGATGTTAGCCCCTGCTTCAATACCCTTCATGTAAGCCATAGAACCCATACCACTGGTATAGTGGCAGTGGATCTGGATGGGCAACTCGATCCCAGCGCCCCTGATACCCTTAACGATATCTGCTGTCATATAGGG
>Ga0074193_1003901_pt1 | contig 10127 bp, 12 predicted proteins | sample EPASupsiteHSE605_FD_64523 | JGI IMG/M metagenome (GOLD analysis project Ga0074193, IMG submission 64523) | Bioremediated contaminated groundwater from EPA Superfund site, New Mexico - Sample HSE6-05 | ecosystem: Environmental > Aquatic > Deep subsurface > Groundwater > Contaminated ...
GGAATAGGTTCCTTTATCCTGGAAGAGGGAATAAAACTAGCCAGGGAAAAAGGATGCAGAAGAGCAGTACTGGACGTTGATATAGAAAATGAAGGTGCTTTGAGATTGTACCAGCGGGTTGGTTTTATGAAATTCAAGGAGAAAAGTTTGTCCCTGTTGGGGTGGAAAAAGGGAGCTTTTAATATGGAATATTTACTTTAAATCAAGAATGATATCGTGTTGAGGGGATTTCCATGAATTTATTTGTTAAAGAAACCAGCCAGAAAAACCTTGAAACCATAATCTTCCTACATGGGGGTGGACTGGCTGGCTGGATATGGGATGAACAGGTAAAAGCCTTCCCGGATTATCATTGTTTAGTTCCAGACCTCCCCGAACACGGGCAAAGTGCAGAAGTGAAGCCCTTCACCATTGCCGGTGCTGCTGGGATGGTGATTGATCTCATTAGAAGCCGGGCACATAATGGGAAAGCCCACCTGGTGGGGTTATCCCTGGGAGCACAGATCATCGTCCAAATTCTAGCCACTCATCCCGAGGTAGTTGATCATGCCCTCATTAGTGGAACCTTGATTCGTGGCATCCCCCATGGAGATATTCTTTTAAAACTTTTGGATTATACTTTTAAGGTTTATGAACCTGTGAAAGATACTGATTTTTTTATAAAAGCCAACATGCGGACTTATAACATTTCTAAAAGTTATTTCGACAAGTTCAAGGAAGCCACATTACAACTTAAAGCGGATTCATTGAATAGAATACTCCACGAGAACCTGTTCTTCAAATTACCCTCTGGCCTGGAAAAAGCAAATGTCCCGGTATTGGTGATGATGGGTGAAAAAGATTATAAAGTTATCAAGGAATCTGCCATGGATTTGGTTAAGGTTCTTCCAAATTCAGAAGCCTATGTGGTCCCTAAAAGGGGGCATGTTTGGAATATGGAATCTCCAGAACTTTTCAACCAAGTATTAAGAAGCTTCATAACTGGAAACCCTATTCCCAATGTGGTTGAACCATTATGTCCTCACCGGTAGTAAACGTTCCAAGTTCATGGTTTGACATAATTTCTGATTTTTGCAATTGTTTTAGTGAGCACTCTCTTTGGATCACAAACTATTTATATGAGAATCTTCTTAATATCGATTAGTCGATATCGGTAACTTGATATTCAATTATTGAAAATCCATTAAAATTCATTTAAATCATATATGGATTGCTTCATGATATCAATTTAACGATATTAAATCGATCATACGATAAATAGATTCAGTAGGAATGGATTCAATACAATAGATCTAATGGAGGTTTTGATTCAACATGTGGGATGCCTTTAAAAATCTTCACAAAGAATTTCATGAAAAAATGGAACAAATGCAGCGATTTGGGGGAATAAGAATATTGATACTCCATGTCCTGGATGAAAACGGTCCTGGAAATGGGGTGGAAATCATGGATGCCATACAGGCACACCATGAATCCTGCAACATGTCACACAGGGGACCTAGACCCCCACGACCATCTCCCGGGTCAGTATATCCCATGCTGAAAAAAATGGTTAATGAAGGTCTCCTCGTAAAATGCGAAGATGGAAGATATGAATTAACTGAAAAAGGAAATAAAGTTATTAACAAACTTTACGGGCGTTTTAAACCACATGAAAAAATGGACCGTGGAGAATATTCAGTAACAAAAGCATTAACAGAAATCGAGGGTTATGTTTCGTATTTGGAGGATATTAAAGAAGAAAAACTGGTTCCCCATGAAGAATTAATAGGTGAATTAAGCGAAAGGCTAAAAACCATCAGGGAATCACTCCAGAAGAATAATTCGACATAATTGCTGTTTAAAGTGAATAATTAATTATTAAGAATCTTAATGAAAACTGCATGAAGCAGTGATTGTTGAACTGATTCTGTAGCTGTGGTTTAGGTTAGCGAAGGCTATGTAACCCTGGTGCGGATTGAATTAATTAAACTAACGGATTAAAAAAAGCTATGGAGCTTAATAAAAAGATAATAAAACTAATTGGAGGGAAAAATGACTGAACACGCTATAGAACTTAATAACCTTACTAAAAAGTTCGGTGATTTTACAGCAGTGGATGATCTGTCACTTACAGTGAAGGAAGGGGAGATATTTGGATTTTTAGGCCCCAACGGTGCAGGTAAAAGTACCACTATCCGAATGCTGTGCACCCTTGCCCAGCCAACATCAGGATCTGCCAGGGTTGCTGGATTTGATTTAATTAAAGAATCAGACCGAGTTCGCCAGAACATTGGCCTGGTGGCTGAAAAGATGATTATGTACGACCGCTTAACTGCAGCTGAAAACCTCAGATTCTTCGGAAAACTCTATTCCATGCCCAAACAGAAGCTGGAAGAAAGGATCGATGAATTACTGGAACTGGTGGACATGCAGGAATGGAAGAATACCCAGATCAGCAAGTTTTCAACGGGTATGAAGCAACGAATCAATGTTATACGGGCACTTCTATCTGAACCAGAGATACTGTTCATGGATGAACCCACACTGGGCCTCGACCCACAGACCACTTTCTCCATAAGGGACATCACCCGAGAAATCAACCAGAGTGGAATGACAGTCATTCTAACCACACATGCCATGACTGAGGCAGAAGCACTTAGTGACCGGGTTGCCATAATTGATCATGGTAAAATCGCTGCATTGGACACACCACAAAACCTTAAAAACATGATATCTCATGGGGAAACAACAGTATTTGGAGTTAAAATTGATAACCTCAATGCAGAACTCATTAAAAATATTGAATCCCTGGAAATGGTCACTGCAGTGGCACAGCAGGATGATTACAATTTAAAAGTAAGTGCACATGGAGAAAATGCCTTGGGTGATATCATTGACACCATCCGTGTTGAAGGTGGAAACATCGCCTCCCTGACCAACAGCAATGAATCCACACTGGAAGACGTGTTCCTGGCAGTAACTGGTAAAGAAATGCGTGATCAGGCCAATGAAAAAGCAGCACCTGCTCCACACAGGCATGGAATGGCACCTAAAGCAAGGGTGAGGTGAGATCATGGATGCCGTGAAGATATTAAAAGACAGTTACCATGTGATGGCCAAGGACATGCTGGAATTCCGGCGGAACCGCATGCAACTGGCATCCCTGGTTATTATGCCCCTGATATTCCTGGTGATGTTTGGGTTCATATTCCCCAGTGGCAGCACCCAGCAGCACATGCCCATGGGAGTGGTCAACCTGGACCAGGGTCAGGGGAGCAATGAATTCCTAGCCCAGCTGGAGCTGATGAACCAGAATACCAGTTTCATGGATTTCAAGAATTATTCCAGTGTGGATGAGGCCAAAACCCAGATTAATCAGGGAAAAATATACGGGGCATTCATAATACCCCCGGGATTCTCTGAAAACTTGAGTAGTGGGAAATCAGGAGATTTCACAGTTTACATCGATAACAGCAACCCTCAGAGTGCCACTCAGATCCAGCAGGTCTTATCCAGTACTGTAAATGGCTTAAATGATATGAAGGCACAGGCCACTGTTTTGGAGCTTTCTAAAGAGACAAATCAGCCTGTTAATCCTCAGGCCATCATATTCCCCTATGTGCCTACTGTGTCAACCACCATACCCGGTGAAACAAATTACTTCAACTTCCTGGCACCGGGCCTCATGATCATGATCGTGATGATGAGTGTAATGACTGGTATTCCTGAAGCCATCTCCAAGGAAAAGGAACTGGGAACCTTTGATGGAATGTTATCCGCACCAATAAGTCAGATATCTGTTATCATCGGCAAAACCGCAGCACTCTGCACCCGGGGATTCATTCAGTGCATCATAATACTGGGCCTGGCAATGCTCCTGTTTGGAGTTACGGTCCAGGGAAGCCTCTTACTGGCATTCTTCATGCTCTTGCTGGGAATATTCAGCTTCATAGGTCTGGGAATTCTGGCAATTTCCATGTCCGGAGACCAGGCATCAGGAACCATGATTGTGAACCTACTAATGTTTCCAATGATCTTCCTGGGCGGTGTTTTTTACCCCATCCAGCAGATGCCCTGGTTCATGCAGGCTATATCTCAGTTCATCCCACTTACCTATGCGGCTGATGCTCTGCGTAAGATAATCCTCCTGAACGCGGGGATTGGTGATGTATTATACCAGATGATCATCTTGATTGGCTTTGGAGTGGTTACTATGGCCATTGCCGTGCCACTCTTCCGGAAATCAATGACCAGATAAGTGACGGAAGCCAGTGAAAGGATAGATAAATGAAATATAAACGGAAAATAAAGTGAAATGGATTAATAGGAAATATTGCAGGTCAAAGCGGATTATTCCACTAACTGCATTTATTTCAATTCATTCAATCATGAAGAATTTAATCATTGAAAATAATGTCAGGGGCTTAGCTCTTTTTAAAATAAATTTAACGAGGTGAACGTATCATGAAATGTGAGAGTGTAATCAGAAATGTTATTGAAACTGAGTGTGAGGATTACTTTTTGGGCACGGTGGATTTATCTCAAGTTGATAATGCTATGGTTGAAAAATACGGGTCATTAATTGCAGAATACCCCAGAGCAATCTCTATAGGGATAACTTTGCCCTATTTAATTCCTGATGAATTGTCAATGGCTAAAAAACAGCCATATGACGTGACAAATTGTCAGTTAAAATCCATCACATCAAGTTTAAGCAGTTTACTGGAGGAGAATGGATACCGGGCACTGTCCATGCCCAAGGCCAGGGAAATGGATGATGGGCTTGATATTTCCTTCCACGAAGTGGTGGCTAATCTGGCAGATCTGGGGAAAATAGAAAAAAATCTACTAGTGGCTCCAGAAGTAGGATCAAGGGTTAACTGGGGGACTGTACTCACCAATGCACCCATTTGAATCCAATCATTAAATCCTCAAGGTTGTTAAAAAATTAAGGATGCCAAACATTCAGGGAAAGTAATCTGGGTCAAGGTGGCTTTAAATGTCTATAAAAACTTCAATAAAAGAACATTTCACCAATAACCCTCTAAAAGAGCATCTTGGAAATAGTTCCTTGAAAAATCACTGGTGTTATTTTTTCCAGGATAACCTAGAAAATGGGGGTTCCAAGGAATTTTACGCTGATAATGATCTGGATTTCAGGAGATTTTCCTGGGAAGACCTGGATGGGTGTGCAGAATTATTTAAAAACGTGTTTTCTGCAGATCCCTGGAATGATAAGTGGGTATCTTTGGACCAATCCCGAAATTATCTGAGGGAACTTATTGAGAATCCGGTTTTTGAAGGATTCGTGTTCCACGAGAATTCCATCATGGTCGCGGTATGCTTTGGACACAGGCGATCATGGTGGATGGGCAAAGAGTTCTTTGTAGATGAATTCTTTGTTGAAAATAAAAGGCAGGGAAATGGTATTGGAAGTAAAACAGTAGATTTAATGGTTAACACTCTCCGTGAGGAGGGATACACTCGTCTAACCCTGTTAACCAATAAAAATATCCCTGCTGAGACTTTTTATCTTAAAAAAGGATTCTATAATAATGAAAAAAGGACAGTAATGGTTAAAGAATTGTAACTGGATGTATTTTAGTTAATTTAAGGTTTAAGCAGGTTAAATGGATTTGATTAATTGTTTTTAGGGTTGTTCAGCTTACCTGGATAAAATTTAATTATTTTTTACAATTTTCATGGCATCATCATCTCCTTCAGGGATCAGAATTGTGATACATAGTAACGATAATTGGAATAAACTAAATCAATAAAATAATAAAATGAAGAAGTTTCCATTCTATATAATTATTTGCAGAAATTCTTTAAGAGGGGGTATATTTGAATGAAAATAGGAATTATAGTCTATTCCCAAACGGAACATACCTATTCTGTAGCGGAAACTCTCCAGGATAAGCTCCTGGCAAATGGACATTCAGTGGAGATTGAACGGGTAACCCCAGCAGGTGAAGTGCACCCCGGTTCTAAGGACATCACTTTCCAAAACCAGCCAGACATCCAGGAATACGATGCCCTGATATTCGGCTCCCCCGTACACGCATTCTCCCTGGCACCAGCAATGAAAGCCTACTTGGAGCAGATTCCTTCGCTTCAGGATAAGAAGATAGCCGGTTATGTTACCAAAGGTTTACCATTCCACCGGACCGGTGGAAACCAAGCCATATCCCAGATGAAAAAACTGTGCCAGTCCAAAGGCGGAACAATCCTAGGAACTGGGATCGTAGTTTGGAGGGGTAGCCGTGAAAAAGACATAAACGAACTGGTTCAAAAATTCAGTGCATTGTTTTAAACCAGGCAATGGAATGTTAAAGTTCATGACATAATTCCCTTTTATTGAAAAACTGGGTGTAAACGATGGTGCTGTTTTTCAATACATAGGAATCAAGTTACTTTAATCCACATCAAAGTTTTTATTTAACACATTTGCAAAATTTCGAGCATCATTGAGGTCTTCTTCATTGGGATGGCCTTTATTATGTCCTCCTATCAACTTATAGGGTCCGTAATTATCAAATCCTTTGCAATTATAATCTCCCAGGACTTGGAAACCTTTACTGGATAATTTTTTATTTAACCACTGGTTTGGTTTGCCATCACCGCTGGTGATGAATGTGAATACTTTTTTGTTTTTCACTTCATCCAGGCTTTCTACAAATTTTCTCAAACTTTTATGAGGTCTAAAGTAATATATTCCAGAACCAAAGCCAATTAAATCGTATTCTTTGATAATATCTTGACTTGCATCTTTTAAATCAAATAAATCTCCTTCCAACGAGTTGGCTAATATTTCGGCAATTTTTTTGGTATTTCCATGGTGAATGGACTTGTAAATTATTGCGGTTTTCATTTTAAACTTCCTCCTTTTAAATCAACTTTTTATACACTTTACCAATTTGACAACTTTCGAATTGAGTTTTAAAATAAAATTAAGATTCATCTTTATGGAGCTTTAAAAGTTCATTAACTTCATTAACCATTTTTTTATTAACTCTAGCCACTAAATATTTGCCTTTTCTTTCGGTGAAGATTAATTCAGCGTTTGATAACTCTTTAAGGTGATGAGAAACAGTAGGGGCGCCAATGTTCAGTGATTTGCTTATCTCATTAATCAAACATCCGCAGTTAGTTTCATAACTGGTTTCATGTTTTTCAACGATTTGCAAGTATAACTCTAACCGGTTGGGGTTGGAAAGAGCTTTAAAAACCTTCGCCATTTTCTGGGTGTCCATGGGGATACGCTCATAATCAATTCTATAATTCGATAACTATCGAAGTAATGTAATTATTTTGCATCAAGCTATATATAAACATCATGATTTTAATGGAAATTCAGGATAAAAAAAAGAACCGTATTTAGTATTCTATCCTATTTTAGTATTCGATTACTTTTGGAACCATACTTGCAACTTTAACACACAGTTCAACGTCGCTTTCTGTGAACGTGCCTTTAGTATAATTTTTGGCTCTGTTAATTTCAACCAGTTTTTTATAAAAGGTTTTTGCATCAGCCTCTGACACTTTCTGCACAGTATCCACGCCAGAATCCAGGAAAATCCTGGCAAAAACAGGTCCCACCCATTTAATCCTCACCATATCTGTTAATTTTGTCAGTTCAAGAAGTTCACTATCTGATACTCCCAGATCTGCAGCTAACTTTTCCCTATCAGCAACGGTTTTAACTCTTCTAAATAGATGAGCAGTGTTCTTGATTCCTGCACTGTTTAATTTAATGAGAGTTTCATTTTCAACACCTGGAAATTTATCCAGATTAACTGAGTTAGGAGAGTAACTGTTAACTTCTCTTCTTAAAATCAGGATATAATCTTCCGGTAAACCTGATTTTTCAGCAAACTCCCGGGCCTTTTTAGGAGTTTTCAATAAATTAACAAGATCCTGGAGATTACAAACTCTGTTTTCCTTTAAAACCTCAAATCTCTCATCAAGCTTTTCTTTCAATATTTTCCTGCTGGGTAAAGGTTCAGAATCCTTTAATTCCCGTTTGAATTTATTCAAAGGAAATTCTTCAAGGTTAATATGATAATTATTTACCATAGTATCCCCCCATTTTCTATTCATTCATTATTTTTTCTAAGGTTTTTCAAATGTTTCCACAGTCTCCTTGAGATACCTGCGTATAGCTATGTTCTGGGTGCATTTTTCTTCACACTCACCACATTCTGTGCAGAATGATGCACTACCCCTTTTAGCTTTCAGGAATTTGTAATTTCCAGAGGGTTTTTCCATATTCTGGTATAGATAAACATCATTCAACAGGTTCAGATTCAGGGGAATATCCACACCCTCCGGACAGGGCATGCAGTAATTACAGGCAGTGCAACCAACATGGGTCCTGGCCTGGTAAGCTTCCTGAACTTCCTGGATCAGGTTCCTCTCAGTATCAGTTAAACTGTGGGCATGACCATCTTCGGCAATTCGGATATTATCTTTAACCTGTTCCATGGCACTCATACCGCTTAAAACCACATCCACCTTGCTCTGGTCCCAGAGGAACTTTAAAGCCCATTCTACTGGTGTTCTTTTAACCGGGGCACTGTCCCATATTGCTTGAATATCTGGGGGGATGTTTTTTGCAAGGCAACCACCACGCAGTGGTTCCATGATAACTGTTCCCAAACCCCTGGATGCTGCGTATTCCAGTCCAGGTCTTCCTGCTTGGAAGTTCTGATCCATGTAATTGTACTGAATCTGGGAAAAACTCCAGGGATAAGAGTCCACAATTTCAGTGTAGAGTTTAAGTTCATCATGGAATGAAAAACCAGCGTATCCTATTCTACCATCATCCAGTGCAGAGTCCAGGAACTGGAAAACATCCAGTTTTTGCAATGTTTCCCAGGTACTGTGGCCCAGACCGTGCAGGAGGTAGAAATCAATATGATCAGTTTGAAGACGTCTGAGTTGTTCATTTAAATAATAATCCATATCCTCTTTTTTCTGGATAAGCCAGCTTGGTAACTTGGTGGACAGATAAACCTTGTCCCGGTAATCATTTTTAAGGGCATTTCCAACTAGGATCTCACCCATACCTCCCTGGGTTGCGGTGGCACCGTGGTAGGGATAGGCAGTGTCCACGTAGTTCACACCATGATCTATGGCGTAATGAAGCATCTGGGTTGCCAGGGGTTCGTTTATCTTTTCAGGGTTGCCCTCCAGTATGGGGAGGCGCATACACCCAAATCCAAGTATTGAAACTTTCCTACCGGTTTTTCCAAAGTTTCGGTATAACATGTAGTATAAGACCCTCCTTAATAAACTGAAATAATTTTCATACTGAATAATTTATTTTTTTGATTTTTCAACAAATTTTTTCAATGAATAATAGTTTCATTCATATTATTCATTTATGTTCACTTTTTTTCGAACGGCACATTATTAGGGTATGTTTTATTAAATAAAGATCATGTCAACTAAAGCCGCATTCATATTCATTGCACCGGAAAACGATCCTGACCAGCATAGTGCAGTAATTGATTCGCCAGTGATTGAACTTTCGGTGGTGGGTGTGAAAAACTATGATGAAGCAGAAAATGTTGCCCTAAACCTCGTTGCAGATGGAATAACAGCCATAGAACTATGTGCTGGGTTTGGAAGTGAAGGAACATCCAGGATTGCCAGGGCTGTGAAGGGAAAAGCAGTGGTAGGGGTTGTACGTTTTGATTTGCACCCAGCCTTCGACCATCAAAGTGGTGATGAACTTTTTTAATTAACAACCTTTTTAATTAACGCATTAAAACAACACCTCCTATTTTATGGAAATTCTGCATTTTTATGGAAAAAATTGCCTTCTTTAAAAACCCCACAGAAAGTAAGTATGATTAAAACTAAACGATTAACAATTATGCCATTAACCTGTGATGAATTAAAAAAACATATTGATTCACCAGAAGAATTGGCTAAAGACCTGGGTTTGCTACCTTCGCAAACATTGGCTGATGAAAATACCAAAGAAGTAATAATAAATGATCTGCTACCTAACATAGAAGATTCAAATAAAGATCCTTTGTTTTATACAATGTGGATCATTATAGAGAAAAATAAAAGGGCAATTGTTGGGGGGATCTGTTTCCATGGTGAACCTGATGGAAATGGAGAAGTTGAAATTG
>Ga0074193_1003904_pt1 | contig 10118 bp, 13 predicted proteins | sample EPASupsiteHSE605_FD_64523 | JGI IMG/M metagenome (GOLD analysis project Ga0074193, IMG submission 64523) | Bioremediated contaminated groundwater from EPA Superfund site, New Mexico - Sample HSE6-05 | ecosystem: Environmental > Aquatic > Deep subsurface > Groundwater > Contaminated ...
AAAGGCATTAAAAGGGATCATGGTCAGTGTCATACCAGCAATCGCTAAGGATGCTAAGGCTTTTTTAGTTTTTTTCATGTTGTGAATTTCTCCTCTCAATTTGGAACTGTTCTTTTTCGGGTAAATAGTCTCTCTCTTTTTCTCAGTTTAGGACGTCACTTAGTCGTCCTAAGCCCCTTCTAAAATGAATAGTAGTGTTTTAGACATTGCGCAGTATCTAATAATATCCCGCTGGATTTCAAGGGAGCGTCCCCCCTGAAAAATGATTTTTCACCCCAGCTGGTATCATTTAGAACAACATAAAAATGAAGAAATATACAATAGCTTAATTTTAGTGCAAATCATTTATTTGGCACAAACAAATATTAACATATTAAAGAAAATAATAATATTAAAATATACTGGATATATTACCATTTATTATGTTAATTAATTTTGTTAACCATATTTAAACTAAGCCTAAAGAAAAAATATCATTCATATCCTCTTCAAACAGAATACAATACAATTATTAATATTTAATGGTGACTATATCAAGAATTCGTTAAGAAATCTAATGTCGATAAGAAAAGGATCCTCTATCGGAGATCCTTTTCTGTGCAACGTACCCGAGACGATCGTCTCGGAAGTAGAATAAAAAACACCCACTTGACGAAGTGGGTGTCTCGGAATGATTCAAAACTTCCCGCCGTTTAAATTGCATGGGTGCGAACCTGACGTATTGGATCTCTCAAGAAGATCATATAGAGACTATCTCCGTTTAGAGATAGCCTCTTATTTGTTGACCTAGCGTTGACTATATAAATATTGTTATTTTCTAAACTTTGTTTTGATAAGCGTTCTTGACAGAGTTGATTTCAACATTAGGTATCGCCTTATGAATTATTTAATAAATAAAACCGCCCCCTACTCTTTAATCTTTGGGAGGGGCGGTTTATTGCCTTTATTCTACTGTGAAGTTTATTTCGACATTATTCTTAGCTTCGATTTGCAAGCATACATCTTCATCGGTCGGATTGTAATTAACGACAATAACATCATTTAAATTAATCCAAAATACTGCCATGTCAGGACCCCATACAGAAACCTTATCATCTGCTACATCAATATATTCTACAACTCCAAAATCTACAGAACATTCTACGACACAACGAACTTCTATACATTTTAAATTCTTACCCATAAATTTTTGATTAAGAAATTTCACAAATTCAATTTTCGCTGTTAAGGTTAACATTTAATATTCTCCCCTATTCTTGATTCTTATATTGCAAAAGAATGCACATATCTATTAGCTACATAAAATTTGCTACTTTATTCATAATTATACACTAAAACGCTGACAATATAAACGTTGTCTTGTATAATTATAAAGACTAAGCATTTGATAGGGTAACTAAAATGCAAACTAGACTAGAGGCAGTCGGGGCCAAATACCGGCGATGAAGGAGGAGTTCCTATGCAGTGCACACTCGAACAACAAGAACGAGTAAACCAAATGAAAGCAAAAGCCCAAGCAAACATGAAACAGATTCTAGACTTTGTGCTTAAATGCTCAAAAGTAGGGTTTTTCATTGTCACAGATGATAACCTTCGTGTATCAGTCGAAAATGTTTCAGTTAAGCAGAATGGCCTCGGGGCAATTATTTTTACTGATACTCTAAAGGCTGAGCTTAAGCTTTACAGATTAGATCTGAAGCAAGAAGAACTTGATCCCCATACGCACAGCTTAACCCTAATTGACGCAGACACCGAAAAGTCAATTGGTTCATTCACTGGCTTCCTGAAGTGAAGAAGCATCCGACATTCTTCTTTAAGCTATTGCCTTTGATCAATAGCTTTTCTCTATTTCGATTCTTTTTATTTTCATCTTTGCAGGTTTTTCTAATTTTCTCTAGAATCTCTATCTTTTAGAGGTGATATAATTTGCAGATTCAATATCTTGTAATCCCAGTGTCGGAGGAAAAACGTGAACGGCTTAATTATGTATGTAATAAATTAGGTATAACGATCGAAAAATTCTTTGATATTGCACTACGAGAAGGAGAAATGGGAATACTTAGCACTGAGGCATTTAGTCCAGGTGGTGCGTTTTGGAATGAATTAGAACAAACCTTTAAGAAAGATCCTGAGTGAACTCGTTCAGCTCCCCCCCTTTCATATCGAAAAAAGAGAAATCCTCTCTAGCTAGACTAGTGGAGGATTTTTCACTTTTAATATTTAAGGGTTGATCTAGCAAAATTTCTTCCTTCGCAAACGAATGATCACCTAGTTAATCTCGAACTTTCTCTTTCTTAGTTCGCCCGTACACTACCCAGCCGAACAACATGGCTGCTACAATAATAAAAGCTGGGTGAATATTGGCTAGGTAAAGCAAGACCACAGTCACAGCTGCGATTCCCCAGGTACTGTAGGTTGGAAAGGATTTCTTGCCCATATCATAAGCGGTTTGAGCAACGAGAACAACTACCACAGGGCGTACGGCCTTAAGCATCGCTTTAAGTTCTGGAGAGTTAGAGTATTTAATAATGAGAGTACCTAATAAGACAACGACAATCACTGTGGGAGCAACTGTTCCAACCAAGGCAGCCAAAACTCCTAGCCAACCGGCCACTTTATAACCAATATAGGCGGCCATTTTCGTGGCAATTGGTCCTGGTAAGGCATTACCAATAGCTAAGGCGTTCGTAAACTCTTCATTATCCATCCACTGATATCGATCTACTGCCTCAGCTTTAATGAGCGGGACGACTGCAGGCCCTCCACCAAATCCAAGATTTGAAGCACGTGTAAAGGCAATAAGTAAGTCCCAGAGTTTTCTAAGCAAGCTAATCAACCCCTTGACTGTATTTTGAACTATAACTTAACGAAAGACCAAGAGTCCAAATGCCATAGATGATACTATAATAAGCGCAGGATGTAGCTTTAACCAGTATAATGAAACCATGGATACTAGAGCAATGCCCCATGTCGTTAGGTTTGAAAAAGAGCCTATACCCATATCAAAAGCGGTCTGAGCTATTAAGACTACAACGACCGGACGTACTCCCTTTAGCATTCCTTTTAAAGCTGGGGAATTCGAATACTTTATTAAAAAACCAGTCAATAAAATGACAGCGAGTACAGTGGGTAAAATCGTACCACTCAAGGCAGCCAAGACTCCTAACCATCCGGACACTTGGTAACCCACATATCCAGCTAATTTTGTAGCGATTGGACCAGGCATAGCATTTGAAACGGCAAGCGCATCCGTAAATTGAGCGTTCGACAGCCAATGATACCTCTCCACTACTTCAAGTTTAATAAGAGGAATCACAGCTGGTCCGCCGCCAAAGCCAAGGTTACTCGCCCTAGTGAAGGCAATGAACAAATCCCATAGTTTCAAAAGAAACATTGCTTCATCTCCTTGCTTAATTATGGTATACCGTATACCACTTTTAAACTAATTGTAGAAGGGAGAGCCAAAGCTCTCCCTTCTACATCCTGAGTTTTTGGGCTACATCCTGGGTTAGTTCGTAGACCTTTTCCGCTACCTCTATCGAGCAACTACCTACTCCACAACTTGGGGTTAGCAGAGACTGTTTCAATAAAAGTTTTCTGTCTATACCATTTTGAACAAGAAAATCAAGGTGTTGTTCAAAAAGAGTGATTAAATCATCTGCGGTTAACTCCAATACTTTTTGGCTTGTCGGGATTAATCCCCAAGCTATTAGCCCTCCTCTTTCTATAAAAGCCTTAAGTTCTTCTATATAAACTATCATACTTGTGAAATATCCATACGCATCAAAGTTGACAATATCTGTTTTTGATTGAAGAATAATTGACCAATCTGTGCTGGCGCAGACATGAACTCCGGCAATTCCGTTAGCTAAATGAATAGAGTCGATTATTTCATTCAGTTCATTGGTTATTTCTTCTTTATTTAGGGTGATAAAGGTCGATTGGCCATAACCGTATAATCCTGGTTCATCGATAAAAATGATGACTGGTTTGTTATATTGATTGAGAGTTTTAGTCTGCCAAAAGGCTTGCAACGCAAGAGATTTAATCACAATTTCTCGCAATTCCGGACTATAATAAGATGACCTTCTATTTTGATCTGTTAACTGAAGTCCAAGGGTGATCGGTCCTGTTATTTGTCCTTTAATAAATTGGGCCTCACTAAAATCTCCATTAGTCAATTTTTTCAGGAAAGCGTAGAAACCTTGAGCAGATTCTTCGGGAAATGAAAATGAGTTATAGTCGTCTGAGTTACCTTCCAGTATCTCTAAATATTGATTATAAAACTCGGTTACTTTGTCTAACCAATTTACCTGGGAAGTGTCAAAGAACAACCTTCCTCCATTTTCTACGATCAGACCGAGCTTGAGCAAAGGAAATGAATATTGGTTTAACATATCTTCTGAAGAAGCTTGGTTAGGCAATTGCGGCCAATGTGGTATATCCTTTAATATTCGAACTAATTCTAGAGCTTCCGTCGTCTTTAAATGCGGCATACTACCTATACCGATTGCTAATAACGATAAATCAGGTTTCAATTGCATGCTCCTTAGTATTTAATTTAGGGATATCTCCCATCCCCAAGATCTGTGAAAGTACCAGCTTATTCTACCAATCAATTGATTATTTTATATTATTACTTCTATAATCACAAGACCCTCCAGCACGGTTGGTAAGAAAAGATATATTACGTTCCGAATTAAAGGGAATGCTCCTATAGTTAGAGAAACCTTTCTATGAGGGGAGAGTTGGGCAACTTTGAGTAGAGATGATTTTGCTATAAAAAATGGCTATACGAGTTATGAGGAAATGCTATTTAACAGCATTAGAGTTGTATATGATCACGGAATTTCCTCTTTTGCGACAATTATTAATAATAAGGGCTGGTTGGCCTGGATAGATGAGCGTCCAGAGCAAGTTATAGGGATTTTTGAAACCTTAGAAAAAGCCCATGAACAGTTATTCTATATTTTTGCAGAGAAAGAATTTGAACTGACGAAAACGAAAGATTTTGAACATTTGTGTTAACCCAAAAATAGGCAGTCTGAACGACATCTACTCTTGGTATACGCTACTCTTTGTAGATACGCTACACCGCAGGTATAGTCTAGGGTAACTGAAATCTAATATAAAAAGTTGTACCAGAAGAGGAAGATTCGACATCTATTTTGGCATTATGTCTTTCAGCAATATTATAACACGTTGCTACGCCCAGACCAGTACCCCCTTCCTTAGTTGTAAGGAACGGTGTCCCTAATCTCTCCATAATATCTTTGCTAATTCCTGTACCTTGGTCTTGTACTGCAAGCACTATGCAGTTTGAATCTGTATAAGTTTTTATTTTCAGAATACCGCTTGGGAACATCGACTCAAATCCATTTCTCGTAAGATTCAAGATTAACTGCCTGATTTCCCTTTCATTCATTGATAATTCAGCGACTTCTTCAGTTTCTAATACGACTTTTTTATCTTGGTTCGTAGCATCCGCTAGAATCAAAGGGTATAACGAATCAACCAAATTATTAAGTCTTACTACAGTGTATAATTCTGTTTTTGTTTTTGCTATCGATAAAAACTCTGTTATTATTCCATTAGCTCTATCTAATTCACTAATCATCAAATCATAGTAATCTGCGTTTTCGTGTAAAGTATCTCTACTTTTTAAAATCTGTAAAAAACCTCGTACAGTGGTCATCGGGTTACGTACTTCATGGGCAATACTAGCCGCTAATTCTCCAACAAGGTTTAAGCGATCTAAACGTGCCATTTCCTCTTCAGCTAACTTCCTTTTTGTTATATCAAGCAGTTGCATTAGAAATAATTGTGTACCATCAGAATCGCGAAAAGGATGCTGAAACACTTCAAAAATAGTATCTTTAATGACACATTGCCATTGCTTGAGAATTTTAGTTCCTGAAGTGGCTTCTGTATGACAATTAATACAGGGTTCATCTTTACCTAAAAGAATACAATAGCACTTTCTATTATTCGGTTCACCGTAAATCTCTTTAAAGTTATGGTTAGCAAAAATCACTTTACCTTCACGTGTTCGAAGGTAAACCAAACCAGGCAGTCCATTTAAGAGAGCATAAAGGCGTTTTTGCTCATCCTCTAAAGATTTTTCCAATTTCTTGCGTTCGGTTACCTCATGAGCAATCGCATAAAATATTTCTTGATCAACAAATGGAATAAGCATCCAAGATAACCATATATAATCTCCATTTCGAGCGCGATAACGATTTTCAATTCCATTGATACGTTGTCCGTTTACTACATCACCCAGCGCTTGGATTGTTATGTCGACATCCTGAGGATGAACATAATCTAGAACTATATTTGTAGCCTTTTTATTTAAAAAGCTATCTTGATTTACACCTAAAATTGAAGGCAATATAGAATTAATATATTTGATTCGTCCAGCAAAGGAAACTTTAGCAAAAACATAAGTAGAATTATGGAAAATGCTTTTAAATCTATCAAGTTCCTCAGATGAATCGATTTGCGTATCTTTTTCATATGTAACTAAAAATTCATTTTCAATTAACATAGTCCAGCTGCTCCCAACTTTTTCAAGGTTGTATATCTTTCTACAAATTACCTCTAAATCCTCTTTTGTAGATTATACTTCTATTATTTCCGCAGGACAATTACGTACCCAGGCATTTTATAGCAATCTGGACAAAATTGCATTCTAAAAAGGACGTTTGAATATATCTATAACCTCTTAAATGATTAGACAAGCAAGCAAGGATTAGAAATTAATTAGTTGTTGATTTGCTTTAGCAAACAATAGCTTTTATAATACTTGATATTGACAGGTTTTTTCTCCTTTTATGTCGAAGTTAGTATGGAGTTCGAACTAACCGTCCGAACAGAAAGGGGGTGATATTATGAATAACATACCAGATTCCGATTTTGATAACTTAGCTAAAAACCTTGATAAGAACGCTAAGAAATCTATGGGTATGGTAAGTTTTAACGATCTGTTTACACCGTCTTTTATGACTAGTTACACGAACTTTTCTACGTTTAACGGATTACTCGAAGCTGGAAAATTCGATGTAAAAAGTCTAGAAGACTTTATGGCTATCCTAGACGCTAAATTTGATGTTTTTATAAAGAAAACGACCAAGTTCAAAACCTGGGAGAAAATGCAATCCGCAGCCGTTGCCGAATACCTTAAGAGGGAACCAAACCTTAACCTATAGTTCTAAATAGCGCCGAGATTATAAAAGCCATCACCCAATTTGTGGGTGATGGCTTTTTCCTTTAGTTTACTAATTCGAAGACTGATTTTCGGGAGTTAAAAATAAAGACTTCTCCAGTTTCAATGGTGTAATACATGCCAATTATCTCGAGTTCTTTTTTATTCAATGCTTCTACAACATAAGGGTATGTTAATAAATGCTTTATCTGTTCGACAATGTTCATTTGCTCTGTCAGCCATTCCCTATATTCCAAATCCTTGGTTTTTCCATTTACCCTCATTTCTTCCTCTACTCTTGCTTTGACATTTTCAGCTATCTCCAACCATTTCTTCGTAGCCGGTATTTTGTCAAGAACCTCCTCTGGATAATGGATCGCTGTGCAACCCCCACAATTTGAGTGGCCACAAATAATAATGCTTTTTACTTTTAAGATCTTCACTGCATATTCAATTGCAGATGTCGTCGCTGATGTCGTCGCTACATACTCATGTGGTTCCTTATATTTCGGAACAATGTTGGCTATATTTCTAAGAACGAACAGTTCCCCTGGTAACGATTTAGTGATCAATTGTGGAACTACTCGCGAATCAGAACATGTGATAAACAAAGTATGAGGTTCCTGGTGCCTTTTCAATCGACAAAATAAATTCTTATGTTCTTCATAGTCTTGTGTGCGAAATCTAATTAGTCCCGCCAGTAAATAGTCCATAAGCAATCTTCCCTCCTTATAAGATTAAGCTTCGTACCCTATAAACGTAAGTTAAAGAATGCACAAATGAGCCTAAACTTCTAACCCATCAATACATATAAGTTTCGTCTAGGAATCTAGTGCTGGTTATAGTTCCTCATATAGAGATTAGCATCCGGATTATTATAAGTCAATATGGTTACCAACAAGTCGATATGGCTATAATGAATTTATCATATGGCAGTTACTAAATAATCAAATTTTTGGGTTGTAACTAGGCTAATTTTGCTATTCGTTTTCGCACACGACCCTATCTGATCAGTTAGCACCTTAATTTTCACACTTTATACCAAATACAAACAGTTAGTTATCATATTATTTTATGGTATATATAAAGCCAACAACTAAGCCAAATGGCTTGTCGCTGGCTTTTCCACCTTCAGGAAAGTCATAGTGTTTCTCCGACATGGGGGAAGAGTCTCTTTTTTCTGCTTTTGATACAGTAATTTCAGTGTGTTATACTTATCATGTCACAATTTGTACAAAACCTCGTGAAAAAAGGTGTTACTAATGAAACTAGTTGAATATTCTAAAGATGTGATTAGGCATAGTTTTCCTGCCTTAACCCATTATAATTTTCGAGTTTATTGGCTAGGACAATGTGTTTCCTTAATAGGAACTTGGATGCAAAGCATAGGTCAAACCTGGCTAATCTTTTCTTTAACTGGGTCTCCCCTACTTTTAGGTTTATTAGGTGCCATTCAATTTCTACCGCTTACTTTCTTTTCATTGTTTGCCGGTGTTATTATCGATAAATACCCCAAGAAGAAAATACTGTTAATCACTCAATTTGTTTCAATGATTTTAGCCTTTACTTTATCTGCGCTTGTCTTTACGCATACCGTAAGATATGAATATGTTCTTATCTTAGCTTTAATATTAGGCTTTACTAATACAATTGATATGCCTACAAGACAGTCATTTACCATAGAAATGGCAGGCAAAGAGGATTTAATGAACGCCATTGCCTTGAATTCGGCTACATTTAATTTGGCAAGAATCCTAGGCCCTGCTATAGGTGCCTTAGTTATGGCATCTTTCGGCGCAGGTTGGTGCTTTTTCTTAAATGGATTAAGCTTCTTGGCAGTACTAATTAGTTTGTTCAAAATTAAAGTAGTGCCCTATGTCCGAAAGAAAGTATCGGATAACAATATACTTAAAGAGATCAATGACGGCTTAAAGTACATTTTAGGAGAACCGATTCTGCTACAAACTATTTTAATGGTATTAATAATAGGAATATTTGTATTTAATTTTAACGTTTTAATTCCAGTCTACGCTAAAAATGTACTTCATCAAGGGGAAAAAGTATACGGATTATTAATGTCAGCTTTAGGGGTAGGCTCATTATTTGGAGCACTAATGGTTTCTGTAAAAAGTAAATCGGGTCCAAATATTAAAGTTTTAATAGGAAGTTCGCTAATGGTATCCATCATGTTAATTTTAGTTAGTTTCACAAAAACCTATTATTCCACCGCCATATTTCTGGTTATTATTGGAATATTCAATATCTGGTTTAGCACAACTGCAAATTCAACCCTTCAGATTTATGCGAAAGATGAGTACCGAGGAAGAGTTATGAGCGTATATTCCTTAGTTTTCGCCGGTGCTTCTCCAATTGGCAATATGCTGGCAGGTTTAACAACGGATCGATTTGGAGCTAACACAGCTTTTTTACTAAGTGGCGTATCAGCTATTGTTTTAATTTTTATATTAAGGCTGTTATTCAAGCTTTCACTTAACCAGCGCCATATCTAAAAATATACACTATACAAATAATAGGCACCTGCAACTCCGGCTGGAATTGCCCAAGCAATCGTGAACGCTAATATTGTTGGTTTGATTAATTCCTTCCAAACACTATACTCGGACATAACGCTCTCACCTCATAGTATATAGTCTAACCACTTAACTAATTTCCCAATACCATCTATATATTTTTAAATCAATTCCAATTTAAGAACAGCTTGTTAATATTGAAGAACGCCCTTTACTAGGGCGTTCTTCAATATTAACGTTTTAAATTATTATTATAGAATAGCCCTATGATCATAGCAAATATCTTGCGCAATAATGTAGTTGCCTTGTGTTCGAATGGTAGAGGTGTAACGACTTCGGAAGCCATCTTTTCGTAAATCATAACAATGTCCTCACCATACCGA
>Ga0074193_1003905_pt1 | contig 10116 bp, 14 predicted proteins | sample EPASupsiteHSE605_FD_64523 | JGI IMG/M metagenome (GOLD analysis project Ga0074193, IMG submission 64523) | Bioremediated contaminated groundwater from EPA Superfund site, New Mexico - Sample HSE6-05 | ecosystem: Environmental > Aquatic > Deep subsurface > Groundwater > Contaminated ...
CCTTCAATTCTCTGACAATCTAAGACGACGCCCTTTTTCAACCGTTCATATTTCAGTCGTTTAAGCGATTCTTCAATAGCAAGAGTTCCGCCTTTTACTGCAACATACCCCATCTATCCAACCACCTGCTTCACTATTTGAGTTGATCGCGGCAGACATAAAATGTTTTCATACCAATCCGTAAAGATTAGATCAATTCCCAAAGGATATTCGGAATTTTTTTCAGCCCGGAGATCTACCCAATGATCTGTTGTTTTTACGTTAATGTAGGTTTCAGTTTCGATTCCCGGGCCAGTTAAAGTTAAATTCCGGTCATTACTCACATAGTCTGCTTCAATAATTATTGTTGCCGCTTTGTGTGGGTCCAACAAATCTCCTGCATAGGCCATTCTAAAGGCCTTCTCCAAATCTTCTGCTTTAGCATCATTTAAAACGAGAATATAATCCGCACTCTCTGGTTCTGTCGGTTTAGCATATGTTAACTGGTTAATTAGCAGGACCGTTTCTGCTTCATGTTCAGAATAGACCTTGAATTTTACTTCGGTATCAAAGAGCATTATTGCCAGTATTAAGGTTGAACCAAAACAACTAATCTCCATACTTAAATTATCTGCCTGCTCGCGAATATTACTGATCAAACCCGGTCTAGACATTGAATCCAGCGTTTGGCGATAGGCTTTTTGAATATCATGAACCAAATCCAGTTTCATCGGCTTGTTACCCCTCTTATCTAAACGTCCATAGTGGCAAAGTTTACTTTTGTTTTTAAGACTTTGTTCTTAAATACTTCACATTGTTCGTTAATGCGAGCCTCCTCAAGTAATAAAACGTCTTGCCAAACTTTTGTCTCCGCTAAATGGGCATTATACGCTGCATCAATGATTGCCAAGTTGTACGCCAGCGTCTCTTCATGCCCTTTGACCATGCCAATTCCTAAGAACCCATTGATCATAACCTTACATTCTGTAATCAATACCTCACCTAAATAAAATAAACTTCGTTGGGCACTTTCCCGTACTTTAACCATAACCAAACTATTATTAGGTTCTTCGATGGTCTGAACATCATAAACCGACAGTATTTCGTGTGCTAATTTAGCAGAAACCTCTGCTGAACCTTTGATTAAGATTTCAGTTCTTTGTTTTCTAATCATTAATTAGCCTTCCTTTGTGAGTGTAAAGTTTCCTATGTCCACGTCATTATCATAACTTGTTGCCAAGTTGGTCGATGTTAAAGCTTTGTAAGTACTTCGTTAAAACTTTGTAAAAAGCAAAATGGACCATGTTACGTTCAAGATTAAAGGATGGCAAATACTGTAGGGACAATTCATGAATTGCCCCTACAGTGAAAAATAAATCACCTCATGCTAGTAAGCATAAGGTGATTTATGAAGACGAATAATGCAACGTATTATCTATGGTATGACATAGGAGAAACAATCACTTCTATACAGAATCTTTGTGTACTCTAACACTTTACCGGTTTTTTCATCCATACAGCCTGATTCCAAGACCAAGAGTGGGATTAAGTAAGGGCAGTTTAACAATTTTCGTTGAGACTTCGTGGGAAAGGAAACGCTCAAAATACTGGGCTTTGAGCAGAATTCCGAATATCCTTTGCTATTGTAATATTTAAACATCGATGTAATCTCCATTCCCTCGGTATCAATATCCATAAACACAGATTTAGCAACATAGGAGATATGAAGGGCAATGGGTTGCTGATCAATATATCTCAGTCTCCCCACTTTGAAAATCCTGTCTTCCTCATTTATTTCCAAATTATTACATATCTTCTTATTATATTTTATTTCCCGACAAAAAATAGTTTTCGACTGAAAATCATACCCTTTTTCTATCATTTTCTGACTGAAACTTACATCCCCGGAAAGTACAAGTTCAATCTGTCTATATCTATCTTTGACATAACTTCCTTTACCCTGCTTTTTATAGATATGTCCCAATTCTTCGAGTCTTTCATAAGCTTTCCGAGCTGTAATTCTCGGCACCTTGTATTGATCCGCTATTTCATTTTCCGACGGCAGTTTATCATGGGCGTTGTATTTACCTGAGACGATTAAAGCTACTAACTTATCCACGATTTCCATTTCGTTTGACATCGTCAAACACCCACTTTCAAACTCATTAGCTAATTACTTCTAATTATAGTTAAGACAAGCTAAAACATCCAGCGGATAATAGATTCGACACCCCACTTTATCCTAGTGGAAACCATTCACTGCATATTACAGCAACTTATCAGGCAAACTTCTAAAAACGATGTAAAGTTGAGGTAAGCATCATGAAAAATAAAAAAACGGGAAATAAAAAGGTAATTATAGGATCAATCCTTGGATTGTTGGCTGTGGCCTTGGCTATTTCAATATACGCTATGCCTAAAAAGACAAACTATACAGAAATCAAAGCGACACCAGGCAATTTAGCAACCAATTACAGCTTTTCAGGTAGCATAGAAGCCAAAAACAGACAAACAGTTTATGCGGATAAGGCTATGCAAATTAAAGAAATTAAAGCTCAAGAGGGGCAAACAGTTTCCACAGATACAGTTTTATTGACGACTGTAGCAGGAGAAGAAATAAAGCCAGAAATTGCTGGAGAGGTATCAAGTATTGAAGCAGATGAAAATGCTCAACTTATGCCAGGGGCAAAACTGATTGATATAGTGGATTATTCAGATTTACAGCTGAAAGTACAGGTTGATGAATACGATTTGTCTGCAAATTCCGACCTAATCAAGTTCCAGCAGGAAATGAGAAACCAGAAGACCCATTCCACATTATTGGAATGGGTCTTTATCTTCTAAAATTAAAGGATTATTTGAAGTACCTATCGAGAAGGCCTTTAAATGCTGATCCATGTCTGGCTTCATCCTTACACATCTCATGAACAGTATCATGGATAGCATCATAATTTAGCTGCTTCGCTTTTGTAGCAATATCCTTTTTGCCCTGACATGCACCAAATTCTGCTTCAACCCTTACCTCTAAGTTCTTCTTAGTATCTGCATAGACAACCTCACCCAGTAACTCGGCAAACTTTGCAGCATGCTCTGCTTCTTCAAAAGCAATCCTTTTGTAAGCCTCGGCGATCTCTGGAAACCCTTCACGATCTGCTTGACGACTCATGGCCAGATACATTCCTACTTCAGTACATTCACCCATAAAGTTGGCTCTTAATCCTTCAAGTATTTCAGGATCAACACCCTGGGCTACCCCGATTTTATGTTCATCAGCCCACTGCATAACTCCATCTTGTTTCTCTGAAAATTTCTCCTTTGGGGACATACACTGTGGACATTTATCAGGGGCCTCATTTCCTTCATGGATATAACCGCAAACTGAACATATAAATTTTTTCATTTAATTTATTCCTCCTAAAAAATTTAAATTGCTTAACTGCTTATGAATGCATTTTATAATAATTTTAATTAGATGTCAATTACTTATTTGATATATTTATAAGTTATTTTTTTACCAAGCTTAATATTAGTCCCTGGTCCCTTTCACTATTCTGAGGGAATACAAATTGTGGAGGATAGGGAGGATAGCATAACGTTAACATTACAAGGATAAATTGTCCTATTTCTTTATATAATATCTGTAAGGACATCCAGTTTAGCACAATGTAGAATAATTGAAAGAAGGGCTAATATTGAGTAATTGGCTAATGCCATATTTCTCCTTCAACGGAAATTGCGAAGAAGCCGTAAGATTTTATGAAAAAATACTCGGTGGAGAGGCGACCATTATGCACTTCGGCGATGCCCCTCCTAATCCAGCCTTTCCGGTGCCTGATGATTTAAAAAACCTCGTTCTCCATGCTGAGCTAAGAAAAGACGTGCATGTGATCAATTTTTCAGATTGGTGTACCCCCAACCTTCCTTACCGTGACGGGAACAACATCTCTTTCGCCTTGCAATTTGACACTATAGAAGAAACCAAAGCAATGTTCGATGCATTATCTTCAGGTGGAAGTATCGACATGGATTTACAAGAAACTTTCTTCAGCCCACTCTATGGTAAACTTACTGATAAATTTGGTGTCTTGTGGCAAATTGTATGTAACAAAGTTTAAGAATAAAAAGCTGTACTCACATGAGCACAGCTTTTTATTCTTAATCATCCTAGTCAGTCTCTCTAATCTTGTTAAACATTTTCAGCAATAAAATAAATTAGTTTCTCGGTACTCTCCCAACCGAGACACGCATCTGTGATAGATTTTCCATAAATATTTTCGCCGATACCTTGCCTACCTTCTACAAGATAGCTTTCAATCATTAAACCTTTGATCATTTTCTTAAGCAAAGTGTCGTATTTTCTGCTCATTAATACTTCTCTAGCTATTCTTGGCTGTTCGGAGTAACACTTCATAGAATTGGCATGATTTGTATCCACAATAATCGACGGATTCAAGAGTTGTAGTTTTTCATAGTCTTTAGCAATACGAATTAAATCTTCATAATGGTAGTTAGGGAGATTTCTACCATTCGAATCCACAGCTCCTCTTAAAATTGCATGAGTAAGTGGATTGCCAGTGGTTTCGACTTCCCATCCGGCATAGGTGAAGGTATGGCCCTGTTGTGCAGCGATGATAGAATTTAGCATGACTGACAAGTCTCCACTCGTAGGATTTTTCATACCAACCGGAGTATCAACGCCACTGACAGCTAATCTATGTTGCTGATTCTCAACTGACCGCGCCCCAATTGCAATATATCCCAAAACATCTGAGAGATAGGTATAGTTTTCTGGGTAGAGCATTTCATCGGCCGCAGGCATGTGATATTCGCATAATGCCCTCAAGTGCATTTTCCTGATTGCTTTAATTCCTTCATACAAATCAGGTTTTTTACTTGGATCTGGTTGGTGAGCCATTCCTTTATAACCTTCACCAGTTGTTCGTGGCTTATTGGTATAGATTCTAGGAATGATTACAAGTGAATCTTTAACTTGTGCCTGTACTTGAGCGAGCTTCCCAATATATTCGCAAACTGAATCTTCATTATCAGCAGAACATGGGCCGATAATTAGAATAAACTTACTATCCTTATTTTCAAAAATATTCCGAATATCATTATCTCTGCTTTCCTTGATTTCTTTAATGTGAGCTGGTAAAGGTATCTGCTCGATTATTTCATCAGCAGTAGGTATCCTTTTGACGAATTGCATACTCATTTCAAATATTCTCCTTTACTTTTGCCTAATGACTACATATGTCAGTATAAATTTTTTTTACCATACTAGCAATGTATTTGAAAAAGAATATTTATAACGTCCACCCAAGGAGGACCTCGATTAGGCCTTTTTTCTTAATACTCTTAGGACTTTAAGTCCATACTTTTCAATTAAAGACAATGCTAAAATTGAATGAAATTGAAACATTATGGAGGGATTCTCTTGCTTTGGCACAAACTTAACACAAAAAAACAAAATTTCATTATTATTGGCGGATCAATAATATTATCGATTCTGATCGTAGGCCTTACGAACATAATTGTACATTTTTGCTAAAACGAAAACAAGGACATATTAATTTAAACTTGAAACGAACCCCCTTAAGTGGACATGGCTAATATAAGCCTTACCATCTGCTTTTGGGGGTTATTATTTGTCTGCTTGTTTCTTATATTGTTTCATTTTTTTTATAGCCTGTCATGCTCAATTGGGCAATGTAATCCTTGTTTTCATTAAACACCTGAACGATATAATTAGAAATTTTACGAGAAACTGCAACTTCTTTTGCTTCAGCGATCAGTGTTTTACCTGTAGAGGCTTGAAAATATGATATATTGGCATTGATTCCTACGGTCACATGACCACAAGCATTCGAGGCGGCAGCAAAGGCAAAGTCTGCCAGGGTGAAAATTGCTCCCCCCTGAATAATATTGGCACCGTTTAAGTGTTTCTCGGAAATCTCCATCTTAACCATAGCATAACCAGGCTCAACTTTGACAAGCTCGATGCCAATATATGCAGCAAATCGATCGTTTTTAAGAAGTTCCATTAGTTTATTATTCATGACGATTCTCATTAACCTACTTTCTGTTTAAACCTATTCTACTTAATCCTACTCGACGATATTTTGATATTTCTCTAAAATCTTCTTCTCCGACTAAAGTTAATTCAATTTCATGATATTGTACCATTTTGATCCCTAAAAATGGTACAATATCATGAATTCATCATATTTTCAAATTCTTCAGCGCTTGGCCTTAGACTAAAACAAGAAAAGGTGTGAATCAGTGACTGGGCAGATTAATATTGTCTTCAATCAGATTATAATATTTACTATCCTGATGGTTATTGGATTTATAGCAGCTAAAACGGACGTTCTAACGAGAGATGTACTCAATGCTCTATCCAAGCTAATCGTCAAAATCATATTGCCAGCTTTAATATTTAGCATTATTGCTAATAGCGGAGTTACAGCAAAGGAATTTTCCATTAGTGGTCGATTTGCCGGTGGGGTAGTGGCCTGCTATGCCCTTCTCATCCTGGCCGGTATAGTTATGAGTAAGCTATGCAAACTTGAAGGCAAAACAGCAAATATTTTTATAGCTCTTACAACCTTCGGAAATATGGGCTTTATGGGTATACCGCTTATCCAAGCTATATTTAAAGAACCCGTTGCCCAGGTTTGTATTTCAATTTACACAATTGTTGACATGGCCTTGCTGTGGACATTTGGAGTTTATCTATGCAGCAGACATGAGAAAAATTCTCATCCACTGAGTGCTGTCAGAAATATGATGAATCCAACAACAGTGGCTTTGCTAATTGCCTTTGTTATCATGCTGTTAAAAATTCCAGTTCCGGATTTACTTTTGAATACAATCACAGGAATAGGAAACACAAGCAAATATCTGACGCTAATGTATTTAGGGGGCTCCCTGGCATATGTTTCTGTAAACCAGATAATTAAAAAACCCAGTATCTTTGTTCTAACCATTGTTAAAATGATGATAACTCCAATTATTGTCTATTTTCTTCTAGGTTTCTTCCTAACCCAGATCCCCAGAACAATATTAACCCTAATTGTTGGGCTTCCTTCGATGACTACAGTTGCCATGACAGCAGCGGCCTACCAGTCAGATGTTGAATATGCGACCGAAGTTATTTTTGTCACTACCTTAGCCAGTATCGTCACCATTCCTATTGTAAGCATTATAACTAGTATGATGTGACCAAAGCCAATAGGGATTATGAAGTGCATCAAAGTTGACCATTCGACAATTCCTTCCTTAACTTTTTAGATATCTAGTTCATTCGGATCATCATCAGATAATTCAACGCGCCAATTTTGCTCTTCCTTATTAAAATCAGCTATTTTTTCTATTGACATTTTCAGATATTTTCCAGAAGCACTTACAGCAATATCCCCATTTTTTAACACAATCTCTCCTGTGCCTTCAAACAATCTACTAGAATCTCTTGTTATTCTCCCGATAACTTTTAATTCCTCATTTAAAGGAATAGGCTTTTTATATTTTAAATTTAACTCAACGGTTACTCCCCAGATATTTTCATCATTGATCATAATCGCCCTTCCGATTGTTTCATCCAATATCGCTCCAGCGATCCCGCCATGCAACCTACCTGGATAGCTCTGGTGTTCTTCGAGTGGATGAAATAGGGCAACGAGCTCACCATTTTCTAATTCATAGAAAGAGGCTTTTAACCCCAACTCGTTTTCCAAGCCACAAACAAGGCATTTTTTACTATTTTGTTGCTTTTTTAGGACTTTTTGTTTCATATAAAGTTCTATTCCTTTCGCAGTGCCTAGGCACAAAATTATGAAACCGACGCTTCATTATGCATTTTACTTAAAAAATATCACGACATTCTTGACGATCGTCTACTTAGGTAAATATCTATAACCGATAATGGCAATTATGTAAGTAAGGGGGTTATAAACATTGGATGACAAGTTTATTTCTAGTCTGCAAGAATTCTATAAATTAGAGACTTTCCAGGTTGCTTTTTATAAGGCGCAAATTTCAACTTCAACTGACGAATACTACCGAAAGGCATTTGAGAAAATGGTGCAAATAGAAAGTACGCACGTTGATTTTTTTACCCAAGTATTAACTAAAGCGCAACTTGAAATTCCTTCCTTTACAGGTTCACTCTTTGAATTAGCTGGCGGCTTTGTCGGCGAAGTGGCAGAATTCACAGGCCCTAGTAATACTTGCAAGCTAGGTGTTGCTCTGGAAAACAAAGCCATAGCAGCGTATCGAGCGTTTATCACGGAAAGTAAATCCAAAAATTATTCAATAATCCGAGATACTCTGATGGAATATCTTCTTGATGAAGAATTTCATACACTGTGGCTTAAAGACTATATGAAAAATCATCCCAACCATCATTGATACCTATTTAAAAAGGTGTAATTATCGACAGCCCTGTTTCATTCATTATATCGTTGTTTCCATGAAAGTAAAACGTATGTTGATAGTTATACAACAGTGTAAAAGAAGCCCTACCTAATGATTATTATAAGTCAATCAATCAGGCGGCTTCTTTTAATTAGTGGACATTTTGCAAATACAATTAACAAGGTCAAACGACCGCTTATTTGCTTTGAGATACCTCTTATTCTAGTTCATTAGATTAAAAGATAACTCCTAATGCGATTAGAATGAGAATTGCAATGGCAATAATACCAACACCTAGGCAAGGTGCAACGGGTGCTGCGGGTGCAGCGGGTACAATAGGTGGACAGCAGTGGACAATAGGTCCAATGTGTGGTGGAGCACCAACCGGTGAAATATTCGGGAAATGACCTCCTCCGTATCCGTACATAATACATCCTCCTTCTTTGCAAATGATATAATCTAGGTCAGAAATCTTATTCTCCTCTTTAGAAAACAATACCCATTGCGATTAAGAGAAGAATAATCACAACGACGATTGCAATCCCCGGTAAAAAGTTTGGTGCACATCCTGCACCATCAACAGCATCTGCGCCAAATGCCATATTATAACACTCCTTTCATAATTATGGTGAGTCATTAATACAATATAAGATATTCAGAATAAAGCTAATTGTTATAAATTTCCATGTTATTGTTTGTTTTTTGAGTTACCATTTATTCCCACCAATCCTATGCTTTCTAAAACAGATAAAAAAATCACCTCCACAGGTTACTGTGAAGGTGACAATACTAATATAAGATTTCTAAGTCAATTACTGTATAGCTAATGCTTTTCTTTTTCTGATCCACATTACTGCCATACCAAGCAAAATTAATGACAAAGCTAGCAATAGCGGGTTAAATAAGAAGTAAACCAAGACAACAAAGGGAGTTAGTAAGATTCTAACGACAATCTTTAGGGCTTCATTCCCGGCAATAAATTGGGCGATCGGCGGGGAGTTATGATAGTAGAAGTTAACAAATGCCGCACCCATTGGATTCGTCAACAGGAATTTGTCGCGGAAATTGCGCAGTAAAACAACTGATGGTTCGAATTTTGAGCCGAAAGACGCTGTGGCAATGAAACATTCATCAATCGCTGCATTGAATGATTCGGTCACAATTTCCTCGGTCTGTACATTACCTGTCTCGTTTTTCAGCGCATTGGCCGCAATTTTGATTCTGTTGGCTGCTCCAGCTAATTCATTGGCAAAGGTGATTTCTAAACTGCTGCCTTTGATCACTACAGTATCGTTGCTTCCAAGAGGTTGATAATTAGTACCATCAGCCGCAAAGCTTACTGCTTCTTTAAGATCTCCGACATTAGACACTAGGTTCTCACTGAAGGTAATTGTGACAATCTTAGCATTATTAATCGCAACACTCATGTAATCAGGTCCATCAGCTGTTGCCGTTTGATTTTTCATCCGATTCTCAATGCTAGCAGTTATTCCTGCTGCTCCAGCATCTCTAACCGCATCAGCCAACGCATCTCTGACCAGGATATGAGTATCAGTCATATTGCTGGATTGGGAGGCAAAGGAAAACCCGTCTTTAGGAACAGCAGTGGTGCCTCCAGCCATGAAGTCATTCGTTGCGACTTTATAAGTCGTAGTGGTATCGTTCAGATTTACCGGAGTGCCGTCACTCTTGACGATGCTGTATACTCTGCTGCCCGATGGC
>Ga0074193_1003907_pt1 | contig 10110 bp, 2 predicted proteins | sample EPASupsiteHSE605_FD_64523 | JGI IMG/M metagenome (GOLD analysis project Ga0074193, IMG submission 64523) | Bioremediated contaminated groundwater from EPA Superfund site, New Mexico - Sample HSE6-05 | ecosystem: Environmental > Aquatic > Deep subsurface > Groundwater > Contaminated ...
GTGAGTGTTACTGTGTAGTTTCCGGGTGTGGTGTAGGTGTGTGTGGGGTTCTGTTCTGTGCTTGTGTTGCTGCCGTCTCCGAAGTCCCATGTCCATGATGTTGGGTAGTTGCTACTGGTATCTGTGAACTGCACACTTAGAGGTGCGTTACCAGATGTAGTATTGGCTGAGAAATCTGCAACAGGAGTCACAGGGGTGTAGTTAACTGTGTAACCGCTAGATTGTGCGTCTCCCGATATAACTTTGTTTGTCCAGCTGATTCCCTCACCATCTTTTCCGCCTACTGTCCATGCGTATGAGTTGAATGAAGCTTTTGTGTTCAGATTGTTGAAAGTGTATTCAACTTTCACAGCACCGTTATCTATGGCTGCAGTTCTTATGTTTCCAACGTACAGATCGATGAACATAAGATATTCTGCTGTTGAGGGATCGCTGGTGTTCTGGCCGTAGTAAAGTGGCAGAGACCATGTTCCCAATGTTCCAGGACCTGGTTTGTAGACATGTGGGCCGTACTGGAAGTCAGACTTTGTGAAAGTCTCATTCACCGCACCATTTACGTAATTTATAGCGTCAGTTGTGGGTGCGGCACCTGTAAGTGTCCAGTTGTAACCACTTGAAATGATGGTTACGGAAAAATCATCAGATATAGGTCCCTTCACTGATAAGAGAAGAATTATATCATCGTTGTATCCTCTACCTCCTGTGGTGGTTATGTAAAACACACCTGATGAGGATGTACTTGTGGCGTTGATCACGTTCACCTGTCCGTAAGCATTATTTGTACTGTTAGTGATGTGGAGCTGGTTCAGTCCCCCTCCCTCTGCTAAGATGTAGTAGGTACCGTTGGGACCGGTGTAATAGACACTGTCATTGTTGTACTTTGCTCCTTCATAGTTGGACACGTTGATGAATATGTGCCTGTTGGACGGAAGATCCGTTGTGTTCATGTCTGACTGACTGGAAATCGTAGTTTCACTTACACTATCTGCTGATGCGCTTCCACAAAGGGCCAATGCTACAACAAATAGGATTACTATGGGTATTATATGTTTTTTCACTTTTTCACCTCCTATTATTTTTATATGATGTGCTGATATTTGCATATCAAGGTTCAAATTTGTTGAACCTTCATATAAACATTGAGATTCTAACCCCTCTTCCTAAACAAAAATAGAAAAATATCTCAGTTTTTGATAAGAATATGGGGATGATCATTAGAATCTAAACCATTAAAGAGATTATTAGAATATAAAAACTCCTGATGGAATTACCATGTGATCAACTTACATGATGCCTGCTTTAGAATAATCATAAAACAATGAAAAAAACCTTTAAATAAAAAGTTAACTTTATGGAGTTGGTATCTGTTGTCCTCCATTTAGGCTTCCATAGGATATGACTCTGTAGTGACTTGGTTTAATAATATAGTAAATCAAAGAAAATCAGGCATTCAAAAGAAATAAAAAAAAGAAAAAAAGGGGGTTATTTTTTCCTACTTAGGGTTAATCCGCTTCCTATCAGGATTAGTGCTGATATTATGGCTGTTATTGGCATTCCGGTGGTTTGCATTGGTACTGTTCCTGCAGAAACACTATTAGTGGTTGCTGCGTTCACAGTATTTGTTGGTGTTATTGGTGTTGTTGTGGTTGCTGCGTTTACCTGTAAGTTTCCGATGTTGTTGGTTAGTCCGGGGTTGTAACTGTCTAGGGTGATTGTTGGTTGTATGCTGAATGTACCTGGGTTTAGTATGTTTAGGTTGAGCCATAGGTATGGGTCAACGCCGGCTGCTACGTTTCCTACGGTCCAGGTTAGTGTTCTTGTTGTTGGGTTGTAGGTTACGGTTCCTTGGTCTACGTTTGCTCCTGCGTATTCTACTCCTTCGGGTATTACGTAGGTGAATACTATGTTGCTTGCGTCTCCTGGTCCGTTGTTTCCTAGTTTGAAGGTGTAGGTTACTTTGTCACCGACTGTTGGGTTGGTGATGGATGGAGTGATTTGTACGTAGACATCAGAGCTGATGTTGTAGGTTTCGGTTTGTACTGTTCCTTGGTTTCCTGCTGCGTCTATTGCCATGAATTTTAGGGTGGTTGTGGTGTTGATGTTGATGGGTGCGGTGTATTGTGTGCTGCTGGTGGTTGGTGTTGTTCCGTCGGTGGTGTAGTAGATGGTGGCTGTTTCGTTGGGTGTTAGGGTAATTGTTTGTGAGGTGTTGTAGTTTCCGCCGGTTGGGTTTGCGGTTACTGTGGGTGCTGTGGTGTCGATGGTGTAGGTTTCAGTTTGCACGTTTCCCTGGTTTCCTGCTGCGTCTATTGCCATGAATTTTAGGGTGGTTGTGGTGTTGATGTTGATGGGTGTGGTGTATTGGGTGTTGTTGTTGGTTGGTTCTGTTCCGTTGGTGGTGTAGTAGATGGTGGATGTTTCGCTGGGTGTTAGGGTGATGGTTTGTGTGGTGTTGTAGTTTCCTCCAACTGGGTTTGCGGTTACTGTGGGTTTTGTGGTGTCGATGGTGTAGGTTTCGGTTTGTACTGTTCCCTGGTTTCCGGTTGCGTCTATTGCTATGAATTTTAGGGTGGTTGTGGTGCTGATGTTGATTGGTCCTGTGTATTGGGTGCTGGTGCTGGTGGGTTCTGTTCCGTCGGTGGTGTAGTAAATTGTTGTTGTGCTTTCATCTTCTGCAGTTAAAGTCACGGTTTGTGCAGTGTTATAGTTTCCCCCAATTGGGTTTGCGGTTACTGTGGGTGCTGTGGTGTCGATGGTGTAGGTTTTTGTATAGTTTTGGCTCCAAACTCCTCCTAAGTTGACTGCGACATAGTTTAGGGTGGTGGTGTTGTATATTTGGATGGGGTCTGTGTATTGGGTGCTGGTGCTGGTGGGTTCTGCTCCGTCGGTGGTGTAGTATATTATGCTTCCGGGTTGATCACTGCTTAAAGTCACATTTTGACTGCTGTTAAAAAGACCTTCTTCAGGGCTAGCGTTAACTGTAGGTGGGGTGCTGTTAAAGACAGTAATATAACTGTTTTGTGTTAGGGTGTTGTTACCACCAGGTCCAGTAACCATGAGAACCACATTATAGATACCGGAGACACTGTAAGTCCAGGTTGGGTTCTGTTCAGTACTGTCCACCACACCATCACCATTGAAATCCCAACTCCAACTGGTGACAATACCGGTTGACTGATCAGTGAACCCCACAGTTAATGGCTCCAATCCACTAGTAGTGTTGGCTGTGAAATTAGCCACTGGCACTGGGACGTAAGTAACTGTGTAACCACTTGATGTGGGATTGTTGGTCCAGCTTATGCCCTGTCCCTGGTTAGAGGAAAGGCACCATGAGTAAGCATTGAATGCTGCTAGGGTGGTCATGTTGCTGAAGCTGAATTCTACTTTCGCCGCACCACCGTCTATACCTCCTTGTAGGGTTCCAACCTTAAGGTCGATGAACATCAGGTAGGATGCAGTTGAGTTATCACTGGTGTTCTGACTATTGTAAAGTTTCAGAGACCAGACTCCCAGGGTTCCTGATCCAGGTTTGTAGATCTGTGGTCCATAGAAGAAGTCTTCCTTGGTGAAAGTTTCATTTACCCCTCCGATCACGTAGGTTGCTGTGCTGGTGACTCCTGGTGTGAACACATATCCGCTGGAGGTGAGGGTGACTGAGAAGTCATCCGATATAGGTCCCTGTACTGATATCAAGAGGATGATATCATCACTGTATCCGTTTCCACCAGTGTTAGTCACCCAAAGGACTCCTGATGAGTTGTTACTGTTTGTTATTTGACCTCCTGGTGCATTGGGATCGTTGGTGATGTGCAGGGCATTCATTCCCCCTCCATCACACTTGATGTAGTAGGTATTTGATGGTCCACTATAGGTTGTACCATCGACATCGTACAGAACTCCATCATCATTGGCTACGTTGATAAAGATATGTCTGTTGCTGGTGAGAAGATCAGCCTCACCATCACGCACGATGATGTAATCATTTTTCACCTCTGTATCATTTCCTTCGGAGTTTGCTACAGTCAAACTTACTGTGTAATTTCCCACTACATTGTAGGTGTGTGTGGGGTTTTGTAGGGTGCTATTGTTTCCGTCTCCGAAGTTCCAGAACCAGGAAGTGATGTTGTTCCCAATTGAGGTGTCGGTGAAATGGACGGTTGTAGAGTTTACTCCCCAAGTGTCGTTCACGGTGAAACTTGCCACTGGCACTGCAGGTATAGGTATGGTTATGTAATTTGACATCACAATGCTATTGCTACCGGCAGGGTTGGTCACTGTGAGAGTGACTGTGTAATTACCCGGTGCTGTGTAGGTATGGGCTGGATTTTGTAAATTTGAGGTACTTCCATCACCAAAGTCCCATAACCAGGATGCCATATTGTAACCGGTGGATGTGTCCGTGAACTGCACAGTAAGCGGAGGCAGACCAGAAGTCACATCTGAAGTGAAATTAACAGCTGTCAGAGCATAAACTGTAATATATTTCAATTTAAGCTGACTGTTGGTACCGGAAGTTGTGTTGACTGTTAACTTCACACTGTATACAGTACTGGTTCCCAGAGCAGTGGTAAATGTGTGGGTAGGGTTTTGTTCGGTGCTATCCACAATACCGTCGTTGTTGAAATCCCAACTCCAACTGGTCACATTACTGGTAGATGTGTCTGTGAACTGCACAATTAAAGGATCCGAGCCACTGGTAATGTTGGCTGTGAAGTTTGCTACTTGATTGGAAACTGCGTAGATATTTTTATCGCTGCTTCCAAAGTAGAGAGTCCCGTCGGATCCAATAGCCAAACTGTTTGTTTCTCCACCAAAAGTCCATTTTAGTGTTCCATCTGGGTTAAATGCATAAACTGTGTTACCGCCGAAGTAGATTGTTCCATCAGCACCAATTGTAGCTGATGTGTAATACATACAATTTTCTGTGTAATAGGTCCATTTTAACGTCCCGTCGGGGTTTAAAGCATAGACACTGTAACCTTTAGCGAAATAAATGGTTTCATCCGCACCAATGGCTGGAGTACTCCAGGATGATGATGATCTCGAGTCCATGGTTTTATTATATGTCCATTTTACTGTTCCATCAGGGTTTAATGCAATTAAAGCCCCATATCCTCCTTCTATGAAATAGATAGTTCCGTCGGCCCCTATGGTTGGAGAAGAACGTATGTAACTTGGTGTTGCTTTGTAGGACCATTTCAGTGTTCCATCAGGGTTTATTGCGTATAATTTACCATTCTCTGATCCGACATAGATGGTTCCGTCAGTTCCAATCGCAGGCGAAGAATATTCCAGTCCGCTATAGTATTCTCCGTTTTCGGTGGTGTATTTCCATTTGAGTGTTCCGTCAGGATTTATCGCATATAAGTTCTTATCAATACTTCCGATATAGATAGTTCCATCCGCACCTATTGCTGATGAACTGTAAATGCCGTCTTCTGTAGTGTAATTCCATTTGAGTATTCCATTTGAGTTCACTGCGTAAATTATTTTACCACAAGCGAAATAAATTGTTCCGTCAGTTCCAATGTTGGGACTAGTCATTATAGGGCTACTTTGACTAGTTGTGTAGTTCCATTTTATTGTTCCGTCAGGATTTATGGCGTATAAAACATTTGCGCTTCCAACATAGATGGTTCCGTCAGATCCGATTGTTGGAGAACCGTAACTGTATATTCCTCCTCCAGTTGTATAGACCCATTGTATTGCTGGTGTTTCTGGCCCTGTGTATGATGATTGGCCTGTGTGGTTGTTGTTGTTCTGGAATTCGGGTTGTGGTGAGTTTGCTACTCCTCCGTTTCCTATGACGTAGTTCTGCAAGTATAATGGGCTCCAGTTGCCTGCAGGATCAACTGCTACATATCTGAGTGTTGTAGTGTTACTAATGGTTATTGGTCCAGTATACTGTATTCTTGTGGTGCTGTTCATAGGGTCTGTGGTGTCGTTGGCGTAGTAGATGGTTGCTGTGGTGTCGTCAGTGGTGAGTGTGACTATTTGTGTGGTGTTATAGGTTCCACCAGTCACACTGTTATTCACCGTTGGTGCTGTGGCATCAACTGTTATAGTGGTGTTAACAGTGTATCCTGTTACAGTTGTGGTCAAGTCTTCTTTTCCACTGATGTTTTGTGCGGTTATGGTAGCGTTTGCTCGTCCTCGGTAAGTTGTTGTGCTGGTATTGGTTAAAGTTCCAAGATTGTAATTAAATGCGATTGGTGTGTCTGGTATGTGTCCCTGACTGGATGTGTCCTGACCCCATGAGTTTTGGGTCATATCAATGGTGATTATTGATTTATCTCCCTCTTTTAGAAGATCATCACTGTTGTTTACTGTTAATACAATCCATGGACTGTATATGATGTGATTTTGGTTTTGTGCTTCATATATGTCTGTTTTTCCAGGGGCATTGACACTGCTTACATAGGTTGGGTTGTTGGTTCCCCACCAGTTGTTAGTGGCATCCACACCATTTCCTGTGAATTTTAAGCCATACAGTTCATTGCCATATATGTTATTGAAATGTATGCTGGCAGCTCCGTGATCTACATGGATTCCGATTTTATTGTCGGTAATGGTGTTATTTGTGATGGTAGCATTAACTGAAGGGAGTATATAGATACCACTTGAGTTAATTGCTCCGGTTACTGTGAATCCATTGATCACTGAATTGTTTCCATTAACTGACACTGTAAACACGGGAATGTTAACATTTGCAGCATTTATGGTCACTGCTTTTAATACATTCATTGTTAGCTGTTTCTTTATATTGATATTTTCAGAGTAGTTTCCGCTACCTATCAGGATGGTGTCACCATTTAATGTATTCACATCATCTATGGCAGCTTGAATGGTACTATATATTGTATTAGTTCTGGTATTAAGCACAGGTCCTAAAACTGTGACAGTAACTGAACCAATGTTATTTGTTTCGTTAGAGTCGCTGGTGATTTTAGCAAGGTAGGGGGTTATGTTGTAGGTTCCACTTGCAATTACCTGGGTTAAAATATTCATTGAGGTAGTTGCCAGTCCTAAATCTCCTATAGTCCATGTTAATACTTTACTTGTAGTGTTGTATGATGTCGTTCCACTATCACTCGTTTCACCGATGTATTCAAGCCATTCTGGTAATTCATAGGTTAGAACAGTTCTGAATGATGTGCCTGGCCCGTTGTTATTTATTTTGAATGTGATGTTCAAGTCATCTCCGATTTTGGGGGTCTGATTATCCACTGTCACACTGGTGTTAAGGTCACAGGCAAGATCCTTAACTGCATATATATTTTTATCATAACTTCCCACATAGATGGTTCCATCTGGTCCAATCGTGGATGTGCCGTAAATTCTACCTCCTGTAGTGTATGTCCATTTTAGTGTTCCATTGAAATTTATTGCATAAAGTTTAGTGTCGTAGCTTCCGATGTAGATGGTTCCGTCTGAGTCAATTATTGGTGAGCCGTAGATGTAGCCTGCGGTGGTGTATGTCCATTTTAGTGTTCCGTCGGGGTTTATTGCGTATAGTTTTTTGTCGTAGCTTCCGATGTAGATGGTTCCGTCTGTTCCGATTGCTGGTGAGTCGTAGATGTAGCCTGCGGTGGTGTATGTCCATTTTAGTGTTCCGTCGGGGTTTATTGCGTATAGTTTGCTGTCGTAGCTTCCGATGTAGATGGTTCCGTTTGAGTCAATTGTTGGTGAGCCGTAGATGTAGCCTGCGGTGGTGTATGTCCATTTTAGTGTTCCGTCGGGGTTTATTGCGTATAATTTTTTGTCGTAGCTTCCTACATAAATGGTTCCGTCTGAACCAATAGCTGCTGAGCCATATATTCTACTTCCGGTGGTGTATGTCCATTTTAGTGTTCCGTCGGGGTTTATTGCGTAGAGTTTGCTGTCGTAGCTTCCGATGTAGATGGTTCCGTCGGCGCTGATCACTGGGGCAGCGTAATATATGTAACCTTCAGTAGTGTAGGTCCATAGTGTTGTGTTGGTTTGTGGGCCGACGTATGGAGATTGACCTGTATTGTTAAGATTTTCCTGGAATTTTGGCCATGATAAATTATTATTTCCGATTAAGTAGTTTTGTAGGTACAATGGGCTCCAGTTACCATATGTGTCTTGTGCTGCGTATCTGAGTGTTGTTGTGGTGTTGATGGTGATTGGTCCGGTGTATTGTGTTCTGGTTGTACTGTTTCGTGGGTCGTTGGTGTCGTTGGCGTAGTATATGGTTGCTGTGGGGTCGTCAGTGGTTAGGGTGACGGTTTGTGTGGTGTTGTAGGTTCCACCTGTGAGACTGTTGGTTACTGTTGGCGGTATGGCCACGTTTATGTAGTTGTTCTGGGTTATGGTGGTGTTGCCATCTGCATTGAATGCTGTGAGACTGATACTGTAATTTCCTTCATTGGTGTAGGTGTGTGTGGGGTTTTGTTCGGTTGATGTGCTGCTGTCTCCGAAGTCCCAGTTCCAACTAGTCGGGTTATTGGTTGATGTGTCGTTGAATTGTACAGACAAAGGCCCGGTGCCGTTGGTCACGTTACTTGTGAAGTTGGCAGTGGGTGGGTCTGCTGCACTCACAGCTCCCGCTGCCAGAAGGCAAAAAAGTAGGGCGAAAACCATGAGCAAAATAGTTGTTTTCTTATTTTTTAACATTCGTTCCTCCTATTATTTTTTTAATTCAGAGCAAATCTATTTAATGAGGTTAGATGGCTCTTTTATGGTCTGTGGAAGTAATAAAACTGTTAAAATTTTTTTACCACTATAGTTGTCCCCTAAAAATTAGAAAAATTTGAACAACTAGTTGGGTGGTCGCTTATTATTCTCCACTAATCATTTACTCACATCGAAATGTATATATAAACATATCGAATATTATTCTATTTCTAGAACTATTAAGAAACAATTTAAATTAGCTAAAATAATATTTAACAATGTAAAAACTGATTTAAATCTGATTAATATAAAATAAATCGTTAATTAATGATTATTTTAGTTTAAAATGGATAATATTCCATATAAAGGAAAAATGTTTATTTTTTCCGGCTTAGGGTTATTCCGCTTCCTATGGATAGGATGGCTAGGATTAGTCCGGCTAATGGTGCTCCGGTTGTTTGCATGGGTACTGTTCCTGTTTGGATGTTGGTTGTGGTTGCTGCTTGTACGGTGTTGGTGGGTCCTGTTGGGGTGTTGGTAGTTACTGCGGCGGCGTTTATTAGTAGTGATGCGATGTTGTTGGTTAGTACTGGGTTGTATCCGGCTATGGTTACGGTTGGCAGTATGTTGTATGTTCCAGCGCTTTGTATGTTGAGATTGAGCCATAGGTATGGGTCTGCGCCTGCTGTTACGTTTCCTACTGTCCAGGTTAGTGTTCTTGTTGTTGGGTCGTAGTTTAATGTTCCTTGGTCTACGTTTGCGCCTGCGTATTCTACTCCTTCGGGTATTACGTAGGTGAATACTATGTTATGTGCGTCTCCGGGTCCGTTGTTTCCTAGTTTGAAGGTGTAGGTTACTTGGTCACCAACTGTGGGGTTGGTGATGGATGGTGTTATCTGTACGTAGACATCGGATTTGATGTTGTGCCCTGGTTTCCGGCTGTGTCGATTGCCATGAATTTTAGGGTGGTTGTGGTGGTGATGTTGATTGGTCCGGTGTACTGGTTGCTGCTGGTTGTAGGATCTGAATCATCGGTAGTGTAGTAGATGGTGGCGGGCTCGTCGGTGGTTAGGGTAATAATTTGTGTGGCGTTGAATAGTCCTCCACTAGGGTTTGCTTGGACTGTGGGGGCTATGGTGTCGATGGTATAAGTTTCGGTCTGCACGAGGCCCTGGTTTCCGGCTGTGTCGATTGCCATGAATTTTAGGGTGGTTGTGGTGTTGATGTTGATAGGTGCGGTGTACTGGTTGCTGCTGCTGGTTGGTGTTGTGCCGTCGGTGGTGTAGTAGATAGTGGCGGGTTCATCGGCACTTAGGGTTACATTTTGAACGGTGTTGTAAGTACCGGTATTTGGACTTGCCTGAACTGTTGGAGCAGTGAAATCAGTACCAGTTACTGTATATCCTGAACTTCCAGAGTCAACTATCCGGTTGGTCCATCGTATTCCCTGGCCCTGGTTGGAATCATTTGAAT
>Ga0074193_1003908_pt1 | contig 10105 bp, 3 predicted proteins | sample EPASupsiteHSE605_FD_64523 | JGI IMG/M metagenome (GOLD analysis project Ga0074193, IMG submission 64523) | Bioremediated contaminated groundwater from EPA Superfund site, New Mexico - Sample HSE6-05 | ecosystem: Environmental > Aquatic > Deep subsurface > Groundwater > Contaminated ...
CCCACGTTTTGATGTTGTACTGTGGGCGAGAGCCTATGGGAAGCTCATACCGTCGCCGGCCATTATTATCACATAAAAATTAATTCAATTCCTTTTTTATCTCAATTTCTTTTATCTTAATCACTTTTTAACATAATTCCCCATCCTATCATAAAATAAAGTTCTCTTCTTTTATATTAAACCTAATCTTTTTGGGCTTAATTTTCTCTAAGACCATTTTTTTAAGACTCATCATGGACTATTTTGATATTTTCATAGTCATATCCTCCTGTTATCAAAAAAATAGCCTTATTTTATTCCATTATATCAAATCTATAATATTTAGATAATTAACTTGGTATTAATATTCAAATATTTTTTTACCCCACGTTAGTCTAAAAGATAAATATTTTAATACTATTATTTCTATATTATATTGGATTAATGGATGTGGGGGAGTTTAAGAAATGTACTTAAAGCTTAAGGCAATCATAGTTGGGTTTATTGTTTCAGCGGTTTTATTCCCATTTTTAGGGTATTTAAGTCCCTTATTTGGGGGATTAATAACTGGTTATTTAGTTGCTGATGATTATATTGATGGGGCGATAAATGGGGCAATATCCGCTACTTCTGGTGGGTTATTAATTGCAATTTTTTTACTGTATTTTATGGCTAGAATTTTTGGTGCTTATTCTAGTTATGGGGGTACTTCTGGACTTGTTTATGCTTCATTTATTTATGTAATCGCTCAATTTTTGGTTGCTGGCCTATTCCTGGGAGGATTAGGGGGTCTTGCTGGAATTTTTCTCCGGGACCAGATCGAAATAAGAACTCATGGACATTCCAGGATAAATCTCAAAAATAAAGATAATGGTTTCTTAATTTGCAATACTTGCGAAGGCTACTATAAACTCCAAGAAGGAGAATTACCTGATGATTTTGATACAAATTGTGAATGTGGGGGATCCTTAGAACATACCAAAAACGTAAATCAAAGGGATGATCCTTCATCAGAACGTAATCGAAATGGAAGGAAAAGTATTCTAAAAAGATGGTCTAAAAAAAGCACTCCTATGAAGGCTGTCCTGCTTGTTGGTGTGATGTTAGGTGTTGTAGCTGTAATTGGATTGGTTATATTTGGATCTAATAATGGAATCTTTGCTAATAATGTTTCTATGAACACTACACCCTTAACTGGCGAACAACTTGAGGCTTATAAAGCTTCATGCACCGAAGTTAGTGTTCAAGAGCTTATGAATAATCCTGATAAGTATAAAGGGCAGCATGTCAAATTTACTGGAGTAACCTATCAAGTATTTGATGTGAACATGCTATCTGAACGGAATGAAGAGGATGCATACACGCTTATAGTAGGACCGACCACCAACATCAAGAATAGTGTTGATAATCCGTTATATGTCATCTATAAAAACGCAAGTTCAATCGACCAACTAAACATGATAACAGTTTACGGGGATGTTTATGGTACGTATGATCGTGGAAGAGTACAACCCGTGGTTAGAATAAACGCGAGGCATGTAGAACTACTGAAAAATCGGGATGAAGTGATAAATATGTTTTAAATCACCCCTTCCCAAAAAAAACTCATGGTGGGAAACCTTTGATTTGTTAATTCCTTCGTTAATGAGAGAGCTTCAAAAAAAGTAGGGAAAAAGGATTCACTAAATCCTTTTTATTGTTTTATCCGTGTTATGGCTAATCCGCCGAGTACACTGAGTATTCCAATGGCCAGTGGCACGATTGGTGCTCCGGTGGCTTGCATTCCTACTGTGTTTCCAGATGTTGTGGTTGCTGCGTTAACCGATGTTGTAGAAGTTGTGGGGGCTGTTGCTGCACTGACACGTATGGATTGAGTGTTAGCGTTTAGATCTGGATCGTAGGTAGTAGTGCTGAGTAGTGGGTTTATCAGGTAGTCACCGGCTGCTGCATAGAGGAATGATATCCATAGATCTGGATCACCTTTTGGTACTGTGCTCAGATTCCAGGTTATGGTTCTGGTGTTGGAGTCGTAGTTCCACGTGTTACCAATGTTATCAGTGGCTCCAACAAATATTAATCCATCAGGAACCTTAAAAGTCATTACCACGTTATCTGCTGAGTCTGGCCCATAGTTTCCCACTTTGAACCTGTAGGTAACAGTATCACCTGCAACCGGGTTGGTCTTATCTGGTGTAATATTCAGATAGAGACTAGATTTGGGGTTTATGAGCACATTAGTGTTGACTGTTTGGTTGTCGGTAGTAGCGTTGAGGTGGGCTGTTCCGGCTAGTTCACTGGCAGTTAGTGTGGCTGTGGCAATTCCACCAAGTGTGGTTTTGTCAATGCTCTTGCAACCAATGGTTCCCAGATCTGTCTGAAAATTCACTGGAGATCCGTCTGGAATGTATTCACCTACACCCGGAGTATAAGGAGTAACAGCTGAACCATTGTAACGGTTGTTGAAACTAACTGTAATCAAACTGGTCTGGGTGTTGTTAATAGTTTTTGGTGTGGCGTTAATGGTCATATACAACCAGTTCGTTGGAGAATTCACTCCTACCAGTAAACTGGTAAAGACAGGATCATTAGAACCCCACCAGTTATTTTCTGCAATCACGGAACCACCGCTATTGTAAATGGCATTACCCCTACTGGTTGCTGTGTTATTGTAGAATCGGCTGAAACTGATATTACACGTCAAAGAACCATCATTGTAGTTATGGATAGCTCCTCCGTTAATGTCTGCGTGGTTGTCCGTGAATGTGGATTGGGTTATAGTGTAAGTCAAAGAACCACTAGGGAAATTATAGTTCCGGATAGCTCCACCATTATAGTATGCGTGGTTGCCGGTGAAGGTGGACTGATTTATGATACAAGTCAAAGAACCCATAATATCATAGTTCATGATAGCTCCACCATAATTTGCAGTGTTGTTTGTAAAGGTGGACTGGTTAATGACGCAAATCACTGAACCAGCATAAACATAGTTCCAGATAACTCCACCATCTACACTTGCTCGGTTGTTGGAGAATGTACAGTTATTTACTGTAAGATTGTCCTGATTATAAATGGCACCACCCCTGAATGCCTGGTTTTGTGTGAAGGTACAGTTGTTCAGGGTTAGATTACCTTGATTGGATACAGCACCACCAACATTTGTAGTGTATCCGTTGGTTAGTGTTAAGTTTTCGAGGGTCACGCTTATTCCTGGTTGAATATTCAATATCCAGTTTGTATCAGTTCCGTTTATAATGGTTCCTGCCTGGCTTTGGCCCTGTATGGTCATGTTCCGGTTAATGGTTATGTTGGTGTTGCCGTATCCTGAGTAATCTCCATCGGCAATGTTTACAGTCCCGTCTGAGCTTACGGTTCCTGTTGCGTTTTGAATGGTTAATTTCGGCGAGCTCCATGAATAACCATCATTGGTATCGAGTCCAGATGAACCATTCACAAAAATAGCTTCATCTGCAGCAAAAACAGTACTAGCACAAACTATTACAGTTAAGGTTATGAGCAGTAAAGGAATCAAATTTCTGTATGTAATCTCTTGCTTTCTTATCGTTTCACCTCCTTTATGCCTTATAATATCAAATCACAATTCATTGAAAGATATTTACATGTTAGTATGTTATAAACTATGCACATTTATTGAAAATAAAAAGATTTATATGGATATTTCTAAGTAAGGGGGAATTGTTAAGAATCAATGTAAAATATTTCCCCTAAAAAGAATTTCTTTTTTAGTTTAAATAAACTAAAACTTCGCATTTCATGTTACATGAATAGAAAAAATCATTTTATCTAAAAATAAAAAAAGGGGAAAAAGGATTCATTAAATCCTTTTTATTGTTTTTTCCGTGTTATGGCTAATCCGCCGAGTACACTGAGAATTGCTAAGGCCAAGGGTACTATTGGTGCTCCTGTGCTTTGCATTCCTACAGTGTTTCCAGATATTGTGGTTGCTGCGTTTACTGTTGGTTGTGTGTTTAGAGTGAGGGGGCTAATTCCCATACTGTTTATGTTGAAGGTGTCTGAGGTTATTGATGCGGTGAATAGGTAATTTCCTGGTCCGGTGGTCCATCCTGAGATGTACAGGTAGGGGTCGCCTACTGTAACGTTGGTCATGGTCCAGGTTATGGTGTTTCCATTTACAGTCCAGTTGCCATCACCCTCAATTTTGGATATTACAAAGCCTTCCGGTAGGGGTATGGTTATGGTTACGTTGTCTGCTGTGTCTGGTCCGTTGTTTCCCAGTTTGTAGGTTAGGGTGAATGTTTCACCCACGGTGGGATTGTTCTTGTTACTGTTAATCACAATGTACAAATTAGCACTAGGCACGTAAAAGTTTCCAGTGGTGTTACTTCCCTGATAAAAGGCGTTTCCATTGAACACTGCTTGTAATGTATGATTTCCTGGTGTCTCGGTGATCGGGTAGTTGAATGTTGCGGTTCCATCGGATCCAGTGTTGCTTTCACCAACCTTCGCACCGTCAACCCAGAACTCCACAGTGGAACCAACAACAGGATCACTGTTATGATCAGTTAAAGTTGCGCTCAAGGTTACTGTATCACCTTTATTTCCACGAATATCACCCACAGTTATACTGGTTGAGATCAGATTCACAGTTAAAGTTCCGTTAGCGTTCGAGGCTGCATACTGGTTGTCTCCTGCAAAGGACACTGTGATGGTGTAGTTTTGTGCTTCCATGTTACTGATGAGGTAGTTCCAGGTAATCTGACCTGAACTATCTGTACTGGTAGTGTAGGTTTGACCGTTCACTGTTATGGTAACTGGTTTATTGGTAACTGGCGTGTTGTGCACGGTATCGGTTAATGTTGTAGTTATAGTCACAGTATCTCCATTGTAAGCACTGGGACTGTTCACAGTTATGGAGGTGGGAGCTGCCAGTGTTGTTAGGTTTGCGGTGTAGTTAGCATATCCTTTATAGGGGTATGTGTTTTGATCTACGGTTTCGGCATGGTTTGATCCAGTGTTTATCCCGGTTTGGTTGATGATTCCTTCAATGGCTAACCATTTTTCACTGCCAATGAATGTGTTCAGGAATGGTATGTTCCAGTTGGTTCCGTTGAAAGTGTTTACAGGGTCGTTTAAAACCCATGAACCTGGTGTAGGGAGAATAGATCCCACATTGGAGAGAACATAATAGTTACCAGTCCAAACAATACCAGTCATAGTGTCTAAAATACTAACTGAGGTGGTATCGGGGCCCTGGTTTTTTACCTGAACTATGGCGTAGATCACGTCGTTGTAGTAAGCCGTGGTAATGACATTACCCCATGGGAGGTCCCTGAATTCTTTGTAAATAGATAGGTAACTTGCTTCAGGTACTGTTAAGTATGCAGTGTCGTTGTTGTTGGTTTGGTTCCAATCGTAGGTCTCACTTGACACTAATTCTGCGTAGTTGTGCAGTGTGCCGGTACTGGTGAGGTTGGTCATTATATCCAGGGCTGCGGTCTGACCAGCAAGTAGTGATGGAATGGTCCAAGTCATTGTTGCTGGATCAAAGGAAGCATCATTCAAGTTCCAATACCAGTCATTAATATCCCATTTAACCCACCATTTATCCGCGAAGCTGAGACCTGAACCAAAAATATCCGATATAACCACGTTAGTGGCAGTGTCAGGTCCATTGTTGGTTACAAGAATCCGTGTGGAGATAACATCCCAGTAATTGGCACTGGTAATCTCATACTCACCGTCATAGTCGTAGAATGATTTTTCAACAGCGATGTCAGCAGCTGAGGCAACAGTTATGATGGTGTTTTCATGGGACCATGGTTCAGGGTCATAGGTGGTTTGTGCTGTTACATTTGCCCAGTTAGTGAAAGTTCCAGTACTGGTGGCATTCACAAATAGGGTTAAGATTGCGGTTGTGCCATTGGCTAGTTTTCCTATGTTCCAGATGCCTGAATTGTAGCTTCCGAAACCATGGGTATCTGCAGAAATTAGTGTCAAACCATTTGGTAAGATGTCGGTGATTTCAAGACCTTCCACATCGTCAGGTCCTTCATTATGTGCGGTGATGGTAAATGTAACCACGTCCCAGTAATTCGGTGTATAATTGTCAGCTGTTTTAGTGATGTTCACATGTCCACGGGGATTGATGGTGATGGTTGCGGTTCTGTTTTCGTTGTCGATTGTTGCATTTACGTGTTGAACTCCAACGGTATTTGCAGTGAATATAATACTGGCAGTACCATTGATAAATCCGGTTTGTGATCCCAGAGATCCCAGGGGTCCGTCAATTAAACTGAAGGTAACGGGAACACCATCTGGTATATGGCCCAGATTTGGATCCAATGGGCTGGAAGAAATACCATCAGGGCTGTAGTTGTTTAAACTCACGGTGATTAAACTGGTCTGGGTGTTGTTGATGGTCTCTGGATTGGCATTGATGGTCATGAAAAGCCATGGTGAGTAATCCACTAGTCCAAATATCTGACTGGAGGGATTGACATTGGAACCCCACCAGTTGTAGGTTGCATTTACTGCATGACTAGGGTAACCCCAAATGGCACTACCAGTGGTTGCTGTGTTTCCAATAATTCTATTGAAATGAAGCACCGGGCTAAGATCTATCTTATAATCCATTGCAGGTTCTGGACCTTCACTCCAAGTTCGAGTGAATGTAAAACCACACAGGGCTGAAAATACTCCTCCATAGGTTGCAGAGTTGTTTGCCAGTGTGCAGCCGGTTATCGAATCATTGATAATAGCAGTACCAACCAGAGATGTAATAGCTTTGGTTGATGTAGCTTCAAGATTCAAATAACAATAATCACTGATTGCTCCTCCATAGGTTGCAGTGTTGTTTGCCAGTGTGCAGCCGGTTATGATACTATTTATATTACCGTTACTAATGGCTGTAGCGTTACCGTTTTCAGATGTGGCAATGGCAGTAATAGTACAGTTATTAGCGATGGCACCTCCATTATATGCTGTGTTGTAAGTGAATGTACAATTGGTTATGTTGCTAGTGATAAATCCAGTGATGGCTGCTGTGATGTTGGCTCCATTATAAGCTGTTACATTAGTAACTGCGTAAATATAGTTGGAGATTGCTCCACCATCATAGATTGCTGTGTTTCCAGTGAAAGTACTGCCTATAATGGTACTGGAAACTGTATTGGTGAATTCCCAGGAGATTGAATAGGATCCATCATATCTTGCCCAAATACTTGCGTAGTAAAGATTGGCAATGGCACCACCGTAATTGGCTATGTTTCCAGTGAAGGTACAGTTTTCCACGGTTAAATTACCATCGTTTTGTATAGCACCACCGTAACCCCAGTTTCCTGAATTGTTTCCATTGACCAGTACTAAATTCTGGAGAACAAGGGTGTATCCATTGTAGATTATACAATCCTTATTTTCAGCATTGATAATTACAGTGTCACCAACTCCAGATATCCATGTATCACGAAGTATGGTTACATTTCTCTGGACATGTAAGTTCATGTTTGATGTTCCTGTGTATTGGCCGTTGGCAATGTGTATTCTGCCGTTTGCCATTACTGCATCCAAGGCTTTTTCCAGGGTGAGGAAAGGACTGTTTGAGTTTCCATTGTTTGAATCACTACCGCCATCCGCTGCAGTTGCCACATAAACGTCTTCACGTTGTATGGTTATCTTTTTAGTCACTGTAAAGTTGCCCACGGTTACGTTGACTGTACTGTTTCCAGGCATTTGCCCGGCAGTGAAGGTGGTTGTGAGGTTTTCTCCGTTGGTAATGTTTCCGTTGTAGGTGTTTAATGTTCCCAAGTTGTCCACTGTAAACTGTGCTTCCACACTGGGTATGGATTTTCCGTAGGTTGCCATGAGGTCTTCGCCCAGGTTGTTGTAGTTTAAGTTGGCGGTGAATGTGGAAGTCTCACCAACACATAGCACATCAGGTGTAGCGTTAATGGTTAAAATAACCCATGGATTAGCATCCACTGAACCATATATAAGGTTAGGAACCGTAGTTGGATCAACATTAGATCCCCACCAGTTATTCTCTGCGTTTATTACACCAGTTATAACCTTATTAAATGCAAAAGCACTACCTAACCTGGCGGAGTTATTGTAGAACCTGTTAAAATTAGCTGTTAAAGCGGCATTATAAACGTAGATGGCACCACCACCGAAACTACTAGGAATTGGATCTACGGAGTTTCCAACGAAGGTACACCCAGTAACAGTAGAACTACTAAGGCTATATGCACCGATAGCACCACCGCACCATGAATTCGCACCAGTTACAGAATTATACAGGAATGTACAATTGGTCACATTGCAAGTATTTAGATATGCAATAGCACCACCACCGTCTAATGCATTGTTTTTAGTGAATGTGCAGTCTGTCAATGACATTACACTTCCATACCCGTTGCTGTAGATAGCACCACCCCAATGAGTGGCAGTATTCTCGGTGAATGTGCAGTCCGAAATGGACAATATTCCATGGTTTAGGATAGCACCACCATCATATGCGATTCCGTTGGTAAATGTCAGATTACAGATGGTGACATTCACACCAGATGCGATATTGAATATCCAGTTGGTGTCTGTTCCATTGATTATGGTCCCTTCCTGGCTTAGGCCCTGGATGGTCATGTTCCGGTTAATGGTTATGTTGGTGTTGCCGGTTCCTGAGTAAACTCCATCGGCAATGGTTACCACTCCATTGGAGCTTACTGTTCCAGTTGCGTTTTGGATGGTTAATTTGGCGGTTTGCCATGTTTGCCCATCCCAGCTATCATTACCGTAGGAACCATTCACATAAAGGGTTTCATCCGCCGCAGAAACAGTACTAGCACAAAATAGTACAGTTAAGCTAATAAGCAGTAAAGGAATCAAATATCTGTATGTAATTGCTTGCTTTCTTATCGTTTCACCTCCCTTATGCTTGATAAACAGATTACATGAAATATTCTAACATATTTCCTTAATATAAAGTGTTCACTTCATAAGAAAATAGAAAAGTTTATATTCAATCTTCATACTGGAAGGAAAACTGTTAAGATAACCTGAATATTGTTATCATGGATAACTCTACAATTTAAAAATATTATTTATCTAAAAACTGTTTACTTAATGAAAATTGTTTATCTAAAAAAAATAAAAAAAAGGGGAAAAAGGATTCATTAAATCATCAATCCTTTTTATTGGTTTTTCCGGGTTGCGGCTAATCCACCGAGTATGCTGAGGACTGCTAGGGCCAGTGGCACTACTGGTGCTCCTGTACTTTGCATTCCTACAGTGTTTCCAGATGCTGTAATTGTTGTAGTTGCTGCGTTTACTGTTGGTTGTGTGTTTAGAGTGAGGGGGTTTACTCCTCTGCTGTTGATGCTGAAGGTGTCTGAGGTTATTGATGCGGTGAATAGGTAATTTCCTGGTCCGGTGGTCCATCCTGAGATGTACAGGTAGGGGTCGCCTACTGTAACGTTGTTCATGGTCCAGGTTAAGGTGTTTCCAGTCACGGTCCAGTTTCCATCACCCTCAATTTTGGATATTACAAATCCTTCAGGTAGGGGTATGGTTATGGTCACGTTAGTTGCATCGTCTGGTCCGTTGTTTCCCAGTTTGTATCTAAGTGTGAATGTTTCACCCATAGTGGGATTGTTCTTATCACTGGTTATCTGGATGTAAAGGTCTGCTTTAGGCACATAGACTGTACAGTTAGTTGTTGAATTATTTGGATACTCGGCATGGGTTTCATTTACTACATTGGTGACATTGGTGCCGGCTAAACTGGTTGAATTTACCAGTGCAGTGAGATAATAGGTTACGTTGCCATCCTTTGCCACAATTGCAGCCGGCCAGGTAACAGTACGGGTAACTGGATCCCAAACACCGCCTCCAGTGCAGTTAACAAATTCTAAACCTGCTGGTAGGGTGTCAGTGACAATCAGATTATTTGCAGTACTTGCTCCGGTGTTTCTGGCTACAATGGTAAACAATACGGTCTCACCAACATTTGGTCGGGTGTTGTTAGCTGTCTTGTTCAACTCCACAACTGCCTGGTTAACATACACATTGGCTGTACTTTCGTTGAAGTAGGGATATGCATTGGATGTGATGTTTGCTTTGTTACCTAGTGTAGTACCCACTGCAGAAGCTAAGA
>Ga0074193_1003909_pt1 | contig 10100 bp, 6 predicted proteins | sample EPASupsiteHSE605_FD_64523 | JGI IMG/M metagenome (GOLD analysis project Ga0074193, IMG submission 64523) | Bioremediated contaminated groundwater from EPA Superfund site, New Mexico - Sample HSE6-05 | ecosystem: Environmental > Aquatic > Deep subsurface > Groundwater > Contaminated ...
GATGGCTGGCGTTTCGTCTGGCCAAAGGCAGTGAATTTACGGCAGACATGGTGCACGAGTATGTTATATATGGAGTATTTGCTGGATTTTTAGGAGCTCGGGCTTGGGAGGTCATCTTCTCATGGAGCGATTATGCAGCAAATCCGATGCATGCGCTACTGTTCTGGCAAGGAGGACTTTCCATCCAAGGCGCAGTTGTGGCCAACGTAATACTCGCCTGGTGGTATTTCGGACGAAAGAATCTGTCTTTTCGCCGATTTGCTGATATTGCTACACCAGGGCTAATTTTAGGTCAGGCCATTGGACGAATTGGTTGTTTTTTCAATGGAGATGCCTATGGAAAACCGACAGACGCGTGGTATGGTGTAGCCTATCAGCCAGGTACGCCCGCTTTTCATGCCTGGGGCGATGCGCCGCTTGTACCAGCCGAACTGATGGAGGCTGGATTAGACTTTGTAATTCTTGCGATACTACTCCGTTTGTTTCGTAAGAAGCAAGTTGACGGGCAAGTGGGCCTGGCTTATTTTATCCTGTATTCGTTAGCCCGATTTGGGCTTGAGTTTTTACGGACCGACAGTTTAATGATTGGCGGTCTTAAGGCAGCCCAAATAACAGCTCTCATTACAGCGCTAATTGCGGTTGTACTTTGGTTATGGCAAGTGCATCAAACACAGCAGGCGAGATTTAAGACCGGTATATAAGCCCTTTTGATCGCAATACCGCCGCCGAAACCCAAACCATATCGGCGGCCACTGAGCAACAATCAGCGTCCATGCAGGAAATGGCCGCTTCCAGCCAGCGGCTGGCGGATATGGCTCAGGTCTTGGAGGATGGGGTGCGAAAATTTAAGGTATAGTTAACAGAGCAGTTTGCATTGGCAACGCTGCTCTGTTTTTGTTTCTAATGTTTTACGTCTATTGCTTTAATGCTTCCCGAGCAATGGGGGCTAGGCGTGGGTCTTTCACCATAGTTATGAAAGTATCTTTCATAGCTGGATCGGCCATGATGTCAGTCATGGATTGGCGCATAGTTGGATCTTTCATCATATCAACCATGACGGGGCGCATTTGGGGTGAGCTCATCATAGTGATCATGGTTTGACGGTTTTCAGGAGCAGACATAGCATTCTTCATAGCTTCAGGATTGTTATGCATCATTGATGATGGATCAACTTGGCCCATCATATTGGTCTGTGGCTCAGGCACTGTTGGTGATTGGTCGAGCTTTTTCTGAGGTTGGGAGCAACCGGCAAGCATCAGCACTATCGTTAGCATAACAATGAAGGAAAGGGTCTGATTAAGGTTTTTGCTTCTCATAATAATCTCCTTCCGATTGGTACATCTAGTAAATTTATTAATAGTATGGCCAGTGGGAGTTCATTTATACTTTGCCTAAGGTTAGTATTAAATCTTTTCTAATTGATGAAAATAGCTATATAAGATAATAATACATATGTAATAGTAACAACCCTTCTATTGGAAGGGTTGTTGTTGTATATAGGAATAATTAGAAAAGCATCGTAAATTCGCATAAGTTTTTCATACTTTCTTCAAAAGTTCTTCACAATATATTTGTATAATAAAGATAAAGAATACCAAGGGGGATGATGTGATGAATAAGACTGTATGGATTATTATAGCCGTAGTCGCCATGCTGGTCATCGGCGCAGTTTCCAGTTATAACAATTTGGTCAATATGAGTGAAAATACAAATGGGAAATGGAGTCAGATTGAAAACCAACTTCAGAGGAGGGCTGATTTAATTCCTAATCTGGTCAGTACAGTGAAGGGGTATGCTACCCATGAACAGCAAGCCATTCAGGCGGTGGCTGATGCCAGGGAAAAACTAGGCGGTGCCCAAGGGCCTACCGCTAAGGCTGAGGCGAATGGGGAATTGAATACGGCCCTCAGCAGGCTATTGGTGATTGCTGAAAACTATCCAAATCTGAAAGCGGATAAAAATTTCCGCACGCTGATGGATGAACTATCAGGAACCGAAAACCGGCTGGCAGTGGCACGTAAGGACTATAATGAAAGTGTACAAATCTACAACACAACCATTCGTTCTTTACCAGCCAGCATATTTTCTGGATTTTACGGCTTTGGCCCAATGGAATATTTTAAAGCTGATGAAGGAGCTAAACAAGTGCCACAAGTTAAGTTTTAAAGAGTTGGTAAGTAAAAGTAAATGTTATAGGAGAGGGGGGCTTCTTGTGGCCCAATATTCAGTATTAATTGTAGATGACGATGTGAAATTGGTTAAGCTTTTACAAACCTATTTTGCAAAAGAAGGCTATATCACTTACATTGCTAATGATGGTTTAGATGCATTGCAGGTGGTACGGGAACGGAAACCGAATCTTATGGTGCTAGATTTGATGTTGCCTGGTCTTGATGGTTTGGATGTTTGCCGAAAAATTCGGAAGGATAATGATATTCCCATTATTATGCTTACTGCTCGTGATGAAGAAAGTGATCGGTTGATAGGTCTTGAAATCGGAGCCGATGATTATGTGACTAAACCTTTTAGTCCCAAGGAAGTGATTGCTAGAGCCAAGGTCATTTTGCGTCGTGCTAATAAAGAGGTGGTGCGGAGTGAACCAATTAAAGCAGGTACGCTTATCATTGACTTGGAACGTCACCAAATTACTAATGGTCACCAGATTATAGACGTTACACCGACTGAGTTTAAAATTATGGAATTATTGGCTGGTAATATTGGAAAGGTTTACAGTCGTTTGCAGATTGTTGAACAAACTCAAGAGTACAGTTTTGAAGGATATGAACGAACGATTGATGCGCATATCAAGAATCTGCGTCGTAAAATAGAGACCAATCCGAAGGAACCACAGTATATTCAAACTGTATACGGGATTGGCTATAAATTTGCCGGTGAGACGAATGAATAGCATTACGTATCGCATTACTGGTCTGATGTTTCTAGCGGTGGCGTTGACAGTTTTTTTGCTGGTTTATCTTGCCAATACGCAAATGACTGAACAATTTAGAGAGTATTTGGTAGTACAGCACATGGAAATGAGTCAGAATGGTATGATGAATTCTGCCCACAATCAAACCATGACCATTGTAATGGGACCACCAGAAGAAACATTTTTGGCTTCTGTTCATAAGTCATTGATCTGGGTGGGGATGGCCGTTTTAGTAGCTGGCTTGGCAGCTAGCTATGCCTTAGCCCGCAGCATTACCGTACCATTGCGTAATCTGAGCCGAGCTGCTGAACAAATTGAACAAGGTAATTTTAACCAGCAAGTACCGGTAGAAACCAAAGATGAAGTGGGGAACTTGGCCGCCATCTTTAACAGAATGGCCGAAACATTGGCGGTCAATACCAGCTTGCGGCGTCAATTTTTGGCTAATATTGCTCATGAGCTTCGAACGCCACTGGCTATTATCCAAGGGCATTTGGAGGGGATGGTAGATGGCGTGATCGAGCCGAGTACAGAGCAACTTTCTTCTTTGCATGAAGAAGCTATCAGGCTCAATCGTTTGATTACAGACCTGCGAGATTTATCGCTAGCCGAAGTTCGTCAATTAGCCCTAGAAAAAAGTATTACTGATGTGAATCAGATTGTTAGTCGGGCTGTATACATGCTCAAACCGCTGGCTGATGCTAAGGACATCGACGTGAATTGCACGTTAGACAAAACGTTACCGGAATTTGAAGCGGATGCGGACCGGATTAGCCAGGTGTTTTATAATATTTTAGTGAATGCGATTCGTTATTCTAGAGCTCATAGTATTGTAACGGTTGGTACAGTGCAGGCTGAAATAGAAGGTCGATTATGGATTAAGGTTTCCTTTGCAGATAATGGTCCTGGTATTGCAGAGGAGGATATACCTCATATCTTTGACCACTTCTATCGCGGAGATAAGTCACGGGATAGAAAAAGCGGTGGATCGGGATTAGGACTGGCCATTGTCAAGCAACTTGTGGAAATTCATGGCGGACGGGTGGCAGTCGAAAGTAAGTTAGGCGAGGGTAGTATTTTTCAAATACTATTGCCAGTTAGTCTGGAAGTACACAGTCAAGATAAGAGAAATATGTTGTAATAAATAACATCAGTTCTTCAAAATTTCTTCATAAGATCTTCACAACTATTGTATATGATAGACATATTGAGAAAAAAGATGTAATCGAGGTGAAGGACAATGTGGGCGATACTCATTATTGAATTACTGATAGCGGGATATTTATGCTGTTACCTAGCGAATAGAGTTGAAGAACGATCTGTCAAAGAGTAACGACGATGATGTTTCATAACGTAGCTGTTACTACGTAGAATTATTGTTGCTTTATATAGAATATTCTAAAAATTAGGAAAAATAACAAATTATTTGGTGGAACCATGAAGAGTGAAGGGAGAATATATGAAAAAAGTAAAATGGATAACACATAAAACGCTAGCGTTGACTACCTTGCTCGTACTTAGTATAACGGGTTCTAGTATGGCCGCTGAAAACCAGGAAGTACTGACATTGCAGCAAATCCTAGAGACTGCTATAAAGAATAATCCAACCGTCGTTGAACAGCAAAAACGCTGGGAGGAGAAGAATGGTCGTGTACTGCAAGTCACTGCTCAACCTAATCCGAAATTTGGAATTATGAAAGATGATATCCCCACAAGTTCTAAAAACCCTTTTGATGGCATGATGACTGACTTTAGCCTAACGCAAGAAATTATGAATCCAGTCAAACTTAAAAAAATGGGGAAAATGGCTGAGAATGATGCATTGATGACCAAGTCCGGTTATCAGGATAAGCAAATTGAGGTTTATACAGCAACCAAACTAGCTTACTATGATCTATTGTATGCTGGACAGGCACTTGCGATCGGTAAGGAAAGTCAGCAAATTATGGGACAACTGACGCAGATCGCCCAGGTTAATTATTCTACGGGTATGGTATCACTACAGGATGCATTGAAGGCGCAGACTGAGTTTTCAAAGATGACCATTGATCTACTTAATATGGCTTCCATGGAGGCGGTGAATCGATCTAAGCTAAATACCTTAATGGGACGACCCGCAGATTCTTCTTTAGTGATCAAGGAAGAATTTAATGCTCCGCCACCTAATTTTGATTTGCTAGCACTGCAAAAAACGGCAAGCGAGATTAAACCTGCGGTATTAGGAATGAAATATCAAGTGAATATGGCTCAAAATGGTCTGGAATTAGCAAAAAAACAGATACTTCCAGATTATGAACTGCAACTTGGTTATAAACGATACAAACGAACAGATATGCCAGAAAACGACAAATCAAATACGTGGCGCGTTGGCGTTATGGCGATGATACCGATTTGGCAAGACAAAAATAAGGCACAAATCAAATCCGCGGCCTCCAATGTCGAGGCAACAAAAGCTTCATTGACCAATATGCAAAATATGACAGAGCTAGATATCCAAATGTCGCTGGTAGAAGCCCAGTCAGCGTGGCGACAGATTGATTTGTATAAAAACACCATCATTCCACAGGCTGAGCAGACCTATCAAGCTGGCGTTGTGGGTTACACCAATGGTAAGGTAGACTTTATGGCTGTCCTGGATAGCCTCAATGCACTGCGCAATGTAAAACTGGATTACTATAAAGCGAAGATAACTTATGAAAAGGCGACTACCAATCTGGAAAAGGCTGTCGGCAAACCACTATTTACGAGTGTGTCGCTACTGTAAGATCTAAAATCAGGAAGAGATGGAGAGGACAGTATGCTGAAAAAAATAGACACGAAGAAGAAGATAATGATTGGCGTGACTACGAGCATTTTAGTAGCTACTTCGGTAGGATATTATACTTACATTCATAAACAACAACCTGTAGCTGCAGTTGATCATTCGAAAATGGCAGGCATGGGGAATGCCGATACTGGTGAAATGGTGAAACTCGACGCTAAAGCCCAGAAACTTGCTGGGGTACAAACCGCCCAAATTTTGCCAAAAGCATTGATCAAGGAAATTAAGACTACGGGAAAAGTAGCACAGAATGACAGCAGTCGAGCGTATATCACATCCCGGGTAGAAGGACGAGTGGAGGAGCTCTATGTGACATCTGAGGGTCAGTATATTTCGCCCGGACAAGCCATTGCCTCTGTATATAGTCCGACCTATATTGCCGCTCAAGAGGAATATATTTTGGCGCTCGATAGTGTACAAAAGCTCAAGGGTGCTGGTAAAGATGTGGTGCAAATTAATAATCGTCTACTGCAGGCAGCGCGGCGTAAACTCCAGTTATTGAATATTCCAGATGAAACCATTGCTCACTTGGAACATACCAGGCAAGCCAATAACTATATGACTATTTATGCCCAGTTTGGTGGTACGGTGATGGAAAAGCTATTGCTACCAGGTGCTTATATTATGCCAGGAGAAAAATTATATACTGTCTCGGATCTTTCGACTGTTTGGATGTATGCTGATGTATATGAAAAAGATATTGCTGGCATTCGGATTGGCCAAGAAGTCAATGTAACCAGTGGTGCCTATCCTGGTGAGGATTTTACTGGGCGTGTAAGTTTTATTAACCCAGTACTCGATGATACGACACGTACGGTGAAAGTTCGGGTAGAAATGGATAACCCAGGAGGAAAACTAAAACCTAACTTATTTGTGAATGTCGCAGTTAACGTACCACTGCCTGAAAGTTTGGTTGTACCAGTCTCTAGCCTTCTTGATACTGGTACTCGTAAAATAGTTTTTGTAGCACAAGATGCAGAAACCTTTGTTAAACGAGATATTGTAACGGGTCAAGAAGCTGACGGCTATATTCAAGTCCTTTCGGGTTTGCAAGAAGGTGATACTGTTGTGACAGCCGCTACCTTCCTCATTGATTCACAGACCCAGTTAGGTCAATTCAGCAGTCATGCGGGTCATGGTGGTTCTAAAGCTGGCAGTAGTGCAGCGGCTCCGGCTTCGAATAATACAGTTACTCCACCGACTACAGGTTCTGCTCCGGCTGTTGACCATAGTGGTCACACCAGTAATTAAGGGGGAAATGAAGATGCTGAATAAGTTAATTGAAATCTCCTTAAAAAATAGAGTATTGGTGATCGCTATGTCTGTATTGGTCATTATCTGGGGAGTCTTTGTGGTGCGTGATACACCGATTGATGCTTACCCTGATTTAAGTGAAAATCAAGTACTGGTGTATGCTGATTGGATGGGTCGGGGACCTCAGGAAGTACAAGACCAGGTAACCTATCCACTAGAAACAGCTTTACGTGGTCTGCCCAAGGTGAAAAATGTACGCTCTGCCTCTTCACTTGGGTTCTCGATGGTTACTGTTATCTTTGAAGATGATGTAGACACGTATTTTGCACGGCAGGTGGTAAATGAAAAAGTTCAACAAGCCATTCCGAAATTGCCACGTGGCGTGCAGCCTGCTTTAGGACCAGTAAGCACTCCAATGGGACAAGTATTCATGTATACAATTGAAAGCGATCGCCATAACCTAGCAGAACTTAGAACCATCGAAGATTTTCTCATAAAACCACAGCTCAGTGCTGTGCCAGGTATCGCAGAAGTAGCTAGCATTGGTGGCTATGTATTGCAGTATCAGGTTAATATCGACCCCGATTTGATGAAAAATTATCGAGTCAGTATCGGTCAAGTTTTTGCTGCCATCAGTGGTAACAATGCTAACATTGGTGCTAAAGTGGTCGAGCAAAATGGCCAGGAGTACGTCATCCGTGGTCTTGGCTTAGTACAATCTGTAGATGATATTCAAAACATTGTCGTTGGTCAAAATGGTAATGTACCTGTCTATGTGAAAAACGTAGCCAGAGTCAATCTAGGACCCGATTTTCGCCGCGGTGTATTGACTAAGTTTGGACAAGAAGCGGCTGGTGGTATCGTGATCCAGCGGATGGGATCAAACACGATAAACGTGATTGACCAAGTTAAAGAAAAAATCACTGAAATTCAAGGGACTTTGCCTCAGGGAATGAAAATTAGCCCTTTTTATGATCAAACTGATTTAGTAAAAAGAGCATCTGCGACTCTTGATCGGGCCTTAATTGAAGAATTTATTCTAGTATCGATCATTGTATTAGCCTTTCTAGGAAATTTTCGTTCTAGTCTTATTGTCACTTCTGCCATTCCTATTGGTATTTTGATTGCTTTCATTTGGATGAAAGGGATTCATTTATCGGCTAACTTAATGTCACTAGGCGGTATCGCTATTGGTATCGGTGTAATGACCGATGCGGCGATCGTTATGGTGGAAAATATTTATAGCCACTTAGCGAAGAACGCTGGACAACGAAATATTGTAGACGTGACAATGGAAGCGGCAAAAGAAGTGGCAGCGCCCATTTTCTTCTCCATTACCATTATCATCGTAACCTTTTTACCGGTCTTTACAATGACTGGAGTGGAAGGCAAACTCTATACTCCGATGGCCTGGACAAAAACCTTTGCAATGACTGGATCTCTTATTTTGGCATTTACCCTAGTGCCAGTACTTTGTACCATCTTACTGCGGGGTAAAATAAAAGAAGAAGATACTTGGATTGTTAAGAAAATGCATCAAGGATATAAGCCCATCGTGAAAGGGGCTGTTAAATACCGTAAAACCGTCATTGCAATCGCTGTTGTTGTCATGATTGCTGGATTCTCTCTATTGCCCTTTATCGGTACAGAGTTTATGCCATCTTTGGATGAAGGGACAATTCTAGTGATGCCCACCATGCTCCCTAGCGTATCATTAACAGAGGCAGTCGAGGCGGCTAAAAAGATGGATCGCCTGATCATGGAGATTCCTGAAGTCGATATGTCCGTCGGTAAGGTGGGACGAGCCGAGTCAGCCATGGACCCAGCGCCTATCAATATGATCGAAACAATTGTTACGTTAAAACCAAAAGAACAGTGGCGGCAAGGATATACTAAGGCCGACATTGAACAAGAAGCGATGGGCAAATTGGCCGGTCTACCTGGTCTAAACTTAGCTTTTACACAGCCTATCGCAGGTAGACTATCGATGCTTACAACTGGTGTTCGTACCGAACTTGGTATTAAGATCTACGGTGATGATCTTAAAGTACTGCAACAAAAAGCCTTTGAAATTGAAAAAGCGCTTGCAGGTGTATCCGGAGTCAGCGATCTACTAGCGGAACGGATCTTTGGTGCCCCTTACCTAGAAGTTCAGATTAATCGGGAAAAAGTGGCGCGTTACAGTCTAAGTATCAATGATGTCGAGGATGCGTTGGAACTCGCGGTAGGCGGTCGAACAGCGACGACTACTATCGAGGGGAAAAAACGTTTCGATGTACTTCTTCGCTATAATCGCGATAACCGAGAAAATATTAATGCGATGCAAAATATTCTTGTTCCCATAGCTGGAAGTAGTAGTGTAAAATCTGCTGGCGGCAGTAGTATGGGAGGCGGTATGGGTGGTAGTGCTACTGGTGGAGCTACGCCAAGTGGGGCTTATGTTCCACTCGGTGAAGTTGCTCAGTTTCAAGTAGTTGACGGACCATCGATGATTAGTAGCGAAAACGGCACCTATCGGGTGATCGTTCAGCTTAATACACGGGGACGGGATGTTGTTAGTTTCGTAGACGAAGCCAACAAAGTCATTAAGGAAAAAGTTCAGTTACCACCGGGTTTCTCCATTAAATGGACTGGACAGTACGAAAACCAGCAACGAGCGAAAGCTAGACTGGGCATTGTTGTGCCAGCGGTGATTGTACTTACTTTCTTCCTTTTATATATGGCCTTTAGTTCGGTCAAGGATGCTGCGCTTATTTTGATGAACATCCCCTTTGCCATGGTAGGTGGTATTGTTGCTGTATATGCCACTGGTATGTACCTTACCGTGGCGGCAGCCGTTGGCTTTATTGCTCTATGCGGTATTGCAACCCAGAATGGGGTTATCATGGTGACTCATATCAAACATCTTAGAAAGACGAAAACCCTAGAAGAGGCGATTATAGAGGGAGCCAGCGATCGTTTGCGCCCCGTTATGATGACTGCTCTGGTGGCGAGTCTCGGCTTATTTCCCCTTATCTTTACCAGCGGCGCTGGCGCTGAAGTGCAGCGTCCAATGGCCACAGTGGTGGTAGGCGGTCTGGTAACGGCCACTATTTT
>Ga0074193_1003910_pt1 | contig 10097 bp, 10 predicted proteins | sample EPASupsiteHSE605_FD_64523 | JGI IMG/M metagenome (GOLD analysis project Ga0074193, IMG submission 64523) | Bioremediated contaminated groundwater from EPA Superfund site, New Mexico - Sample HSE6-05 | ecosystem: Environmental > Aquatic > Deep subsurface > Groundwater > Contaminated ...
CTCTATTTTCCCTTGACAAAAGGAAGAAGAGAATAAAGCAAAGGGAAACAAGAGAACCGTCCCTGTGTTTCACCTGTGTTTCAAATCAGGATGGAAATATATCAGGCTGCCTTATAATTAAAAACTTATCTTAATTATTTAGGCAGGCAGTTTACCTTGATCTTTTCAAATTCTGAAACATTGATAAAGCGGATACCATTTTCTTGCATCAGGGGATATCGGGATGCAATTGCTTCAGCAGTTACCGTACCCCCTTCAGGACCTACGTGGCCGATACCAATGGCATAGCCTTTTTTTAAAGCAATATCGGTTAGTTTATCTAATTGTTTTTCAATATCAGCCTTATTTTTAGAATTATCCAGAAAAACATCTCGGGCATAATGGGGAATCGCCAAGGTTTGGGCTACCTCTGTGGCTACTGATTTTGGGCTAGTTAGACTGTCAATAAAAAATAGGTTTTTTTGCTTAGCAATCTGCAAGATGGCGTTCATTATTCGTTTATCCTGGATGGTTTTGGAACCCATATGGTTGTTCATTCCCACCGCCCATTTTATTTCCGCTAATCCATCATTGATTCGAGATTGGATTTCTTGATCGGATAAATTATTGGTGATGCCCTGTGGTCCTAACCATCCAGGGTTGCCTTGTAGGGGCTGCATCGGTACGTGCATGATCACCTCCAGCCCGGCATTGTGGGCCGCTTCCGCATCAATCTGGCTTGAAGGCAAAGCCGGAATAATTGCGGCCGTAATCGGTATACCCAGCTTTAGAAAAGCCTCGGTTCCCTCGCCATGGTTACCAAAATCGTCGATGATCAAAGATACATAACCTAGGACTTCTGGATTTGGAGCTTCATAGGTCAGACCTTTAGTTAAAAATAAACCAATTCCCATGATGCTGGTAATGGCGATGATGATAACCAACCCAAACTTAAACAAAGTTTTTTTCTTGATTATTAAAAACAAGTAATTAGCCTCCTTCGCCAGAAACAGACTGGCGTTTAATCACCCAAGAATCCCACTGCTTTAGCTATAAGGAGTGTTGAAAGCAGACGTATATTAAGATGTATATAGTAAAGGCAGAATTATTATGAAAGCACGGTAAAGGATCTCTTGCTTTCTTTGATAAAAGAAAAACAGTAGAAACAAAAGGAAGCAAGAGAATGTCCCACGTCCCATGCTTCCTTTTGTAAATTGGTTATTGTCAGAATGTTCTCAGTGCACACGTGTATGAAATGTATTTTAATGGTATAATAATACTAAAGAAAAATAATCATATCTTTATGTTGGCTTTCATTTGCAGACTCTTTTGGAGATGCTACTACGGAGGGAGGGGTTTTAATGCCAATCGTCGCTGATGCCCTACTGCCGATGACGACTCACTTAGAGGAAATTACTAAAACCCTCAGACAGACCTTGGATACCCCAATTGCATTGAATCCGGTTAAAAAGAAGGAACAAGTTGACTTTTTATCCAGAACTTATTGGTGGAGGACCGATACCACCAATCCAATCGTTCGCGGTCAACGGTCATTTAAAAACGTTCAGCTTCAAATGGAGTTTGATGTGGGGGAGAAAAAAGTAGTTATTGATTTTTTATGTATTCCCGATGCTTATAAAGGCCAGGGTAAGGGAAAAATGATCATGGATAAGATTATGGATATAGTTAAACAACTTGGTTATCTCACTATTGAAATCGATGCTCAGGAAAGTAGTGTGCCGTTTTGGCTCAAGGTCGGTTTTGAAATACGTAATCAGGAAAGCTCTAGATTTCCTAAACCGATGCTGTATCGGCTAAGGAATTTTAGTTTTAAGGAAGATTATTTTATCGCTTAAAAATATTAGAATTAACATGTAAAAATATCCGATTAGAAAAAAATAGCCAAAAAATGTTATAGAGTACTCTTCATATTTTTAGACAATAATGCTATAATATAAATGAAGGTAAGGATAATATTCGATGAAGGGTTTCAAAGGAAACCTAATAAAGTAAAGGGAGGAGGGGTTACCGGCAAGTTGCGGGTCAGCACATCTCTGGTATAGGATGTCAACGGAAAATATAAGGAACCCAGTCTCAAATGGAACAAGGAAGTCCGTTAGTTCTGAAAAACCTAGAGAAGTGAGGTTTTAAGCAAGATAGAGTCGGTATCCTCAGGTAATTAATTGGTGACAAAGCAAAAAGAATATAGTTTAATCGGCGAGAGGCCGTCCTGGCAAAGATGCTTCCAGTAGACTTAATTCGGAAGCAGGCAGACCCGCCCTGCGGGTAGCCCAGGACGGTCTTCTCTTCGTTTTCTCCCTTTTTTTCTCCTTTGCCCCTATGGTTCAATTCTTTAAAATAAGCTTGACCGCGACCTCATCGCAGTTGGGGAATTTAATACAGTTAATACAATCTACCCATACCTTTTGAGGGAAAATCTCCTTGGAAACGGTGTTAAAACCACACTTGTGGAAAAATTCCGGTTGATAAGTGAGAGCGAAGAGTTCCCTTATATTTAACTGAACGGCTTCTTCTTTCATGAATTCTACTAGTATTCGTCCAATGCCGGTTCCTACTGCTTTTGGATCAACTGCTAGGGAACGGACTTCCCCTAGGTTATCCCAGATAATATGTAGAGCACCGGCACCAACGATTTGTTGGTTTTCATTTCTAGCCACCACAAAGTCGCGGATAGTTTCATAGAGTGAGCCTAACGGGCGAGGCAACATTAATTCTTGTTGAGCATAAGAGTTAATGAGAGCAAAAATATTAGGAATGTCTGCAGTTGTGGCTTTGTTTAAAATTATCTGTCCCAAGGTGATCATCCTCTTTCTAAATTCATAATGCAAAATCAAATAATTAGCAAATCATAATTTTATAAATTTATATTAATGTTTATTCTCTATCGTTAATAGAAATCCTCTATGAACATGAATAATCATCTGCCTCATAGGGTATAAAAAGGGGAGGAATATTCGTGCTGCTCAGCCGTTTTATGGTTGATCATCAAGTAAGGTACGGGATGGTTGAAGGAGATCGAGTTTTTGCTTTGGAGGGAAACCCTTTCGACGACATCAGGGCCAATGGTGAGGTATTTGACCTGGAACAGGTGCGGTTACTAGCTCCGTGCCAACCATCTAAGGTAGTATGTGTAGGGTTAAATTATGCTGACCATGCGGGGGAATTAAACCTAGAATTACCCCAGGAACCAATCTTATTTATTAAACCCCCCAGTACAGTAATTGGTCCGTTAGAACCGATCATCTATCCAACTATGAGTCAACAGGTGGATTACGAAGCCGAACTGGCAGTAGTTATCGGAAAGATTACCCGGAAGGTTACAGTTACGGAAGCCCGTGATAAGATTTGGGGATATACCTGCGGCAATGATGTAACTGCCCGAGATCTACAGCATAAAGATGGACAGTGGACTCGAGCCAAATCCTTTGATACTTTTTGTCCCCTTGGTCCATGGATAATGGATAATTTTGATCCAAAGCAAGCTGAAATCAGGCTCTGGGTTAATGATAATCTAAGACAAAATTCCAACACCCGGCAGATGTTATTTTCTGTAGAATATCTGGTTAGCTTTATTAGTCAAATTATGACATTATTACCAGGCGATGTGATAATGACCGGCACACCTTTTGGGGTTGGACCAGTTAATCCTGGAGATACTATTGCCGTAGAGATTAAGGGTTTGGGTAGGTTGACCAATCAGGTGAAAATCGAAGGATTTTAAAAAATTCCGTTGACAAATTGCGAGAATATGCTAAAATTCAATTGTGATTGGGATTGACGCCCTTATACGATGATTTTAGGGGGAGAATTCCAGTTTAATTATGTAGAGGGGGGTTGATAATTATGATGAGTGCATTGGGCCGTCACGTGCTTGCTGAACTTCACGAGTGCCGGTTTGATGTTCTCAACGACGTGGATAAGGTTGAGAAGATAATGGTAAATGCAGCTCTTGAAGCCGGGGCTGAGATACGTGAATGTGTATTTCATAAGTTTAGTCCACAAGGAGTAAGCGGCGTAGTTGTAATTTCTGAATCCCATTTAGCCATTCATACATGGCCAGAATTAGGATACGCTGCGGTAGATGTCTTTACTTGCGGGGATACAGTAAACCCTTGGGATGCCTGTAACTACCTTACGGAGAAGTTTGAAGCGGGAAATGTTACTGCTACCGAACTAGCAAGAGGACGTATGCTTCCACAAAAGGTAGCCGTAAATCTTTAGGAGGGATATTTATTTTAGCCCGCACAAAAAAGAATAAAGGCTAGTGTAAGCCCTTGTAACGCGATGAGACGAGTGTTATCAAGGGCTTATGTATTTTTATGGGCTTGTCATAACTTGACTAGTTGAATTATTATAGAGTAGTTAATAATTCAATGACTTATGAGTAAGGAATTTTATTTTAAATTGATTTAAACATTAGTATGTTATAATTATATAGCTGTTGAAGCAGACATAAAGTACCTTATATGCCACTAGAAGTTCAAAACGGAGAGGGATGGCGGTTATGGTAAATGGTTTTTGGTTAAATTGCAGGACTTTTGTGTTATTATGTAGAATGATATAATACTTTGTCGAGAAAGGAGATACGGAAGTGGGTGTTGGGGTTTGGGAATTTCTCGGTCCGGCTCTAATACGGGTCAGACAAAACTGTGAATACGTATTGCGGTTCAGGAAGGGAAAAGTTTCAGATTATATGCAAATTAACCTCGACTCATTGCCGTTGCGATTTTTATCGGCTTTGGTTTTAGTTGGGGCTAGTTATTATGGAGGCAAACGAATTGAAGTTAGTGGATTAATAGGCTGGTCCCGGGATAACGCTTTAATCCCTAATCTTCCAGGTTCGGATTCTGCCCGGCGGGAGAGATTGTGGACTGAAAAGGCTATTGGTATGGCGGCTATTCTTCAACTAATGTATATGGCTTCAGAAATCCATAACTGGATTAGTGATGTTGAAGGGAATTCAGTTTTGAGTACTGCTTATGATGAGCAGACTCCTCATTTTCCGGTGTTATTTGGTGATTACTTGTATGGTAAGCTTTTGAAATTGTTATGTGAAATTGATTGTACAGATAGAGTTCAGGCGTTAGCAGGAATAATATGTGAGATGAACGTGGGTGCAGTAATTCGTAAAGAGGTTTTGGAAGCCAATGAAAGGGACCTAGAAACTGCCGTAGAAGTCTTAGAGAAAGAGTATGGCAATCTATTTGCTGAGGCAGGCAGAACCGGCGTGCTTTTGGCCGGGGGTACCTCCGTTGAAGCTGATCGATTGGGACATTTCGGGGGATTGTTGGGAATGATCATTGGTGCCATTGAAAGAAATATGGATCCCCAGACCATAGAAAATTTACGTCGGGAAGCGATGAAAACTCTAATTTTCCTGCCAGAAGGTTGGTTAAGGGATGCTGCGCAGGAGTTTTTAAGGGAAATGGTTTCTGGAATTGGTCAGGGAAGATTAGCTGCTGCTAGTGGCGCATAGAAAGTAAAATTCTCTAATTATTTATGCAATGTAGCAAATAGCCAAATATTTTGATAAAAACCCGGTTATGGAGAATTTATTTCAACAACCGGGTATTAAAATGCTTTAAAAAGGTAAAATGTTTGAAAAGGTAGATGCTAGATAATTATGAGTGAATTAAATACAGGACAATTAAATATGCCGGTTAATCCTTCAAGCCCTTTTCAACCGCTATCAGATAAGGACCAGATGAGTTTGCTGGTTCGAGTTGGTTATTTTTTACGCATGATAGATATTGGGCATTCATTATTTGCATTGCCTTTTGCTTATTTAGGAGCTTTCTTAGCGGTAGGAGGACTCGTTTCAGCCCATGATTTTTGGTTGATAACCATTGCTATGGTAGCGGCAAGAACAGCAGCTTTGAGCTTGAATCGACTGATCGATCGGCACCTGGATGCTCGTAATCCGCGCACAGCCAATTGGATACTGCCTCAAGGTTTGGTACCTTTAAGTGCGGTATGGGCTTCTATTGGGGTGTCATTTGGATTACTATTTTGGGCAGCTGCTAAGCTAAATCCTTTGTGTATTAAATTAGCGCCCTTGGCGGTGGCGGTTTTAGTCGCTTATTCTTATACCAAACGATTTACTTGGACCTGCCATCTGATACTAGGATTGGCCATAGGAATGGGTCCGTTAGGGGCCTGGATTGCGATTACAGAGAGCTTGGCCTGGACCCCAGTTTTAATTGGTTTGGCGGTGGCTTTCTGGATTGCTGGGTTTGATATGATGTATGCTTCACAAGATGAAAATTTTGATCGGCAGGAAGGATTATATTCAATGCCAGCTCGATTTGGGGTGCCGGCTACCTTCAACATCTCCGCAGGGTTACATCTGCTAACCGTGCTACTATTAATTGGAGTAGGAATGATTCAGGGCTTAGGCTGGTTGTATTATTGCGGGATAGGAACAGCCGTGACTATTTTAATCTATGAACACTGGTTAGTTACCCCTGATGATTTGAGCAAGATGCATACTGCCGCATTTAGGTTAAATCGATACGTTAGCCTGATTATTTTTATATGTACCCTGGCTGATCTGATATGGATTTAATTTACGGTGGATACAGGAGTTGAATGAAAAATCAATGAAAACATCACTGTTATTTCAAGGAATTGAAAAAGACATGGAGCAGGTTGAGGATGAATTGGCCCAGTTAGTTAAGGCTGAGAATCAACTTTTATCCCAATCCTCTAGACACTTGCTTCAAGCCGGTGGGAAGCGTCTTCGTCCGGCTTTTGTTCTCTTGGCCGGAAAGTTTTGTGAATTTCCGGGAGAACAACTGGTGCCTTTAGCAGTAGCTCTGGAACTTATTCATATGGCTAGTCTGGTACATGACGATGTTATAGACGCCTCCCTTACTCGCCGGGGAGTACCCACGGTTAAAGCGTGTTGGGGAAATCGAATTTCAATGCATACCGGGGATTATTTATTTGCTAGAGCCTTACAAATAATTTCCCAGTACCAGGACCCTAGGATTTTGCAAATTTTATCTGACGTAAGTATAAAAATGGTTGAGGGTGAGATTCAGCAGATTGTTACTGCGTTTGATGTTGAGCAAGGTTTAAAAGATTATTTGTATCGTATAAAAAGGAAGACTGCTCTACTGATCTCCACCAGCTGCGGTCTGGGAGCCATTGCTAGTGGTGCTCCACCCCATTTAATTCGTAGTCTTACCCGGTATGGACATTATGTGGGTATGGCTTTTCAGATAACTGATGATCTGTTAGACTTTATCTCGACCGAAGAGGAATTAGGCAAAGCGGTAGGAAGCGATCTCAGTCAGGGAATTATAACTTTACCAGTAATCTATACCCTTAAGTGCAAGTCGCAGGGAACCCGGTTGCGGGAATTGATCAGGGATATTCAAGGTGGTAATAATGGCTTGTCTGAAGCTCTGGAAATTGTCCGTAAAGGATCGGGTATAGCGGATACTTCAGCAGTAGCCGATCGCTATATAAATAAAGCGAAACACGAATTGGAACAACTCCCAGCCATTCCGATACGGGAAGCGTTGGAGAATATAGCTGATTTTATAAGTATCCGTAAGTATTAATTAAGTATTAATAAGGAAAAGCATGAAAGTATTGCAAGGATTATAAATTCCGATTGAGTATTATATTTAATCAAATCTTATTGAGAAATTTTATTGTGCGTAGTATAATTATTAATAATTAGGTTATTGGGTGATTTGATTAATATAGAAGGGCGGCTAATAGTGTGTCTATTGGAAAACCAATGAGTTGGATTGCCCATCTGGAAGAACTGAGACACGTGATCATTATTTCCACAATTGCCCTGATAGTGACTACTATTGTGAGTTACTTTTACAGCGACTATTTGTTGGCTTTGCTACAAAGACCGATAGCGGCCATGAATATTAAATTGGTCTTCATTGGCGTGGCAGAAGGTTTTTTTGCTAAGATTAAGATATCTCTTTACGCCGGGTTTGTGTTATCGTTTCCTATTATTGTCTGGCAGATTTGGCGATTTGTTTTACCAGCTTTATACCCCCACGAAAGACGGCACGTAATGATTCTGGTTCCAGTCTCAGTGCTGCTTTTTATTGGTGGAGTTGTTTTCGCTTACTTCACCGTGTTCGGGATTGCAATTAGATTTCTATTGACGGTGGCCGGCGATTTGGATCCCATGATTACGATCGGTCAATATTTATCTTTCTGTATGTCGTTTTTGATTCCATTTGGTATTGTATTTGAAATGCCGGTAGTAGCGATGTTTCTTACCCGGATAGGGATAATAACCCCGCAGCTTATGGCCAGCAAAAGAAAATACGCCTTATTAATTATGTTTGTCGTAGGAGCAGTACTAACGCCCGGCCCGGATCCGGTCTCTCAGTTGCTGATGGCGGTTCCGATGTACCTTTTGTATGAAATCAGTATTATACTTTCCCGTTTTATCAAGGCTAGGAAAAATAAGGCGGCGGCAGAAGCAGAAGCGGAGTTTGATGGTCAAGATTAACGATGAATAATGGAAACAGCATATTTCCTAAAGTACATTGACTAGTATATTAGCTTTTCAAAGTAAAATAAGACATATAACCAAAAAAAACGACAATTCAGAGGCAGGACTTTGAAGGTTTATATTGAATATAAATAATTATATTATGTTCGGTTTTAGATAGGCTTTTATAGATTGGGTAAAAGCTGGTATTTAGCTTGTCTATCCAAGATATATTTTAACATTTGAAAGGTGGTGGTTGTTGCTAGCACGACCTTGTTCTTTGTGTATTTAGGGATGTTGTTAGGAAAGGGGAGAGCTATGTAGTGAAGGTAACCCGAAGAGATTTCTTAAAGATCTCCGGAGCCACCGCTGCCACTTTCGCTATCGCCGATCTGGGCTTTGATGTTTCAAATGCAGTTGCCAGTATCGGGGAATGTCGGATTAAGAACGTAAAGGGAATTCCCACGATTTGTCCTTATTGCGGTTGCGGATGTGGATTAGTGGCATATTCGGTGCAAGACCCTTCGACTAAGAAGTTTGTGGAGTTGCTTAGCATCGAAGGTGATCCAGATAATCCGATTAACCAGGGGGCCGCTTGCCCAAAAGGGGCAGCTATATTCCAATTGCGGCAGACTGGACCGGACTATGTAAAAGATATTAACCCTAAACGGGTTTTAAAACCGCGGTATCGTGCTGCGGGGAGTGACAAATGGGTAGAAAAAGATTGGGATTGGGTTTTAGATGAGATAGTTAAGCGGATTAAAACTACCCGCGATGCACATTTTACCCCTACTCAGGAGATAGAAGTACCGGTAATGGATGCCGCAACCGGCAAACCTGTACTGGGCCCGGATGGCAAAGAAGTTAAAGAAAAGAAAACCATTACGGTCAACCGTACCGAAGCAATCGCCAGTTTGGGCGGTGCCGGACTGGATAATGAAGAAGCTTATCTGCAGAGTAAATTTATGCGGTCATTAGGACTAGCCTTTATTGAACACCAGGCCCGTATCTGACACTCGCCATCGGTGGCCGGTCTGGCCCCCACATTTGGACGAGGTGTAATGACTAATCACTGGGTAGATCTTAAGAATACGGATTGCGCCCTGATCATGGGCGGGAATCCGGCCGAAAATCATCCAATAGCTTTTAAGTGGCTTACTAAAGCCAAGGAAAACCGAAATGCGAAAATAATCGTGGTCGACCCACGGGTATCCCGTTCCGCTGCCGTTGCTGACGTTTATGCTCCTTTGCGTTCTGGTACGGACCTGGCCTTTATGGGCGGGATGTTTAAGTATGTCTTAGAAAAAGAACTATACTTTAAAGATTACGTATTAAACCATACCAACGCCTCCTGGCTGATTGATGATAGCTACAGCTTTGATACAGCAGCCGGAGTGTTTTCCGGTTTTAATGACCAGAAAAAGACCTATGATACCACCAGTTGGGCCTACAAAAAGGATGCCGCTGGTAATCCACTTAAGGACCCGACCTTACAGGATCCGCGCTGTGTTCTGAATCTGATGAAAGAACACTACAAGCGCTATGATGTGGATATGGTTTGTAAGATTACCGGTACTCCTAAAGATGCTTATATGCGAGTTTTGGAGACCTTCTGTGCTACCGG
>Ga0074193_1003913_pt1 | contig 10093 bp, 8 predicted proteins | sample EPASupsiteHSE605_FD_64523 | JGI IMG/M metagenome (GOLD analysis project Ga0074193, IMG submission 64523) | Bioremediated contaminated groundwater from EPA Superfund site, New Mexico - Sample HSE6-05 | ecosystem: Environmental > Aquatic > Deep subsurface > Groundwater > Contaminated ...
ATCGATATTGTAGTTGATCGTTACTTCGCTGTATTTTCCCTTAAGTGATAATTTTTTTTCACTTAAGGGAAAATTTACGGGGACTTAAGTCATATTTTTTTTTGAGTTAAGTGATAATTCGGAGAGGATGGGCAATCTTTGTAATGTGTCTATTTTACATATGATCGGGCAGTATCTTTCGCAAATCGATTGTTTTGCTATCATTCTGACTGGCACCTATAATACCTGTACCGCCCTGAATATTACTGAATATCCTTATTGGTTCGGCTAGTCCAAAGTCTGATAGCTTCTGCATTGCATTGTCTTCGTTTGTTTTCAATATGGAAGTTAAGTATTGATAATAAGGTTTGGATAAAGAGTACAAAGATATTTTTCTGTTTAAAACAGCCCCGTAATCATACAAATAAGAACTACCGCTTTCGGTTACGGTTAAAGTATATGATTGACCATTAATCGATTTATCAGTAAATGTTCTTCCCCCTTGTCCGGGAAGAGTTTGTCCGCCTAAAGAAGTGTTTATAGCGGATTCATCTGCAAGGAAAATAGGATCTGACGCATAATCTAGTGTTCCTAACGATTGTAATTTGTCGCAGTTTTCTATACGTAAAAAATAAAAGTCATTTGTATTGTGTTTATCATCAAAAGAGATTTGATATTTAATCTCCAAATTATCACTTTTTTCGATAATATTACCATCCTTATCTACTATAATATGAGTTCCTGAACCGAAGTGTCTTGCGGAAATTTCAACATTACGAATCATAACCTTTACAGGAATTTCATCTTCTGCCCACACCTTTCCATAATTAGTAGTGGCCACAATCTTAATACGATCTCCTTCTACAGGGATAATATTCGAAACGTAAACTCCATTAGGGGTATTTCCTTTTTGCCAAACCATAGATTCCCTAAATACATCATTCACAAAAAGCTCCACTTTTGCATCCGAAATTACTACATCCGAGCTGTTATCAGTAAAAAACCAAGTCCGGCTTACACTTGCCATTATGATTGTATCTGTTGATATAGCGCAATTCAAGACAACCTTTGGAGAAGTTCTGTAGTCTTCTAAATCGATCTCCTTATAGCAAGCAGACAATAACAACAACATTAGAAATATACATACGTTTTTCATAAAGTTAAAATTTATAGGTGTAAGAGACTGAAGGAAGGATAGGCAAAATTCCTAATGTACGGAATTTGGTATCCCATTTTTGTTTTTCATCCATAGATTTCATGATCTTTTTCTCAATAATTATTGGGTTCATCCTCGAATAAAGATTATAAACACTTATATTCCAGATACCCATTCGGCCTTTAGTCTTTGGACGATAAATAGATATCCCAATATCCATCCGATGATAAGCAGGTAAACGCACATTGTTTCTTTTATCATAATAGCCTAATCCCCAATCTTCGCCATTTGGATCGTTTGGAGCAATATTTACCGGAAACCCCGCAGAAGAAAGATCTTGATAGTTTTCAAGCAGAAGTGTTATTCTGTTTCCGGTCATATACGTCCAACTCGCGTTTAACTCTACTTTGTCAGACAATTTATAGTTTCATGCATTGAAACGCAAAAAAAAGCTAAAAACGATATTATGGACGACAATTCTAATAAACCAACCAAACGGAGAAACAAGTTCGCAGGAAAAGAAGATATTTCCCGTGAGACAGCAGACTACATCCTATCCACTCAAATTGACCGGCTTCGAGAAATATCCCGTGTGAACGATGAAACGGCAAGCCGAGTTCGGGAGAGTGTGAATATTCTCTATGAAAAACGTATTTCAATTGATACTGATAAGTTTGAACAATTGAATCGCTATTTTATTAGCGAAATGGAAAACAAGCTTCGAAAGGTCAAGCAACCATCAAAAGGCTTGAAGTGGTATATTGTCATGTGGTTTATAACACTTACATCAGCATTCCTTGCCGGATATTTCATCCATGAATACAGGGAGTGGAAAGAGAAAGCGATGTACTGGTATCAGAAGTATGAGGAAGTTAAGCCGAAATAATAGATAAATGTACAGGTTTTTCAAAAATACATTTTATATATGAAATAATATATCTATATTTGAAATTATATTTATATATATATCATATTTATTACATATATGATAGATGACAAAAAAGTAAATAAAGCAATAGGAAACCTCTTGAGTGCTGAACTCAAGAAGCGAGGCATTACACATGAGGCATTATCTACTCGACTAAAAGAGCAGGGCTTGCTTTATTCCGCCTCAAGCATTGCTGCCAAACTTTGCAGAGGAACTTTTAGTGCTACATTCTATATGCAGTGCCTAATTGTCATTGGATGCGACTCCATTGAGATAACAGAACTTAAAAAAATAATAAAAGAATAGATATGTCCGAAGAACAAAAACGATTACTTGAATTCCAGCTTTGGGGTATAGCCAATTTACTAAGAGGGAAAATTAGTGCTGATGACTATAGGGATTATATCCTCGGATTCATTTTTTACAAATATTTGTCGGAGAAGCAAGTCTTGTACGCAAGGTATTTGCTCGAAGGTGAAGAGGTAACAGAGTATTCCAAAGTTACAGACAAAGAAACTCTTGATGCAATACGCGAGGAGTCGCTTATAAAATTGGGGTATTTTCTGAAACCAGCGGATTTATTTTCTGAAGTGGCAAAAAAAGGGAATGCGAATCTTAATGATGCGAATAACTACATTTTAGAAGATTTGCAACGAATAATGAATCACATTGAGCAAAGTACGCATAATACTGAATCTGAAGAGGATTTCAACGCCCTGTTCGAAGATATAGATTTGAATTCCACCAAATTAGGCAGGACAGTTGGGGCGAGAAATGAGATAGTTGTAAACATTCTCAATTACTTGGATAAAATTGATTTTAGGCTCGAAGACTCCAACTCTGATATACTTGGAGATGCTTATGAATTTCTTATTGCTAAATTTGCAGCAGGTGCAGGAAAATCAGCAGGAGAATTTTACACCCCTCAACAGGTTTCTAAAATTCTTGCCAAAATTGTTACAACGGGAAAAGAAAAATTAAAATCAGTTTACGACCCTACTTGTGGCTCTGGATCGCTGTTGTTGCGAGTGGCAAAAGAAGCGGATGTAAGCGAATTTTATGGACAGGAACTAACCCGTACCACATATAATTTGGCACGGATGAATATGATTTTGCATGATGTTCATTATCGTGAGTTTAATATCCAACATGATGACACGCTGGAGAATCCGCAGCATTTAGACAAGAGATTTGAAGCTATTGTAGCAAATCCACCGTTTTCAGCTATTTGGAAAGGAGAAGCCAATCCTCTGAATAGTACAGATGAGCGGTTCAGTCAGTATGGGAGGCTTGCGCCCAAAACTAAAGCGGATTATGCTTTCATTCAACATATGATTTACCAATTAGCTGACAATGGTATTATGGCATGTATAGCACCACATGGAGTCCTGTTTAGAGGAGCAGCTGAAGGACATATTCGTGAATACATAATCAAGGAGCTAAATTATTTGGATGCGGTTATCGGTTTGCCGGCTAATATCTTTTACGGAACAACCATTCCAACTTGCATTTTGGTAATGAAAAAGTGCCGAAAGCGGGATGATAGCGTCGTATTTATCGATGCAAGCGGAGAGGGTCATTTCGAAAAACAAGGAAATCAGAATGTTCTACGTGATGAAGATGTCGATTTAATAATAGAAACATATCGCAATCGTAATACTACGGATAAGTATAGTTGCGTTGCAACTTTGAAAGAAATTGCTGAAAATGATTACAACTTGAATATTCCACGCTATGTGGATTCTTATGAAGAAGAAGAAGCTGTAGATTTAGAAGTAATCTCCAATAAAATAAAAAGCACTGATGATAGTTTGCATTTTATCAATGTCGAAATTGCAAAATTTTGTGCAGAATTAAATATTTCAACTCCTTTTTAAGTTATGGTAGAAAAAAAACGATTCCCTCTCTTGAGATTTCCTGCATATTCCGAAGAATGGCTAAATATTAAATTAATAACAATCGGAAGATATTTAGGAGGAGGTACGCCTGATAGCACCAAAATAGAATATTGGCAAGGAAGTATCCCGTGGATATCAAGTTCTGACATTGCCGAAAATGACATTCATAATATTAGCATAACGAGATTCATTACGAAGCAAGCTATAGATGAGTCTGCAACTAAACTAATCCCTAAAAATTCAATACTAATTGTTTCAAGAGTTGGCATTGGGAAATTTGCAATTGCAAAAACTGATTTATGTACAAGTCAAGATTTTACAAATATTACTGTGGATACCAGTAAATTCGACTCTTATTTTCTGGGTTATCTATTTTCTGCAAGGAAAGGAAGATTCCTACGACTGAGCCAAGGAACGTCAATTAAAGGTTTTACAAGCGATGATATTAAAAAGGCTAAGTTTGCAATGCCTGCAATTTTAGAAGAACAAGAAAAAATCGCCTCATTTCTTACTGCCGTTGATAAACGAATAGAACTGTTGATTCAAAAAAAAGAGGAATTAGAGCATTACAAGAAAGGTGTAATGCAGAAGATTTTTGAACGAGAAATTCGTTTTAAAGATGATAATGGAAATTATTTTCCCGAATGGCAGGAAAAGATAATAAATAAAATTGGCGAACCCTATAATGGTCTAACCGGAAAATCGAAAGAAAATTTTGGCTCTGGAAAGCCATATATACAATATATGCAAATTTTCAGCAATTCTAAAATCGACACAAGGCAATTTGGGCTTGTTGAAGTTGATGAGAACAATAATCAGAATAAGGCGCAAAAAGGAGATGTGTTTTTCACAACGTCTTCAGAAACACCAAACGAAATAGGAACAGCCTCTGTCCTCTTGGAAGATGTTGAAGAAGTTTACCTAAATAGTTTTTGCTTTGGTTTCCGCCCAAACTCTATTTCAGAGCTAATCCCTGAATTTGCACAGTTCTTATTTAGGAGCGCTCAAGTAAGAAGAAAAATAATTCGATTAGCCCAAGGGAGCACTCGGTATAATATGTCAAAGGTGGAGTTTATGAAGCAGACAATTATGTTACCGACTTCCAAAGAGCAACTGAAAATTGCTTCTTTTCTCTCTGCTATCGATAATAAGATAGAGAAGGCTAATTCTCAGATAGACTTCATGAAAAACTGGAAAAAAGGATTATTGCAGCAAATGTTTGTATAATATGATAGACTTTAATAAAATACAAGAGAATATAGACAAAGCATTTGAAGAGTTCCTAGTCCAAATGCTAAGACTGAACGATGATAAGTTAAAATACTATTATTGGTCAGAAGTTTTTTTTGAAACAGTTGGCAATCTAACATTTCAGCATTTTCCTCTAACATTAGAACAGAAAGAGTTTGCCAATACAACGATTGGGAAAAGCCACTTTGAGGATAGCGAAATATCTTTTGAGGTCAATAAATACTCACACCGAAATGACTTAAAGATAAACAATGTACACAAATTGTTTTCAGGAAGCAACAAAGCCGGACAACAAAATAGATATGAGTATTTAAAAGAATTTGTGTTTTGGGAAGTTCTTCAAATAGGAGCAGCCGTTGATGCGAGGCAAATGCCCTCCGAAATAGTGGATATACAAAAAAGGAATTTCCTGCGAACATATGTAAAATACTTGATAGAAAACACTGAAAAACCTACTTTTGAAATATTGAAGCTATACAGAAAATACACTTCAACGAATCAAGGTGAAATTTTAGAAAAGAAACTCAAAGAGCTTGAAGAAAAAGGGATTGACAACAGCAGATTGACAACTAAAATCAATCAACTCTACATTTTGCGTGAAGATGAATCGAAAATACATTTTGTATTTTCAAGAGTCGGAGGAGAAGAAAAAGAGGAGTTACGAGAGTTGCTTGATGTCATGGGACGCAAAGAGACGGGAAATCTTTACAGAGGTCAAGCAAGCTCTATTTGGAAGTTAGACTCAAGCCTTACCAGAGAACCAAAGTATTTAGCAAGTGAAGCTGATATGTACTATGATATTTTGTCATTAAAGCCGGATGCTTTCGAAAATGACCATAGTATATATGAGCGACTAATCACCATGCAACATTTTGGCATGCCTACTCGATTGCTCGATATTACTCGAAATCCTTTGGTCGCAATATTTTTCGCTTGCAACAATTTACCGGAAGCTAAGAAGGATGGAATTGTGTTTACATTTTCCACTGATAAAAGAGAGATTTTGAATTTTGAGGACGAAAAGCTAAAATGCTTGAGAAAATTGTATTCTAAAAACAATTGGAATGGAGAGTATGACGAAAAAGCAGCGGATGAATTTCTAACAAAAGTATGCTTCATAAAAGGCGTCGCTAAAAATCAGCGCATTAACAATCAAAGTGGAGATTTTATTTTTGTGGGAAACGGAGACAGTATATCAAAAGAATTAAGAGATCTGCCTTGTTTAAATATAATCATTGATGCCACAACTAAAAAAGTGCTTTTGGAACAACTCGAATCTTTAAACATACATGGCGGTGCAGTATATCCGGATTTAACTCACATGAGCAATTATATCCGGCATAAATATTTGGATAAAGAAAAAACAAAAAATATAGAATCTATAAGTTATGCAGATTCAAGTGTACTAGGTAACAAAAAGAGAAGAACAACAGAAAAGATAAATATCTCTAATGAAGATTTTCGAAAGATTTGGGATTTTTCAACAAAAAAAGAACCTGTTGTTGTTGTTAAGCAATTGACTAGTGATTTTGACTCGGTCAGCTTCTGGAGCTACAACAGACTCAAAAAACTTCATACTTTTGTAGAAAAGAATAAATTAAAAAATGATGAAGCGAAGAAAATAATAGAGAATATAGTTGCTTTTGACAAAATACCTTTACCAAACGAAATAATTAATTCAATGGATCATAAACCTTCTTTGAAAGAACGGAGTGGCGTGGTCGAGAGCATGACAAAGATATATTTATCATTTGCAGAAGATTTAAAACAGTAGAAAAAAATAGATATGAAGATACAGCCCGAGCAAATATTAGAAAATAACTTAGTGAGCCAGTTGGAGAAATTGGGTTATCAGAAAGTTGCGATTAAAGACGAAAACGAGCTTCTGTCAAATCTGAGAACTCAGCTGGAAATCCACAACGAAGTCAAGCTAAGTAATGAAGAGTTCAATCAAATCTTGAGCTTTATCAACAAAGGGAATATATTCGAACGGGCTAAAATTCTTCGCGATCGTGTCCCTTATCTCTCAGACAAGGGCAAAACTAAAACCATAGAATTGATTAACCAGATTCATTGGTGCAAAAACGGATTTCAAGTTACACAACAAATAACTATGGAGGGAAAATATAAGAATCGTTATGATACAACCATTCTTATAAACGGTCTCCCTTTGGTGCAAATAGAATTGAAACGTAGGGGATTGGAGTTAAAAGAAGCTTTTAATCAGACTAATCGCTACGAACGTCATTCATATGGAGCAGGGCAAGGATTATTTCATTTTATTCAGATTTTTATTATCAGCAATGGCGTTAATACGAAATTTTATGCCAACAGCCCGCTGAAAGCGCGCTCATTTAAGCAAACTTTTTACTGGTCTGATGTAGATAATAAACTCATAACTCAGTTATCTGCTTTTGCAGATGTATTTTTAGAGCCGTGCCATATTTCTAAAATGATTACGAAATATATCGTTATCAACGAATCGCAGAAAATTTTAATGGTGTTGCGCCCCTATCAATATTATGCGGTGGAAGCTATTATTGAAAAAGTCAAGATTTCCCAGAAGCCTGGTTATATTTGGCATACAACAGGTTCGGGGAAAACGCTTACCTCTTTTAAAACAGCTCAAATACTTACCAGTATCCCAAAAGTTCACAAAGTCATTTTTGTTGTCGATCGTAAAGACTTGGATTATCAAACAATAAAAGAATTCAATAGTTTTAGCAAGGGTAGTATTGACGGAACAAATAACACTGACACATTGGTGAGGCAGCTTTCGGGAGATAACAAGCTGATTGTAACCACTATTCAAAAGCTGAATACGGCAATCTGTAAACAACGCTATTTGAATAGAATGGAACTATTGAAAGACAAACGGGTTGTGTTTATTTTTGACGAATGCCACCGTAGTCAGTTTGGCAAAACACATGATTCAATCAAACAATTCTTCCGAAAAAGTCAAATGTTTGGTTTCACAGGAACGCCTATTTTCGAAGAGAATGCTGGCACAAACGAATATGGCAAACGGACAACAAAAATGCTATTCGATGAATGTCTTCATAAATATGTTATCACAGATGCTATCCGCGATGAAAATGTGTTGAAATTCAGTGTGGAGTATATTAGCACATTCAAGAAAAAAGACCATATTCTTGACATTGATGTAGAGGCAATTGATGAAGCGGAGGTAATGAATGCTCCTGAACGCCTTAACAATGTAACAGACTATATTATTGAAAATCATAATCGCAAAACGCATAATCGTGAATTTACTGCTATTTTCTGCGTTTCAGGCGTGCAGACACTTATAGACTATTACAATCTATTTCATAAAAAGAAACTTAAAGGGCAACACAATCTAAAGATAGCAACTATATTTTCCTATCAGGCAAACGAAGAGGATAAAGATGCGGTTGGATCTGTCAAGGAAGAGGAGTTTTTGTGCGCAGCAGAACCACAAGTCGAATACAATACATTACACTCGCGCGATGCTTTGGAAGAATTTATAGAACATTATAATAAAGAGTTTAGTACTAATTTTACCACCAAGGATAGTCAGTCGTTTTATAACTATTATAATGACATTGCAAAACGAGTAAAACATAAACAAGTAGATATTCTACTTGTTGTAAATATGTTCCTAACCGGATTTGATTCAAAAATTCTGAATACCCTCTATGTCGATAAGAATCTGAAATATCATGGACTTATACAGGCTTATTCTCGCACAAACCGAATTTTGAATGAACTAAAATCGCAGGGAAACATTGTCAGTTTTCGAAATCTGAAAACAGCAACCGATGATGCGATTGCTTTATTTTCCAACATTAACGCCAAAGATGAAATTATTATGCAACCATACGAAGAGTATGTTGCAAAATTCAACTTGGCATTTATTGAACTACTCAAAATAGCACCAACAGTCAACAGTGTAAATGATTTGCAGGATGAAGAAAAAGAATTTGAGTTTATAAAAGCATTTAGAGAACTGATTCGCCTGAAGAACGTCTTAAAAACATTTACCGAATTTACCCATGATGACCTTTCTATGAACGAACAGACATTTGAGGATTACAAAAGCAAATATCTTGATTTATATGATAAGTCGAAGACTCAGAGCCAAAAAGAAAAAGTTTCTATCTTGAATGACATTGACTTCGAAATAGAGTTAATTCACCGAGATGAAATAAATACCAGCTACATTCTGAAACTATTGGCGAAACTGAAAGATTCAACGAAAAAAGAGCAGGAAAAACAGAAAAAAGCTATTCTTGATGCCATTTCAAGTGAGAGTAACTTGCGTAGCAAACGAGAACTGATTGAAAAGTTTATCCAAGAGAATCTCCCCAACATAGAGGATTCAAATGACATTGCCGATGAATTCTATACATTCTGGAATGAAGAACGCAAACAGGCTCTTGAATCTCTGACGAAAGAAGAAAATTTAGATTTTGAGAAAATTCAAAAACTTATTGGCGATTACCTTTTCACAGAAAAAGAACCGCTCCGAGATAATTTGATTGAGGCAATGAACTACCGCCCTAATTTAAAAGAACGAAAAAGTATTGCCGAGCGAGTTTCTGATAAGATAAGAAAATACATAGAAACCTTCATTGAAGGTTTTTGAATACTGATAACATGATGTATAGCGTTTCCGAGACTGCTAAAATATTAGAGGTAGATGGGCAAACCATAAAAGATTGGTCTTTCCATTTTTCAGAATATCTAAGTTCAGCAGCAAATCCGCCGAAAGGGCAACAACGCTTCTACGCACTTGAAGATATTCGAATTTTCGCATATGCTTTGCTATATTGGGAGGAGAAACCGGATATTGAATACATAAAGTTGGGATTGAATTCGCAGGAGCATTACCGTATTGAG
>Ga0074193_1003914_pt1 | contig 10088 bp, 7 predicted proteins | sample EPASupsiteHSE605_FD_64523 | JGI IMG/M metagenome (GOLD analysis project Ga0074193, IMG submission 64523) | Bioremediated contaminated groundwater from EPA Superfund site, New Mexico - Sample HSE6-05 | ecosystem: Environmental > Aquatic > Deep subsurface > Groundwater > Contaminated ...
TCTTGCCCGCACCGCTCGTGGCCGCCCCGATCACGATCCGCGGGATCGCGCTCCCGTCCACGCGTCACTCCTCCCGGTAACCCGACCGGAGCGCGCCCATGAAGAGGCACTCGTCGGCCGCGATCCCCTCGACCCCGCTCCAATCGCCGATCGGAAGATCGAGCCCCCGGACCAGCGCGGCCGGCACGGCCTCATCCGCCTCGCCCATCACGAGCTCGGCCGCAGAGACGATGTCGTCGGCGACCGCGCGCTTGGTCACCTGGAGCACCCGTCCGTAGAGGTCCGTCCGCCCCCGTTCGTCGACCACGGACGGGATCCCTGCGCAGCCGATCGCGACCCCCGAACTGCCGAGGCGCATCGCGTGGGTCCTCGAGTCGGCGATCAGCACGCCGATGCGGACGCCCGTGCGCTCCTCGAGGCCGGCACGGAGACGCCGGGCGCTCGCATCCGGATCGCGGGGGAGCGGAGTAACATACCCTGGCGGAGCGTTGGAGGCGTCGACACCGGCATTCGGCAGGAGGGTCCCGTTCTTGAGGCAGAGGAGAAACCCGTCGATCCCCCCGACGACCCGGTCCGACTCGTCGAGCACGACCTGCGCGATCCGAGGGTCGATGGCATGACGGGCACCGAGCGCGACGGCCTCGGGCGACGGCTCGACCCCGTCAAGCGCGATCACGGCGCCTTCTACCGTCGCAATCGCGGTCTCTGCGACCACGACCACGTCCCCGTCACGAAACGAGCCCGCGCTGCTCCGGGCGATCGCTCCGAGGAGAGCCCCGACGAGGTCGTCGCCCGGGACCAGGATCCGTGTGCCGAGCGCATGGACCGAGAACGTCCGGGTCATGGGCACGCCTCCAGCCGACTCCGTACCCGGATCAGGTCGGCGGTCTCGGCCACATCGTGCGTGCGGACCATTGAGGCGCCGCGGTCGAGGAGGGTTTGCGTGACCGCGAGCGACGCGGCGAGCCGCCCTTCGGCCGGCCGATCGACCAGCCGGCCGAGAAAGGTCTTGCGCGAGACGGCCGCGAGGACCGGATGGTCGAGGGTCGCGAACCGGTCGAATGCACAGCAGAGCTCCCAGTCGTGGTCGACCCTCCGCTCGGGAGTCCAGAGCCCGACGCCGGGATCGAGGACCAGCTCGGTCAACCCCCCGTCCCGGGCCCTCGCAAGGACGAGCCGGAGGGCGTCCAGGGTCGCCCCGACACCAAGGGGGTCGCCGGGACTCTCGAACGCGGCCATGCCGCAGGCTGCGAGCCCCGCCTCGGCCGCCCGCCGGACGAGTGCCTGATTCCTGAACCCGCCGATGTCGTTGAGCATGTGGATGTCGTGGCGGAGGCAGGTCTCGAGCACCTCGGGGTGCATCGTGTCGACAGAGATCACGTACCCCGAGCCGTCGAGCTCGGTGAGCAGTGCATCCATCCGCGCGGCCTCGTCGCGCACGGAGACGGGGGGGCTTCCCGGCGCCGTCGAGCGCGCGCCCACGTCGAGGATCGCCGCGCCGGCGTCGATATCCCGGTCCGCCGCTCGTCGAACGGCGTCGGGCGAGAGGAAGGAGGCGGAGAAGAAGGACTCGGGGCTGCCGTTCAGCACGGCCATCAGGCGGGGCGGCGCCCCCGGGCCGATCCGGACGCCGCCTACGGTGCAGGCCCGCATGTCTGGCGTCTCGCGGCCTCGAAGGTGTTCTCCATCAGGGTCGCGATCGTCATGGGGCCGACACCGCCCGGAACGGGCGTGATCGCGGAAGCCCTCTCCTGCACGGCCTCGAAGTCCACGTCGCCGAGAAGGCGACCCTCGACGCGGTTGGTCCCGACGTCGACCACGACCGCGCTCTCCCCGATCATCTCCGACGTGACGAACCGGGGCTTTCCGACTGCCGCCACCACCAGGTCCGCTTCGCGGGTCACGGCCGCGAGGTCTCCGGTCCTGCTGTGGCAGATCGTGACCGTGGCGTCGGCGTTCAGGAGGAGCGCGGCCATGGGACGCCCGACGTCGATCGAACGCCCCACCACCACGGCACGACGTCCCGCGAGCTCGATCCCGTACTCGGCGAGCAGGGTCATGATCCCGGCGGGAGTGCACGGGGCGAAGCGGGGCCGTCCCGAGAAGAGCCGTCCCAGGTTGCAGGGGTGAAACCCGTCGACGTCCTTTGCGGGTGAGACCGCCTCGATCACGGCCTCCTGGTCGACCCCGGCGGGGAGGGGGAGCTGCACCAGGATCCCGTTGATCTCGGGGTCGGCGTTCAGGCGTTTGACCGTCTCCACGATCCTTGGAGTCGTCGCGTCCGACGGCAGGGTCACGTTGATCGAGCCGATGTGGACCCGTTCGCAGGCCCGGTGTTTCATCTGTACATACAGGGCCGAGGCCGGATCGTCTCCGACAAGCACGGTCGCGAGCCGGGGAGAGAGCCCCGACTCGTCGATCGCCTCGCGCAGGAGCTCGAGCCGCCTCTCCGAGACCGCCTTGCCGTCGAGGATCAGTGCCATGCTGTTTCCCTTCCTCTCTCTTCTATATCTCGCTTATGCCGGATAGAGCGGGTACTGCGAGGCCATCGCGAGGACGTCGAGACCGACCTCGCGAATCACCTTCTCGTTCGTGATGTCGGCGAGTACGCGCGTGATCCACGTACCGACCTGGCGCATCTCCTCCTCTCTCATGCCCCGCGACGTGACCGCGGGCGTGCCTATCCGGAGGCCGCTCGTCACGAACGGAGACCGGTTCTCGTTCGGGATCGTGTTCTTGTTGACCGTGATGCCGGCCTTTCCGAGCGCGACCTCGGCCTCGAGCCCGGTGATCCCCCGGTTGGAGAGGTCGATCAGGATCAGGTGATTGTCCGTCCCGCCCGAGACGAGGCGGAGCCCGGCCTCGTCGAGCACCGCGGCCATCGCCTGTGCGTTCTTGACGACCTGGCGTGCGTACGTCTTGTACGACGGCTCGAGCGCCTCCTTGAAGCAGACCGCCTTGGCCGCGATCGTGTGCATCAGGGGCCCCCCCTGCATCCCCGGGAAGATCGCCTTGTCGATCGACTGGGCGTACTCGGAACCGCAGAGGATGAACCCGCCGCGCGGGCCGCGCAGGGTCTTGTGCGTGGTCGAGGTGACGAAGTCCACGACACCCGTGGGGTTCGGGTGAATCCCGGCGGCACAGAGGCCGGCGATGTGGGCGATATCGGCCATGCAGTAGGCATCGACGCCGTCCGCGATCTCCTGGAAGGCCTTGAAGTCGATCTCGCGGGGGTAGGCGGACGCCCCGCAGACGATCACCTTTGGTTTCACCTTCTTCGCCTGCTCCTCGATCATGCCATAGTCCAGGACCTCCGTCTCGAGATCGACGCCGTACTGGTGGACCTCGTACATCTTGCCGCTGAACGAGACGGGAGAGCCGTGCGAGAGGTGCCCGCCCTGGGTGAGCGACATCGACATCATCCGGTCGACGCCGCACTCCATGACCGAGAAGTAGACGGCCATGTTCGCCTGCGTGCCCGAGTGGGGCTGCACGTTGGCATGCTCGGCCCCGAAGAGCTGCTTGACCCGGTCGCGCGCGAGGTTCTCGGCCTCGTCATGGAACTCGCACCCGCCGTAGTAGCGCTTGCCGGGATAGCCCTCGGCGTACTTGTTCGTCATGATCGAGCCCATCGCCTCGAGCACGGCGCGGCTCACAAGATTCTCGGAGGCGATCAGCTCCAGCCCGTTCACCTGGCGCAGCCGCTCGCACTCGATGATTCGTGCAAGCTCGGGATCGACATCGGCGAGATGCGACATATAAACAACTTTGTACTCCGGCATGTATGAGTGTTTCTTCGGGCGTACTGGCCCGCTCCGGATTGTAAGGAATATAACCTCCCAGGTCGCACACTTTCATCGGAGGGCACGCATGGCCATGAAGGATGCGAAGATAAAATACCTCGAGCACGAGCTCGAGGAGAAGGAGCGGGCGCTCGATATGCTCCGTGATGTCGACCGGAGGGAGGCAGACCGCCCGGCCGGTGGTGGCGACGATGGCCGCGTCAGCACGCTCGAGCGTCGGGTCCGCGAGCTCGAGGCGGTGGTGAAGGGCCTGACAGAGGAGCTTCTCGACCTGAAGGCGCTCGTGCTCAAGATGGCCAAGTCGTTCGAGCGGCAGGAGCCCCCCGCGCCGGTTCGCGCACCCCCGGCCCGTTCGGCGGAACCCCCTGCAGCCGCTCCGACGATCCTCGTCCGACCGCGAAACGCGGAGAAACTCTCGCCGTCCGGAACCCCCGCCCCGGCCCGCTCGCCGACCGCCGCCGCGCCGGCACCGGCCGTCCCCCCCGAGGAGATGGACCTGATCATGCAGCCCGACGGCACCATCAAGCCCGAGGTGCGCCTGCGGAACGAGTATATCATCGCGTCGAACGGGTTCCAGAACAAGCGGCAGGACCGGAAGCCCGGCGGAGAGCGCTCCGGGCGTCATGTGGACGCCGTGATCTTCGCGGAAGAGCACGAACCTCCCCGTCCTCCCAAGAAGCGTTAGGGGCCCGCATCTTTGTTCATCAGCGAGCTGGAGATCGACAACTTCAAGTCATTCTCAGGTAAGACCCGGATCCCTTTTTCCCGGGGCTTTACGATCATCTCCGGCCCGAACGGATCGGGAAAGTCGAACATCATCGACGCGATCCTCTTCGTGCTGGGGCTCTCCTCGTCGCATTCGCTTCGGGCGGAGAAACTGACCGACCTGATCAACATATCGAGCCACCGCTCGACGGCCGAGGTCGCCCTCCGCTTCTCGGACGGCACGCGGATCCGCCGCCGGATCAAGCGGACCGAGAACGGCTATTACAGCTATTTCTACATGAACGACCGGCTCTCGAAGCAGAGCGAGGTGGCTGACTATCTCGGAAGGCTCGGCGTCCGGCCGCACGGGTACAACGTGGTGATGCAGGGGGACATCACCCGGATCATCGAGATGAGCGACCTGGACCGCCGGCGCGTGATCGACGAGATCGCCGGCGTGGCCGAGTTCGATCTTCGGCGAAACCAGGCGCTCGCCGAGCTCGAAGTGGTCCGGGACCGGATCGAGCGGGAGGAGCTCCTGCTCCGCGAGGCATCGCGCCGGCTCGAGGAGCTCCGTATCGAGCGCGAGCAGGCCCTGGTGCACCAGCAGCTGAGCCAGGAACTGGCCGGATACGAGGACTGCCGTGCTGCGGCCGAGCTCGCGGAGAAGGAGAAGGAACGGGCCGCGCTCCTCTCGCTGATGGCGGAGCACCGCCTTGCAGCGGCACGGCTCGACGAGGACCGCTCTCACGAGGCCCACGAGCTCTCATACCTCCAGGGCGACCTCGTCGCCCTGGACGAGGAGATCCATCGACGGAGCGGTGCGGAGTACCTGAAACTCCTGAGCCAGCTCGAGGAGTCGAAGGGGACCATCCGGACTGCCCATCTCTCGATCGAGGCCCATCGACGCGAGCGGGAGGAGAACCTGCAGGCGGTCAACCGCGCCTTCGCGGACACCCGCCGCACGGAGGAGAAGATCGCGGCGGCACAGGCTCTGGTGCGGAGCCTCTCTATCGACCGGACGAACCTGGCGATGGAGCAGGCGGCCGTTCAGGGTCGCCTCAAGACGATCGAGGGCCGGCTCTCGGCAGGCCAGGCAGAGACGGCCGAGGCCCAGGCCGAGCTCTTCAGCCGTCTCGCCTCGCTCGAGGAGCAGACAGGGCGGCGCGCCGAACTTCTCCGCCGGCAGGACCAGCTGATCGAGCAGAGTCGGGCTCGCACACGCGAACGGGAGCGACTCACGGCGCGGATCGCGGAGATCGAGGCGACGGTGCTCTCGGACAGCACGGCGCTCGCCGAGACCCAGGCCTCGCGCGAGGCTCACGGCGAGGAGCGGCGGCGGGTCGAGGCCTCCCTATCGGGGGTCGAGCGGAGCCTGCTGGAGCAGCGGTCGAGGCTGGACCAGCTCCGCCAGGCCCAGCGTGCGAACGAACAGGCCCTGATGCGGTGCGAGGCGCAGCAGCAGGTCCATGGCGATGCCGGCGGCCGCGCACTCGAGGCCGTGCTCGGGATGGACGGGGTCCACGGGACCATCGCCTCGCTCGGACGCGTGCCGCCCGAGTTCATGGAGGCCCTGAACACGGCGGCCGGCTCCCGGCTCAACAACGTGGTGGTCGACGACGACCGCGTGGCAAGCCAGGCGATCGCCTACCTCAAGGAGACCCGGTCGGGCCGACTCACCTTCCTCCCCCTGAACCGGCTCCGCGAGGTCCCGCGGCCCCCCGTCGAGGGCGACGGCATCATCGACTACGCGGTCGATCTGGTCAGGTTCGACCCCGTGTACGAACGCGCGTTCGGCCTGGTCTTCGGCGGGACCCTCGTGATGGAGACGCTCGCCCAGGCCCGTCGCCTGCTCGGAAAGCACCGGATGGTCACCCTCGAGGGCGAGCTGCTCGAGAAGACCGGGGCGATGACCGGCGGGTACCAGAAACGGTCCATGCGGGGCTTCTCGGCATCGGTCGAGGACGAGGTCCGCTGTCTGCTCGCCGCCATCGCCGGGCAGGAGGAGGAGAGCGCCCTGATCGAGACGACCGTGCGCCGCCTCGCGGGGGAGTCGGAGACCCTCCGGGAGGCGCGCTCGCGGGCCGACCAGGAGGCGGCCCGCTGCGGCGTCCTGGTCGAGGAGTACGAACGGCGCCTGCAGGTCTTTGCGGCCGAACGGGAGGAGATCGCGCGCGCCGAGAAGGAACTGGGGGAGGAGGGGCAGAGCGGCGTGATCGAACGCGCCGGCCTCGAGAACTCCCTCAATGCACTCCAGGACGAGATCCTGAAGACGAACCGCCGGGTGGCTGCGCTCAGGAAGGATCTCGAGGAGACCGAGATCCCGGCCCTGACCGACCAGCGGGAACGGGCGCGGGCCGAGCTGGAGGAGGTGGAACGACGGCTCCGAAACAAGGAGTCGGATATCACCGACGCCCAGCGGGAACGCATCTACTTCTCGAAGCGCATCGAGGAACTCGGGGAGGAGCGGGCGCGCCTCGAGTCCAAGAACCGGCATCTCGAGGAGGAGACCGCCCAGCTCGAGGCGCAGATCGTCGCGTCGCAGGCGGAGATCCGCGAACTCGAGGTGCGGCAGCAGACCTTCTCGGCCGAACTCGAGGATCTCCGGCGCCGCCGGGCGGCCATGCAGGAGGGCATCCAGCGGCTCGAGCGGGCCCTCCTCGAGCTGGAGACGAAGCTCGAACGGGTCCGGTTCCAGATCGAGGTCTGTATCGATCGCGAGCAGGCCCTTGTGGCCGAGTGCGCGGCCCTGAAGGCGCGCGCGGGCGACAGGACCACGACCCTCTCCCTCGCCGAGATCAACGAGGGGATCGCGACGACCGAGCTCGCGCTGCGCCGCCTCGGCGCGGTCAACATGCTGGCAGTCGAGGAGTACGACCGCGTGGCCGAGCGGGTGGCCGGGAGGAACGAGATGGTGGAGGTGCTGTCGCGCGAGCGCGAGACTCTGCTCGAGCGGATCGCCCACTTCGAGGCTCAGAAACTCGAGGCCTTCCTCCAGGCGTACACCGCGATCAACGAGAACTTCTCACGGATCTTCGCGACCCTGACGAGCGGCAACGGCCGGCTCGTGCTCGAATCCGAGGAGGACCCGTTCGAGGGAGGTCTCACCTTTGCCGTGCAGCCGCGGGACAAGGCGGTCCATCTCCTCAACTCGCTCTCGGGCGGCGAGAAGTCGCTGACGACGCTCGCGTTCATCTTCTCGATCCAGCAGTACATGCCGGCGCCGTTCTATGCGTTCGACGAGGTGGATATGTCGCTGGACGGGTCGAACGTCGAGCGGATCGCATCGATGATCAGGTCGATCGCGACCGAATCGCAGTTCGTCATCGTCTCGCTCAGGAAGCCGATGATCGACGCTGCGGACCGCGTCGTGGGCGTGACGGTCCGCCCCGACAAGTCCACTCTGGTGACGGGCGTGCGTACAGGTGATTGAGGAGCCGGTTGCGATCCTGGTCGGCATGGCCGAGCGGGGAGAGATCGATCCATGGCGGATCGATATCGTCGAGGTGACCGATCGGTTTCTCTCGGAGCTCGAGCGGCAGAAGGCCCTCGACCTCCGGATCTCGGGCCGCACCCTCTTTTTCGCCTCTCTCCTGCTCCGGATGAAGTCCGAGTGCCTGCTCGACCCCCCGGAGGAAGAGGAGGATCCGGAGATGGATCTCGACGAGGGGGAGTTCGGCGACTGGGATGTCGTCGACGAGCCTGCCATGGGCGAGCCGATCGCGCGGCTCGAGGCCGAGATCCATCGTCGACTCGAACGAAAACGGCTCCGCAAACGCCCCGAGACGCTCTTCGACCTGATCACGGTGCTCAGGTACATGGAGAGGGACGAACAGCGCCGGCGCCGCTGCGTCCGTGCGCCCCCCCTCTCGGTCGATCCGGGCGAGGTGTTCGGGATCGCTCATGAGGAGGGATATCGGGACGCGGCACGGCAGGTGCTCGGATGGTGCATGGCCGGCTTCGCCGCCGGGGTCCGTGTTACGCTCTCGTCGCTGGTCGTGATCAGCGGGTGGGCGGTGATCGACCTGTACATCCCGCTTCTCTTCCTGATGCTCGACGGGACCGTGGACCTCGTCCAGGAGGAGTTCTTCGGCGAGATCGAGGTCTATCCGGCTCTCCGGAACGCGAACTGAGGGGCCCCGGCACAGCCCCGAAACAATATTTAAAATTTTTGTTTTTTTCCTGCCGGCGTCCGTCGTCCGCTAGTAAAAAAGTTCATACACTGCCAGGATAGAATTACCAATACTCTCGACCATGACGGTGGCCGTCGGGGCACCCCGCAGGTGTATATCCGAAACGAGGGGGCCGTGTCGGGCAATCTGTGGTCCGGGATAGCGTCGCTGGACGAGAGGGCCGGTGAGTACGATCATGATAGCAAAAAACGAGATCGAATCGATCATGCAGCGTGTTATGGCTGGCGACAGCTCGGCGCGCTTTGACGAGAAGGCGGTGGAGAAGGACGAACTCCCTCTCGTCGCGATGCTGAACTCCATCCTGGACCAGAAGGACCGCGAGATCGAGGAGTTGAAGGTCGAGCTGGAGGCGCAGAAGCTGACCTCGAGTAACTACAAGAGGTCACTCCTGGAGAACCCGATCCCGATGCTCTTCCTGAACCACGAGCTCGCTATCAAGAACGGGAACCAGGCTTTTCTCGACCTCTCGGGGTACACGAAGGAGCAACTCGAGAAGATGACTTTCAACGACCTCACGGTCACTCGGGTGGAGGGCGACTCGGTTCAGGAGTGCTTCCGGACGAAGCGACGGGTCGAGGGGGAGGTGGAGATCCGGTTCCCGAGCGGGACGAAGACCCTCAAGAGGTTCACCCTTCCGTTCGTCAACGAGAGGGGCGAGGTCGACAATCTTCTGGTGGTCTACGTGGACCGGACCGAGCAGGTGCGGCGCGACGCGGAGGCGTCCCTGCTGACAAAACGCGCGGCGAACTTCATCCAGCACAACCCCCTCGCAATCGCGGTGCTCGCGAAGGACAAGTCGCGGCTCGACCTGAACGAGGGCTACCAGAAGGTCTGGCGGGGGAGCTACGACGAGCTGATGCGGAAGAAGCTCTACGACTTCGACATCACCATCACGGGGGGCGACGACTTCTACGCCTCGTTCGCGGAGAAGCGGAAGGCGGTCACCCACATGGAGGTGAACTGGGGTGGGAACGAGAGGTCGTACCTGACGCTCTTCCAGGTCCCGGTCTTCGACGCGCAGGGCGAGATCGATGTCAACTACTACATCTACCTGGATCACAGTGACGAGAAGAAGCAGCTGATCGAGGCTCAGAGGCTCCGCGATCGCGGAGACGCCTTCGTCCGCGACAATCCCCTTGCGATCGCAGTGCTCGCGAAAGACAAGTCGCGGCTCGACCTGAACAAGGGCTACCAGGAGGTCTGGCGCGGGGGATACGACGAGCTGATGCGGAAGAAGCTCTACGACTTCGACATCACCATCACGGGCGGCGATGACTTCTACGCCTCGTTCGCGGAGAAGCGGAAGGCGGTCACCCACATGGAGGTCCGGTGGGGAGAGGGCGACACATCGTACCTGACGCTCTTCCAGGTCCCGGTCTTCGACGCG
>Ga0074193_1003915_pt1 | contig 10084 bp, 10 predicted proteins | sample EPASupsiteHSE605_FD_64523 | JGI IMG/M metagenome (GOLD analysis project Ga0074193, IMG submission 64523) | Bioremediated contaminated groundwater from EPA Superfund site, New Mexico - Sample HSE6-05 | ecosystem: Environmental > Aquatic > Deep subsurface > Groundwater > Contaminated ...
GTTCTGGAAGATGCTGTTCGTGAATACATTGAAAATCGCAGAGGCCCTGCAGCGCGTAGGCATGTTCTCGATGCCCTCGAAGTCAGCATGATCGAACATGATGCCCTTTATAGAGAACTGGCAAAATGAATCGGGACTATCTGACCGTTGCCGACATCCTAGGCATGCACGCCATCCTTATCGAGAAATATGGTGGCATGGCGGGTATTCGGGATATGGGAAGCCTGGAATCTGCGGCATTCCGTCCACAGAGCGGGTACTATTCTGATATTGTTGAAGAAGCGTGCGCGTTGATGGAAAGCCTACTGATTAATCACCCTTTTATGGATGGGAACAAACGAACGGCTTTCGCAGCCTGCTCAGTCTTCTTGCGTATAAACGGCCAACACATAAAAGCTGATTCTAACAAAGTGTTTATGCACATCATTCGCTGGCTTCAGCTACAATCGACTGAACGTTTCAGAACGATGGCAAACGATTTGCGAACCCTTGTAGAAATACAAAACAAACCCAAACAGTAGCCCGGCAGAGATGTCGGGCTTTCTTATTGTGGGGTACCATGATTCGAACAAAAGACGTTCTCAACTGCCTGCCCCTTTTGGCATCCATTCTAGGTGACCGCTATGGAGTGCAGGTACGCATCGGCGGCAAGGAAGCCTGCACCAATGGCAAGGTCATTCACCTGCCCTCATTGCCCATGGATTGTGAGCCGGAATTGTTGGCACTGGCCAAGGGCTTCACAGACCATGAGGCGGCCCATATACGGCACACAGATTTCAGCGTGCTGAAAGCTGCAAGCCTTGATTCTGTGACCTTTAATTTGTTCAACTGCCTCGAAGATTGGCGTGTTGAAAAGAAGCTGTCGGGTATTTTCCCAGGCTGCCGGAGAAACCTGAACTGGCTCATACGACGATTCTTTGTAGAGCAAGCACAGCCTAGGGCCGGGGACGATTCCCCGGCCCTAGCTGTTTTGGATTATGTGCTGTTGACGGTGAGGGCTTGGGATGTGGACGAGGTGACCCCGGCGCGCCAAAACGCGGCGAGCATCATGGAGCAATACTTTCCCGGCTTGATAGAGGCCCTGGATGCCATCATGGCCAAGGCCTACATCCATTGCCCTGATACAAAGGCAACGATTGAATACGCGAAACAGATCGCCCTGTGCCTCCAACAGTGGGAACCACCTCAACCAACTGCAACCAGAAACTGCTCAAACGCAAACAATAAAACAGCCGTGCGTCAGGCTAAAGAGGAGGCCAACGATTCTACATCACAAATCGACCAACAAGCTGAATCGGCTTGCGCCTCTGCGCCGGTTCAACAGTCAAGGGCTTTGACCGCGTTACCGCTCAAAGCTCTTTTTCATGCGGAGGCACAAGACTTACCCCAGAACATTGGGGAAATCATGGCGATTGAGCTTAGCAATTGTAGATCTGAATCCACCGGTGACGCGCTGACCGTGGCCGTAGAAGGCACCCGACAAGCAGCACCGTTGCCTGCAGACCAGAAGCTGCAAGCCCTTCAGGCCAGCATTGCGCTACGCACACGCCTTCAAGGCTTTTTGCAGGCGCAAACGCAAAGGCGATGTAGTATTGGGCGCAGGGGCACACTGCACGCCAATTCGCTACACCGTCTGCAGGTTGGCAATGCTCGTGTTTTCCAAAAAGAGTCATTGCAACTGGGCCTCAATACGGCTGTCCATATCCTGCTGGACGTAAGCGGCAGCATGGCTGGCGCACCGATTAATCTTGCCAATCGAGCATGCTTTGCCGTGGCAACTGCGCTGAGCCATATTCGTGGCGTGAATCCGGCAGTGACGGCCTTTCCCGCAGTCTCAGAAACCAATTCAGTATTCCCAATCATGCGGCATGGGCAGCCGTTGCCAGATATGTTCGACATTCGGGCTTCTGGCGGCACCCCCTTGGCAGGGGCACTATGGTGGGTTTTGCAAACCATGCTGCACCTCAAAGAGCAGCGCAAGATGATCCTGATTATCACTGACGGCATGCCGGACAACCAACTGGCTGCAAACAATGCCATAGGGGTGGCCCAAAAACTCGGCTTTGAAGTTTACGGCCTTGGCATCAGAGATGAGCACATCACTCGCCTGCTGCCACACACGAGTAAGGTGGTCAACGATCTGCCTGATCTGGTGCTTGCCATGTTTGCCATGCTGCAGGCTGCCTTGCTCAAGGGTGGTGAAGTATGATGGTGCCCCTCGATTTCAGCCCTTGGTACCGAACGGGGTTATTCCGTCTCTTTACGCTTAACAAAAGGCGGCGCATCCCGCGTTGCTAAAAACAATGGAGGGCATATGAACCCACTGGCTTGGATACCAGTAGCTATTGCAGTGCTGCAAGTCATCAAAGACAACTGGGACGACTAGCTCACAATCGTGCTGGCATGCAGAAGGCGGGAAATACCCGCCTTCTGTCATTTCGTGAATACAAAAGGAGCAGGAATATGAGCAAGACTTGGGTATTTATCGGCGGCATGGTGGCGGGAATTGCAGGGGTATTTGCTGCGGCCTTTGCGGCTGAAGAGTTTGATGCTCGCAAGCAAAACAGTGTACTTCCCCAACAGCAACTTGAACTCCCAGAGGGAAGGGAAACAAAATCATAATGTAACAGCAACTTCCTGGTAGTAGCGTCATGTACCAACTACTGCCAGGGAGTTATTCTGTGGTCACAGAATCTGAAGAACGTCATTTCTCTTTTATTTTTCAGAAAGCTATGCTCTTTTACTTCAGTCAAAAAACCATTACTACATAAGAAATCTACATAGTACCTAAGGACAGTTTTGTCATCAGATTGAAACTTTCTTGTGATGTCACGAAATGTGAGCATTTTAGCATATCTCATATAGTCAAATAGCTCATAGTACAATTGCTTATTGCGCGATATCTCATGCATAATCATGAGATGTGCGTTTATTAAGAGTCTAGCTAGTACATCCGCAATATCCATCATAGAGCCATATCTTCCGCTTTTTGTGGCATCTTTGAAGAGCTCTAGAATTGCATACAGCTTTATAAGCACAGTTCTATATAGATTGACAATGTTTGAAACCTGCCCTCTAATATACACGAAATCTTTCAACTCCTCCGCTATGTGATCGCAGTAAGCATAGATTGTGTCCACCTCATGATTAGGAATAGCAACACTCTTCACAACCTCTTCTCTAACAATGCATTCTGCCGCCTTAACTATAGCTTCAATGCGTTCTTTTTCTCCGCAATCTACTGGCCATACATCGCTACGCACGAACAAGAACCTATTCAACAGCCCAATACTACTCATATTTTTTTTCTTTAACAGAGCGAAAGCCTTATCACTGCCAACACAACAAAAGACATTAAGAAGACTTTTATGACGCCGTTTTGAAGGAATTAATGGAATTGAACCCCTTACGCCGTAATACAACGCATCAAGATCCTTATTCCTATTTATAAGGCAATCCACAAAAGTTCGCTTATCCCGCCGATGATCACTATCAATACTGACAAAGCCTTTTTGGCCAAGCAACCCCAACAGTTCCTTCTTTGATACTCCCTTTTCCGTGGCGTCTTCCTTACCAGACTCAGGCGTACCATCTACGACGATAAAACCCCAATTTTGGCAATACGAATTTCCATAAAAGCTCACGGGGTGTAACGCGCACATTACATTTGGACCAAACGCCACTTATTTTTGCACAAATGGCATTCTGTAGGACTGTGCCAGATGTGGCACACAGGCTGTACTTTTTTGATTGAAAGGGGCGGGATTTTTCCCGCCCCTTTTGTGTAGTTACGATATGCTGGCTATACGGTCACGGCTGATGGCGAAATACTCTGCCGACAGCTCGACACCAACATAGCCCCTCCCAGACTCTCGGCACGCAACTCCTGTGGATCCGCCCCCCATGAATGGGTCCAGAATAATGCCTCCAGGCTGCGTAATGGCCAGCAAATCATGAATGAGCGCTACAGGCTTGCTGGTCAAATGCACCTTACGGGCTGCTGCCACGGGGTGCGCGTACAGGCCCGGCAGACAAGCCCGTGTGGGGCTTTGCAGTCGCCCCTTGGAAGCAAACACGACATACTCGCATTGCTGGCGGAATCTGCCTATTTGCGGGCGAGCAGCGCGCTTGTCCCATGGTACGATGCCAAGCCAGCGCCAGCCAGCGCCCTGGACCGCATCGGTTAATGCCGGAAGCTGCCGCCAGTCTGTAAACACCATGAGCGGTGAGCCCTCACGGCTGATGCGCCAGCACTCAGCCAGCCACAACATGCACCAATGCGTCCAGCTGCGCTGGTCCTTGGCATCTCCCAACATCGGTGGATATTTGCGCTTCACGCCAGAGGATTGATACTTGCTGGCGGGATCTGTCTGCTTGGCCGCCAAGCTGACACCACCGCTGGAATAAGGTGGGTCAGTCAAAACTGCATCTACACTGCCATCGGGCAACGTTGCCAGCACTGCAAGGGCATCGCCGTTATACAGGTTTACGTTGTCAAAATTGGCTTGAGTCATTGAAATTGCTCCGCTGGCCGTCTGGCGGCTCGGAGCTGGGGCGCATGGCCCTCAGAACGAAAAATGTCCCGCAACGCGGGCACTTAAACTCCATCTCCAACGCTTGCCCCCTCGCCAGCAGTTTGCGGCAGTGTGGGCAGCGCACATCATCCAGAGTGTGTTGCATATCCAGCTTAAATAGTTGCGCCCCAAGGCGTAAACACCTACCCTATGCCGGTCTCGCAAAGACCCAGAAGGCGGAAACTCCTCACGGCGTTGGCGCGCCGTGTGGGGCCGTGGTGCGGCGGCACTACGCCGCGCCGGTGGGGGCGTTCGTGCGCCCCCGCCACTGTCAATCGTTACCTCCCCAAAATCGCCTGGGCGCAACGTAAGTCGAGATAGTCTGCCCACGCCTGCAACATTTTGCGCCGCTCCGTCAGCAGATCTGAACGTTGGTACGCCGCGCGCACTTGGTTTTTATCAACGTGCGCGAGTTGTCTTTCTATCACCTCGCTTGCCCAACCCATTTCAGAAAGAGTTGTGGCCGCCATTGCCCGGAAACCGTGGGCGGTCATTGTTTCCGGGCCGTACCCCATGCGACGTAAGGCCAGATTTAACACATGCCCTGTTTCGTGCCGCGTTTTGTCCCATCGCGAAGGAAACAGCCACTGGGTTTTGCCCGTTATTGGCTGTAACTCTCGTAGAACATCCAATGCCTGGCGCGTTAGCGGCACGTTGTGCGGGCGCTTCATCTTCATTTTTTCTGCTGGGATGCGCCAAGTAGCCGTGTCCCATTCGATTTCACTCCATGCAGCGGACGATAATTCTCCGGGCCGGACGAATAGCAACGCAGCCAGCTTAAGGGAACATCTGCGCTGGTGGTTGAGGTAACGCTCTATGCTGGCCATGAGCTGTCCAATTTGGCGCGGCTCGGTTATGGCTGCGCGGGGTTTGCATTTGTGAGGGGTCAGCGCCCAACCTAGGTCGCGGGCCGGATCGCGGCTGACAAACCCGCACGCTATGCCATATCTCATGATTTGGGATATATGACTTTTGACCTTGCGAGCGACCACCAGTGTGCCACGCTGTTCGATATGACGTAAAATCGTCAGGATGGTGGGTGCGGTAATCTTGGTCAGAGGTTTATCGCCTAGTCGGGGTATAACCTCACGCTCCAGCCGCCGCCACGACTCCTCCGCATACTCAGTATTTCCCTGGAGCATGTACCGCTCCCACCAGTCGCGCGCAACAGTCGCAAATGTAACCGTCGATGCCATAAGCCCTCCTTATACGAAGGCTTATGGCACATTGCCAATCATTTACAATCCCTATGCAATTATTAAAGAGCCTGTTCAGACCGTAGCGATATCAAAAAAGTCTGTCAGTGGCTGGCCGAGCTTCCCTGTCATATCCGGACATACTGTTTCAATATGTGCAACGATCTTTCTGGCGGCGGCCCTATCTATATAGTTGTTACATCCGTCAATCGTGATCCAAGGACGGTTGCGATAGCAGCGCGTGGCCAGCACCAGACCGCCAGTGTCTGCCGTCAAACCACGGCATGGGCCGGGCAGATATGTACGCGGGTACAGCATTGCGCCGAGGCCATAATCATTGACCGCCTGCCCGATGTGGTTGCCCATGTCTTTGATTGCCGTAAGAATATCCAGACCCCAAGGCCATAAATCGCTCTGCGTAAACAGGCAGTCTTCCGCAATAATCCGCGCGCCCCTGTGTGCCCAGCCGCCGAATGCCCGCACGTCAAACGTCTGGCCAAAATCGTGTATCCAGCAACGGCGCATAATGACAGTTGTGCCGTCTTGGGCTTCAGGGCAGCGTCGGCCTGCACCGATGATAATGCAATCCTCAAGCTCCCAGCGTGCATTGTGCACATCATTGCCTGGGTGGTCACCGTTGCCAGCCAAAATCGCTTTTATGCCGCCCAGAATAACGACGCCGGATAGCCTCACTTCGGCCCCATCCACGCCGCTCAACACCTCATCCTGATCAGCCTTGGGATAATTGCGGAAATCATACACCCGCTGACTTATCTCCGTGTGCCGATGCGTGGAGCCGTAAACAGTCAGGCCGTCATCCTTGGGGTTGGCCGGGCCGTTACACACGCCGCCGGTGATCTGGTTAATGATGCTCATACCGCGTAGCTGACGACCATGTCTTGCACGGCAATGACCGTGGTTGCGGCGGTCACGGCGGCCAGCAGCTCGTCGCGGCGGGCGGCATGCGTCTGCATGACATACGCGAGGCCCTCCGCATCCTCCGCCGCAAACGCGGCTGCGCCGATGGTGACATCCTGCTCCGTCGGGGACGTCGTGGGCATGGTCAGAGACGCGGCCACGGCGGCATCGTAGCCAGCCTTTATCTCCGCCGTCTTCGCGGCCTTGCTCTCGGCCAGCAGCTCGGCATCAGTTTTGGCGGGGCGCTCGATCAGAGCACCCTCCGGCAGAGGCCCGGGCTTGGTCATGCGGCGCGCGGGAGTGGCGTTTGTATCGTCCGGCAGCCAGTAGTCTGTCGCAGCCTGGGCCAGCTTCACATCAAAAATTGGCTCCGTACGCTCACGATGGTCCGCGATCATTACCCATTTACCGTCGATGCGCTGCGGCCACTGGTTGGGCCAGGGCAATGGCGGTAGATCATCATAGGTGCTGTTGCCGGGCTGGTAGCCGTGATCCTCGACCGTACACGCGTAATGCTGGTCTGGCAGCGTATATCTGTGGGCTAGGGCCATTGTTTACTCCTTGAAATTTTTTGTCGCCTCTCGGCGTGGGAGGCGCGCATGGCGATATGATCCGCAACATCACCGGCTTTGTGCTCGACTTGGCACAAAGCGTCGCCTCATCGGGATCATTTGGCGGCGCATTATATATGTCGACTGGCGGCGGAGGCGCAGCTGGGGGAGGTAGCAGCGTATACGCAGCCAGATCGTGTTATTTTAACTCCTCGCGTGGTGTACCAGTTGGCGCTGCAAACAAACCCCGCGCATGGGGTGCCCTCGCATGCTGCTACCTCGGCACACCTACAACATAGCTCTATGATGGCTGGCCAAGATAACAACACGCCAATGCACCCCATGCGCGCGGCTTGTTAGCCGCCCCCACGGGGACTATGCGAGATACGTCGAATGATGTTGGATACATCCAAAACTGAGACCCTCCAGATGTGTTCGACACTAAATAGGGATTATATGAGGAGTATACAGCGCCACTAAGCGCACCGAACCCGTCTCTGCTGTCACCCGGATGCACGGCAATAATATTTCTTATTGCATCCCCATGCACGCCTCCCACGCCGAGAGACGCACCTGTGGAGCTACGGAACATCTCCTGAAGGTCTGGCATCTTGAGGGTGTCCGCTGTTTTATCCCACACAAATTTTGTCACGCCACCGATGCCGTTCCAGCCAACAGTTGTACCATCGGCCAAAGTGGCCCATATGGCTGTGTGCAGTGTATTGTACTGCGCCAGCGTAACCAGGCGCGCGGCTCCATATGTTGTTGACAGGTATGCAGCCATTTCGGGGTAGGTCGTGGAAAAATTGGAAATCGTAGTGCCCAGGCAAGGCACATAGCCCGCACGAGGCGCTTCATCTTCAAAAAAGCGGATGCCGCCCACGGGGTCCATGGCCTGGGCTTTGGTGGATATTTTCCCTGTAGCATCAATTACGATGGTTGTTCCATCGGGCATCACAATGCCTGGAGTGCCTACCTTGGCCAGACCTGGCAAACTCGGTCCGATTACCGCATATAAGGCCTCAACAATTGCCGCCTCGACTTTATCCAGGTCGCCATCGTCTTTAACGCCAGCCGCATAGCGACGGGCCAAAAATTGCGCCAAGCCAGCGGACATGTGTGAGACCTGCCGGGCCTGTTTGTTGGCTAGCTCCTGTCGTGCAATGCCCGGCTGATGGCCAATAGTGCGCTGCAGATCAGCGGCATAGTCCGCCTGTGCGAGCATATCTCGGCCATCAACGCCTTGATGGCAAAACGGCAAAATATCGTTGTTAACATCACCAGCTTCAACGGTTACGCCAGTGTCTTTGGTAATGGGCATAGTGTCCTCCGTGTCCCCGGTGTAACCGGGGACGGCTTACAGCAGCCACCCCGATATAGTTCGGGGCTACTCGGCTGGCCTTAGCACAATGGGCCATCTGCCCGCGCCCCAGCCAGCTAGCCCATCTGACTGACAACCCCAGGCCATCAGCGGGCCGCCATCTTGCGTAACGGCATACCAGCTCACGCGCACACCTTCGGGCTTGAGTGGAATGTAATTGCCCATGAGCAAAGCCTGGGTAACGGCATCTGGTCGCATGCCCGCAATTCCGACAACCATGCTCATGTCCTGGTTATCCTGTATCATTATGATGCTGCCTGTATCTGCAAACGCGGATTCCCACACATCATAAGCCCCCGGTATTGAACCGTCCCAAGCATTGGCGGCAATGCGCGCTTTAATCAGTCGCCGAAATACGTCATCCGGCAGGCTCGTAAGACCACTTTCTGGGTCATACGGGCCTTTCCAGATGCCTTGCGCCCAGCCGACGCCTTCAGCGCCCCAAGCAAAATACACGCCCGATAGGGGCACGCGCAGCACTCGTGTAATGCCCGCCCACAAGCCAACGGCATCAAGCTGCACTCCCACGGCTGTGTCCACGTCAAAGGCGGTGGGCAATGTTGCCAGCAGCGCCTGGGCGTCAACCAGCGGCTGCGTCAGCACAGCAACCAGGGCCGTAAATCGCGGCTGCTGGTGCTGGCTGGTTACGAGGCCGGGGTAGGCGTTATCAGCCATCACTCAACCCCCGGCAGGCTGATGTCAGCCAGCTTGCATGTTGCGGCGGCGTTAAAGGCAATGGGGATATTGCCCTCCGTCCACGTGGCAGATGCATCGTCCAGGTCGCCTGTGGTATACGCGATGGACAACACGTCAAACGTCCTTGAGCCGGACGCGTCAGCCGCGTTGATGGGTGTAAGCAGGCGACTGGCCAGCACATCATCGCCTATGGCCATAGCGTTTATATATTTCGCCAGATTGGCCTTTATGGCTGCCCCCGTGGTGGATAAATATCCTGCTAGTGGCTTGAGAGTGACGCGCAGCCGCACACGTACCGCCGTGGGGCGATAAAATCGTATAGCATTGGGCAGCCCCTTGGCGTCCCGCGTCATAACCTCCACGTCACCGCGTGTGTAGCAGCCCGGCGTTTTTTTGAGGGCGATGGCCTCGGCTATGGCCGCGTTGTCGCCTCCCTCCACAACCAGACAGATGCTGTGTGGGGGCAGGCCGTTAGCGTCAACGGTGGAGGTGTCGTTTTCATAGCCGCGCCATCGGCTGACGCCCTCAAGGTTTGCCACGGCCCCCAACGTGCCTTCAAAAACTGTGCGGCTGGGCAGTGCCGTAGATACCGCCTGGCGGGTGCGCAGTGTAGCGTCCGTCTCAACTGCCGCACCTGGTGTGGCAGCTAGGGGATTGTTGACGCTCTGCCAGCCACGGCAGGGCGTGGCAATTTTATTGACTTCGCCAGCTGCGGCGCGCACATCCCCGATGTCTTGGGCCGTGGCTGTAACAGTTTTTTCGCCGGCC
>Ga0074193_1003918_pt1 | contig 10074 bp, 7 predicted proteins | sample EPASupsiteHSE605_FD_64523 | JGI IMG/M metagenome (GOLD analysis project Ga0074193, IMG submission 64523) | Bioremediated contaminated groundwater from EPA Superfund site, New Mexico - Sample HSE6-05 | ecosystem: Environmental > Aquatic > Deep subsurface > Groundwater > Contaminated ...
TGAGAGTACTTTCCTCTCTGAGAACCTCTAAAACGATCTTCGCTTTTTCCGCTGGGCTGTAGGTTTTTCTTTTCTTACTCATACCTTCATTATCTTATTTTTTCAGCTCCGTGTCCAACCCCCTGGGGACATTATAGTTAACTAGAATTCTCAAAAATACTCCTTGCTTAACCTTTGATTCAAATTACTTTTGATAACCCTTCATGTATGAACTGATAAGAACAAAGGATACCCCTAAACTTCATGTGTAGGAGTATCCTGTTCGTTTATATAATCACTTTCTACCCAAGGAAAAGCATGTTATAACAATGAGTTCCGAGAATCCCTTAACTTCCCCATTTCCTCATTTGAAAGAGTTACCCCCTTCCCCATCTTAGAATGATCAGGTGACCATTCCCTAATGTCATACTTGGGGTCTTTATCATTCCAACTTACTAGGTTAAGTTCTTTAGTCCATCCTTTTGCTGATTTCGATAGTACACCAATTGCTTCTTTGATTTCGAATTTGATTTCTGCCATGTTTTATAACCTCCGTAATCTTACGCTACACTCTCATTTTGACACATTAGTTTAGTCTGTTCCATGATGATCTCAACTGCTTTGGGTGTTTTATCTTGTGGATAACCATATTTCTTCATCAGTCGCTTGATTATCATCTTCATTTTTGACTGGACACTCTCACGTATAGACCAATCCACACTTATTATTCTTAATAGCTTGAGTTAAATCCCTCGCAATGTTTAAGAATATCTCATTTTTCCTATTTTCACGAAGTAGATGGACTTAGCTTTTATCGCGAACTGGCTTGGAGATTTGTTTGTGAGACGGCGGCTATCTTATTCTTCGGGATGAATAAGCAGTTGGGTTTAATATATCAGGAATTAAAAACGAAGCATTAAGTGAAGAAGGGATATAAAGAGTCACTCAGAACATATTAACAGGTATTGTCAATTCTAAATATTTAGCTAACGTGGGAATAATAAAAGACCTCCATTTTCGGAGATCTTTTATGCGTTCTTTTTAAATTCAGCATATTCATCTAATAAACTTCGATCAAGTAAATCTAAACACATATATGTTGTCTCTTCGTTTGAACCATACTTCTCATCTTCTAATTCTTCAAAATCGAACTCTTTTTTATACCAAGAAACTTTATCTCGAACAGCATGCACCGTGATGAAACGACATCCAATTTGTAAAGCAATATTGTCTTTAATAAATTTAATAATTTGTCCTAATAAACTCGTTCCAAGGTGAATCTCTCTACTCCCATTTTGCCAGTGTAAAAGAACAGCAATACGAGCAATTTCTATACACGGGATATAACGAGGAATGTCATGCATTTCCTCATCGAATATTTTTACAGCATCCGATTTCAAGGTATAATAGGCTATTATTTGATTGGTTTCTTCTTCTAATACTACTTTTGTTATTCCCTCACCACTAACATGATGAAGATACGCTTCATTTTTTAAAAAGCCATCCATCGATATATTTCCGCATACAAAACTTGATAATTGAGACATATCAGACATTTCAATATTTCTTAAAATCAGGCTCATTTAAGAATCCCTTTACCATTATTTAATCTTAAAAATTTTTGCTAATTCCCTACTTTTTTCGAAAACAGCCTTATTATTTGGAGGATTCTCCATCTTTGCTAATAATCGTTTTGCATCGTTTCCTTTTAAAATAGGGGATGGTCTCATGGATACAGCCAAGACTTCCACCTCCTTTGTATTATTCGCACTATCCTTGTCCATTTAATATCACCCTTCCAATTGGGATTCAATAAGTAGTATGCCCATTTTCACCTACTTAGAAGGAGATAATTAAATAAATTAGACAATTATTCTATTCACACTAGTTACGCCGAATTAGCTAATAATTAGCTAATTCGGCGTAACTAGTGTGAAACCCTTTATTTTCATAAAAAATTAAGAACTTTTTTCCTTCGCGGTATATAAGCAGAAATCCAGCCTCTTATATCTATCCATTATATCAGCATATCAATCAAAGACCAATTAAATAAATATATCAATTCTTCTTTAAATATATTTCTGAATGTCTACTTTTTACTTATCCTGATAATTATTAGTTACTAATTTTCTACTAATGAACTTTGAAAAATACAAATATTTGATTAGTAATAGGTCTAAAGATTAACACATTCTAAGCAGAGAAAAATCCCTTTAAACGCAGTATTCATCAGCATTTAACGGGATTGAATAGTTTCAGTCAGGAAAATGAATATTAGATTCAGGTTCTAGTGCTCGCAAGGGCATGGAGGTTCAAGTCCTCTCGACCGCACCACATAAAACCACTTCTTTTTGAGATGGTTTTTGTATAGGAAGTCCGAAAACTTTTTCGGGATGTGCTGGCTTCCTTGTTGATTTACCTTTGCCACGCTCTTAAGTACTCGGTCTTAAACTCACTTTGTTTGACTTATGTTCCTTCTTCTCTTTGGTGGTATCTAACATATCTTCCATTCTCAATCCTCCATTCGGTTTTGCAACACCATTATCGACTTTTCATAAATCCCTATTTGCCACAACAATATAACAACTCATATTGACCATTTATTTATCTCATTATAGAACATATGTTCTGCTGTATACAAGAGTATTCGAAAATAATTTTAGATTCAGATTTCATTGCCCAAATAACTCTTTTTGTAGACACAATTCATTTGAGAAAAATGCGAATTTAGATCAAAGCAAATTTTTATTTATTCAACACCACTAACCCCCTTAATCTTTAAGATACAGAAAAACAAAAAACTCTCGTAGGACACTTTATAGGCCCAACAAGAGTTCACTCCTGTAGTTTGGTCTGCACCACATAGATAACAAACTTCATCTTTTCCATTACTTGTACTCATTTTGAAATGGTACCCACTTATCGAAGCTTGTTCAATTATTATCTATGTATTATAAATAATTTATGGATAATTAGGTATAAATTTGATTAACAAGGTAATGTTAACATGATTAATTTATAATGTCAATGATTGCCAATCAATGGCTCATCCTGCTGTCCCTCTCTCTAAGATATTCTTTGTGGTCCTGGATATCCGCTGCGGGTGATCTGGCCTCAACCGGCCAGCTTCTCACATCGCTAAGCGCACAGTTATCCAGCCGAAGCCACACATCCCTTCAAAAATTTTTGGGAATCCATGTCCGCGGCTGTTAAAGATGATCCAAGATATATAGTAGTAGTTGACTAACTCAATAGACTATAGGTGAGCTGGCCCGCAGCCGCGGGCTTCGTTTCTTGGTAGGATACCCGCGGACCCAGATTGGTTGGTTTCATTTCTGAGAAAGCAATACATGTAAGGTGACCTCAAACAAACGCTCACCATTGTGGCCAATTATCTGGAAGAATGACAAACTTCATAGTTTTGTAATCAAATTTGCCCCAAGAATGGTACCATTGAACTAAATCAAACCAATCATGCAAATTCTTAAACTCTTCCTGGACATCACCATCAAATGCCCAAATTAGTTTGGATTCTGTCAACATAACCCTGAAATACGATTCATCATTGCCTCTTAATTCAAAATTAAGCAAACCTACCCATCCCACATCATTGCCATGCATTCCTATGGCTTTCAACTGCATAGGTTTCTCCCCATTAAATAAAAGACAATAAATACCTTGCGCCCGCATATGAACCCAGCCAAGAATATCACCATAATCGAACTTAAATGCATCGCCATTAACGATGAGCTCAGGTTGAGTTCTTTCAAACATTGTTAAGCTATTTGTAAAAAAGCCGTTTGCTTCGAACATCTTTAGATTATTTTTTGGTGCGGTAGATAGGTTAATAATATCCCAAATACCCTTTTCGCCACCAATAACATTGGTATACTTTTTACGTAGAGGCTCCAAAACAACTCCAATCATTCTGTCCATAAAGTCTCTAACAAACTTACGACTATGCCTAACATCTCCAAAAAATTCAACAGCAAGGTCAATATCCGAATCGATTCTCTCTTCTCCTCTGGCCACCGAGCCAAACAGTGTGACCTTTTGGATGCACCATACTCTTGAAATTGCATCAACCATTTCTTGAGCAACCTTAAAATGTATACCTTCAAGATTTGGAGATGGGCCTGTGACTTCAATAGGTTGAAGTAGTTTATTTGCCTTTATTAGCCATTTCTTATACTCCTTGTATGGTTTGTGAAGATCATCTAAGAGGCCCTTAAGGATATCGCTGATTTGATTTGGATTCGATATAAAATAAATAAATTGGTTACTATTATCTGGGTCCATTAGAAAAGATTTTACTTTACGAAAGTTTTTGTCGATTTCGCTTAAATAGGGTATTTCATTTTGGTATTTCCTAATCAGCGATATGTATGAAGGGCTGTCCAAAATTGAGAAAAAGTCACGTCTATTAAAATTTTGCAAAAGGGTAAATAACCCTCTTTTATTTTCTTCGTCTAGAACTTCAAAAAAACTTCTAACTGCTTGAGGATCCTTCGTAATATCTAACATTTTTTACCTCTCTTCATTAAAACCGAAAATTAGTCGGTAACTACAGAAACTTCTTATTCTTCCAAATTATATACTGTAACTACATACACTAGTAGTCTTCTTATATGGTTGCACACGATATTAACTCTTAAACAGCTTAAGCCGCTACCTTTTAAAAAGTTACAGCACTATCCAATAGATAGCCTCCAAAATAAAATGGCCCACCGTGGTACGCTTTCCAATGAAGAGGCGTGGTGGGATCTGTTAAGATAATTATTGATTATTATTAATCAAAGGTCAACGTAAATACAGCTTTTTTACCTGACGTTTTCCCATTAAGTAACCTTTAAATCTATACCTCATACCCTTTTCACGGGCCAGGTATGAAAAAATATAGGTCATCTTCTTCATGCTGTCGTAACCGGCAGCTTCTTTTACTTGGAATTAATAAATTGCTACTGATTCCCCCAGAACAAGCTGACAAGCAATACCACAGCACTGTCCTCTCTGTCCGTGTTCAGGGCAGCGACAAATATCTCTTTTTCGAGCGTAGTGCCAGTATCGGGGGAAATAACATTGGGCGATGGTTCGTAGGACGTCGCAATTCGAATTAATAATTAGTATTTACAACAATGCGAACTTACCTTACCCTAACATTTACGCAAGTTAGGCAGCAATTTCTTGGCTCATGTATATTGTTCCTATCCATGGTGTGTATTATCTAGGCAACGCTTGATTATTTGGTTGTTTCATATGTAGCGAGCTGTAGTAACTAATACGTTGAGATACATCGGGAATGCCAAAAGAGCCCACGCCTTGTAAATGCGAATGGGCTCTCACCGAATTGTCAGTAGCACGGTCACAGTGAATTTTTGGGCATTGTGTGAGGGACGTACCTTCGGAACAATCCTGACAGTGGAAGAGTTGTTATCGAGAAATACGCTGCTAGGTGGCATGTTCGTTTCCCTTTTTAGTGCTGCAGAAATATGTTTTGCATCTCCTTTATCGAAGTTCATATTTCACAATTTCAGGCACATACCTAGCCTTACTTTCTAACAAATCTCGAATAGCTTTCTTTTCCTTAACACTAGTCCGTAGTAACTTATCCAGCTCTAAATCAAATACCGAATAATAACCTGTGTTTTTAATTGTTCCATAAAGTGTAAGAAAATTAAGTACCCTTGGATCATCGTGATGAGGAATAAAAGCCTCAAATGCAGCCGAAACCAGCAAGTTCCTATTTGACCACGAAATCGGTGCCACCCCTTTGGTTAAGAACCATCCCTCATTAGTAAGTTGTATTAAGTATTGACCAGATATCTGAACAGTCTCGACTAAACCCGTTCTCTCACATTTCTCTATAGTTAGGTTATTTCTACCTAGAGCAGAAAATATATCTGCTTCCATCCAATCATAAATATCTTCTTGAATCTCCCCTAATGCTTTAAGTAACTCAAAAATCCCAGGAGAAGTATGCTGAATTATCGAATGATAGAACTTTAGAAAATTATTAGGATATGATTCAAACCACTCAGTAATGGCTATAACATTCGGTATTAAGAGCTTATTTTGGTAGGACATTAAATCCAATGCAATAAAATGTTCAAGGACTTTTTTTAACAGAACTACATCCAAATTTCGTATATTTATCTTATCAATAAGTTTCTTCAAATTCTTAACGTTAGAAATATCCAACTTAATTTTTTGTTCCAACATAATCATTTTGAGTATACGAAGGGTCATCGCAAAATAGCTGTCCAATACCTTGTGTCTATAGTCTGGTAATTGCCTGACTACCAATTTCTTGAGATTCTCTTGCAGAATACGTTTCAGGTCTTCAGGGATTACACCATCGTAGATATGACCATATTCTTCGATTTCTCTTAGCCATTTTTCGTAAATTGTTTTCCCGGTATATAGGACTTGCAATAAGGCGATTCTACTCTCATGGCCAATTCTTTCATAAATCCAATAGGTCTTTGAGAAGTCAGTCAAATAGTTATTTATACTAAAAACCAAAAATGACCGAGTCGGTATATCAATGGATTTAATCCTGAGCTTCGTCGCTATTGACCCAAGCAATTTAGTATCTAATTTTTCTAGGTGTTGAGCTAATTTCATGGCACTATCCTTCCTTGTAATAAATCATTAAGGGACAAGGGCAAGTATCGATAGCCGTAGTTAATCAGTTTCTTCCGTCTCCTCGCATAATCTTCTTCCTCAATAGAATCAGAAGTAACTAAAGAATACATATACCCTTCTTTCGTAGCACCTTTGGTTCCTGTCCCTGCGACCTTTCCGATCCTCAAATATTCCTCTCTTTCAGACCCTTTTTCATATGAAGTTGCAACCAAGACATTAACGTCCTTGATTCCTAGCTTTTCAACTACAGACGTCGTCAATATTTCGCTACTACACCCGGAGTTGAAATCTTCGATGAATTTAATCTGCTCGGAACTAAGATTCGTTGTTTTTATAATCGGGATTCCCATCATTTTAGAGATTACCGCTGCCAAATTATCGCGATATGAGACTACTAGAAGCTGTTGAGTCCAAGACTGTCGGCGGATATATTCTAAAGCTTCCAGCTTTCGGGAATTTAGATTTGATAGGTTTCTCCTGAAGGCAGCGTTTGAATCATTTAAGTATTTTTCTTTATCACTCTCTGAAAAAGGCACCTTAACTTCAACACATCGCACTGCTTTAAGGTACCCTCCAGATTCGAGCGTCCTTGGTAAAACTTCATACCACTTTGGCCCAACTAATTCGAAAACTATATTACCTTTTTCATCATACCTAGCTAAAGTTGATGCAAACGCCACTTTGAACTTAGATGAAATATTTGTGGTTTGATCATATTTTCCTGCCGGAAGTTTATGTGCATCATCATAAATAACTAAGCCCCAATTCTGATCTTGCAGATGGTGTAAAATCTCCGAATTCTCAGTAGCATTTTTATAAGTGCAAATTGTAATTGGCTTCGATTTCAATTGTTCGTTGAAGAGAATCACGACACTATCATGAGCTAAATCAGTCTTATCCTCAATTTCTTCAAGCCAGCTATTAGCGCTTCCCAAATTTTCTACAAGCACCAGCGTAGATGTTTTTAATGTCTCAATTAATTTGAGACCAACTAATGTTTTTCCGGAATTGGGGGGCATAATTATCACCCCTCCTCCCCCCACAGTTGGGCTGAATTGAGTAAACCTCTCTACTGCCTCTTTTTGGTAGCTTTTCAATTCTAATGGACCACTTGCTGTTGCATTTTTGAGTAGAAGTTCTAGGATTTCTCCAGGACATTGAGTCGATGAATCAACTGCGAAAAGTTCTAGTCTAAAGAGGGCCTTTTTTAGATATACTCGTTTTTCTAAGTCAAAAAGCAAAGAAGTTATTGTAGGTTCCTCAATTATTATCGCAGCAACTGCTTCGTCATTTTTCAGCTTATCAATAATTAATTGGCTTGTAGCCTGTAACAGTAATTTTTCATTGACTTGAGAAAGCTGAATTGTATTAAATTCCTCAATGTTACAGCGTATTTTTCCTTTTAAACTTTCTGAAATTACGTTGAGTGAATATGATTGTAAGATGTCAATTACGTAGTCTGCCTTTAGCCCTTTTGCTGCCGCAGACCAAAGTGCATAAGGTGAAAGTTTAAAGGTAAATACTTCTTCTGGTGCTTGAATAATATCTGCAAAATCCGTCAATTGTTGACCTATCTTACCTTCATCGTCTAACCACTCATGCAGATAAACAGTTCGGTCTTCATGGACAACAAGGGGCTTATCAAACATTTCAATCACTCTTTCGCACAAAGCATTTTCCGTTAAGTTGTATGCCTTTGGTTCAAGCCGTAGAATTTGTCCAAATGGCAAAACAATTAGATATATTTTACAACCGATGCCATAAGTAAGTGGCGTCTTTTTTTGGAAAAAAAAGCAAAGCCAGTAACACTTCAAATTATGAGAAGGTAACCGGCTTGGATTACTTTTTAAACGGTGATATATACCAATGACCAAGGTCTTCTCTAATTCCTCAACTAACAGGAAATAATGAATTCATCACATCAACAACCCCCAAAGTTTTTATGTTTTCTCCACTTCGGGACTTAACCCCTTAGTTCTCTGGTAGAGTGATTAAGCAAACGCTTGATTGTTTAAATGAAGATAAAACAGGGAATACCAACTAAAGATCGGAGGCTAGATATGGCTAGAAGAAGGAGATTCAAATCATCTGTTCAAAAATATAGCGGAGTAAAACTGAATTCAAAGAATGGAAATTTGATGTTATTTGTAATCTTGCCAGTAATAGCCTATGGAATGTTAATTAACTATTGGAGGCAAATAGCGGTTGTTGCTGTTTTAGCTTTGTCGTTATATCTATACAAGAAATATAGTTGGCGAAAAGCCATCCGAAAATCGGGGATCCACGACATAGATAAGATGACTGATGGAAGAGATTTCGAAAAAAGACTAAGAACTTTATTTATAGACTTAGGATTCAAGGCAAGACTTACTCCACATAATGATTATGGTTGTGACGTGGTGGTGGAGAAATACAGAGGGATGAAAACAGTTGTTCAAGCAAAACTAAGTAGTCGTCAAGCTATTGGTCTAGGTGCTGTACAAGAGGCTGTAACGTCTAAGGCAATGTACGGAGCAATTCATGCACTGGTTATTACAAACCGCGAGTATACGTCGAAGGCCAGAGTATTGGCTGAGAAAAACGGCGTTGAACTTTGGAACCGAGATATATTGATTCGGAAATTGGCTCAAGCGAGCAAAGAAGATAAAGTGATTCAGCCAATCTTACACGAAAATCAGTCAACTAACTTCTTCCTGATACCAATGATGGCTCCCTCTGTAGAAATGGAAACAGCAGAAGATATTTCACCTTCCTATAATGATGACGACCCCCTCATACCCTTTTAGTGTATGGCTATAACCATATCAGCCTTAACAAAAATGACCACGTCTTGATAGCAAGTCGTGGTCATTCATTGATGTTCTTTACCAAATTATTAAATTCCAGTCAAAGATGTCAGCTATACGGGTTCCAGTTCAAAATACTATCTGACAGGACTATATTGTGTTTTACTCAATTATCTTAAAAAACAAATTGCTTAAACACGCCCCATGAGCAAGCAACAAACTTACGCGATCTATTTCTTAAACTTCCCAGGCACAAAACCTAACATAGCTTGCAGCGAAAACTTAATAACCGGGGGTTCTACTTATTGTTCTCCATCTTCAAAGGTCGTTTGCTTATATTTTATTTTTCGGGTGTAGTCTTTATTTGATTTATGGGGGCGTGTGCCAGTATTGAAGAGAGATCTTGTTCTAGGTTTACTGACTAGCTTTGATTTCTTTTTCATAATAGCCCACTTTTCTTTACTATTTCTTTACGTTTTAGTGGATAATATATTTTCCTCTAAGCCTATTAAAACGTTCATATCCAATGTGTCCTTCTAGTTGTAACCGACCAACAACAATACCAGGATGTATATCCATTTTATTTGCAAATCGCCTTATAGCTCCTTCTGAATAATCCTTACCGCTTAAGAATTCACTATAATGGTCCATTGGTACTAAACTA
>Ga0074193_1003920_pt1 | contig 10068 bp, 12 predicted proteins | sample EPASupsiteHSE605_FD_64523 | JGI IMG/M metagenome (GOLD analysis project Ga0074193, IMG submission 64523) | Bioremediated contaminated groundwater from EPA Superfund site, New Mexico - Sample HSE6-05 | ecosystem: Environmental > Aquatic > Deep subsurface > Groundwater > Contaminated ...
GACCACGGCGGCGAAGAGGATGAGCATGGACCCAACCGCGATCAATAAAAACGCCCTGTGCCCTGTTTTGGGGTAACAGTGCTTTTTTATCCTTTGCCGAAAAAGGCGGCGTTAAGAGCAAAAACCCCCCCGCCTGTCCCCTTTAAAAAAACAGCCAGTTCAATATCGCCCGCGAAAAGCCGGTCCTTCTCAATAAGACCATTAAGCACCTCATTGACAGTTCCGTCTCCTCCGACCGCAATCATCCTCCGATACCCTTTGTCCAGAGCCATACGTGTTATTTCTGTTCCTCCCCCGGAGCGGGAGGTCAGCGCATAATCGACCTGTATTCCCGCCTGCTGAAGCTGCTGGTAATACCCTGGCCAAAGTCCCTGCGTTTTTCCATTTGCTGACCGGGGATTCACAACAGCAAACCATGATTTCTGCGATTTCTGCTGGCTCATTCTCATCTTCCTATCATCTTAGTTTTTCTCGGTCATTTTCTCGATCATTTTTCTCTGTTCATCCACTGGCATATTAGTTTTTAAACATATTGTTTCGCTAATTTTTAGAAATCCCCTTTACACGCGAAAAAATTTTTTTTCCTGCCATCGTTCATGCAGTACTTTCTTCACAAATATTCAGGATCAAACTGCAAGGCTTTCATTCTGTCACTATACTTGCCAAAAACCTGCAGCATATTCATACCGATTTCATTTCCTTTTCTCATATCTGCAGCCATCATAAATCAGGCACAAACGGTACAAAATATTTATGACAATGGTTTAATCAAAAAATAGTTTCAAAACTAGGATTTACTTTTTTGAATGGCCTAAAAAATCCAAGAGAATATAAAAGGAGGTACTTTAAAAATGATGCGAGGCTGGTATGGACCAGGTGGAGACTGGATGATGGGAGGCAATTATTCCTGGATGGGATTTGCAGTCATGATCATCCAATTGCTTTTCTGGCTGGGAATTATTTTTCTTGCAGTCAGGCTTATTCGAAGTTATCTGGACAGACAGAACACCTCCGGTAAACCGGAAGACAACGCTATGAGCATCTTACGCGAACGATATGCCAAAGGAGAAATCGATCTGGAAGAATACAATACCCGAAAAAGCGAGTTAGGGAGATAAAATTTTACAAATCATCCCCATTCTTATTATCCTGCGAAGGGGACCTGTAACTATAATAAGCATAAGCGGACATCTTGCCGATTCCGACTTCGTCAGCCCGCAAAAAATACGCGCAATCCTTAATGTGTTGGGACATTTGTGCAGGATCTGGAATCGGCAGCTTTTCAGGAGCCGGTTTCCCGCCGCACAGTGCGTCTGAACCGATAACACCGACGAATCCCATAAGAGCAGCATTAAGAGGATGTTTACCAACAAAGTGATAGTGGAAGGATTCTTTTTGAGCTTCGGGGGTTAGTTTACCACGAATAGCATAATTGAATCCTGCGTCTGCTGCATGGGTGTTTTTAATAGAACCGACGATCTTTGAAGTTCCGAGCCATTGATCGTTATGTTCAACGAATCGGACAGTGGCACCACCATAATCTACATTGGGATGCAGCTTGGATTTGGCTCCGTTTTGAGAACCTGTCTGACTTGCCATAGCTTCTTATAAAAACAATAAAAAGCTAGGATGCAGCGTCGTACAACGCATCCTAGCTTTAATAGCAACTCATTATTGAATGCCTGGGAAAGAGTTCACCCTTCATCTTCCTTATTTCGTCTAAAGCTTTTCTCCGAAAGCATCCTGCGTTTTTTAATGATCCGGTAGACCAGCCAGATCAGCAGCAGGATCACCAATACCGGCAGCGCATAGCCGATGAAGACCAACACATAGTTGAGCGCATTCCAGAGGAAGCTTACAGTCTTGATTAAAGCATTCTTTACGGCAATCAAGGTATTCTTCAGCGATATGGGTTGCCAGGGATCCTTAACCGTCAAGTCACTCTGGGCTTGCTCAATATTGATGGTAAGCGTCGAGTATTCCACCCGGTTGTCATAGTATTTGAGCTGCCCTTTCAGGCTTTCGATCTCTTGACGGACTGTAACCAGGGAATTCTCAATTTTCAAAATGTCCTCGACGGAATTCGCTTTTTTGAGAATTTCCAAGTACCGTTGTTCCTGAGCCTCCCAAGATCTCAAACGAGTTTCGGTATCAAAATAAGCCGTCGATACATCTTCGGTATACTGGTGTTGATTGACGATGGTGCCGAACTGGGGAATACTGTCTTGAAACGTTTGGAATTGTTTGGCCGGTATTCTTAAGGAGAGAAAAGCCGTCACACTGTTGTCATAATTACTGCGGGTTGATTCGGCGATATATCCGCCAAGGGCCTTGGTTTTCTCCTCGATAGCCTTTGCCGCAGCGGCGACATCATCTGCCTTCAGGAAAACATCGAGCGAATAGATTATTTTCTGCCGGGAAAAATCATATTCTGCAGATCCATTTGGAACTGAATTCTCCAAACTTTTTTTCTGAGCATCAGATCCAGTAAACGAAGGAGAAACCGTGTTACTGGAGTCAGCTACTCCCCCTCCAGATTCAGCCGCAACACTGGCATCAGGGCTCGCTGCAAGTTCATTCCTCATATCATCCGTGGTACGATCTGTTGTCGTTTGCAGTGAACTGACCTCTTTCTGCAAACCATCCCCCATCAGGATTCCATTCACGCCAAGACCAACGGCCAGCACTACGACAGCGGCACAGCCAATCAATGCAAATGCTTTTTTATTTCCATATAAAAGTTTATTTTTAATTCGTGTTACAAGCGCAGATAATCTGTTCTTCTTTACAGCAGCCACGAACGTCATGTTTTCCAGCGGCTGATTTTTAACAGAATCCAAAATTTTTCCCCGGGTTTTATCTTTGATCCGCTCCTTAAGACCGTCGTCCTGATAGACATAACCAAAAAATTTCTTAAGACGCATGAGATCACCATCTTCTTCCCACATGGCTTTTATTTTATCTTCAGACATCAGCATTCACCTCCAGCCACTTCCGCCTGATAGGCTGTCCGGAAACTTTTTTTGGCCCTGTATAGCAGGCTGTCTACCGCCTGTTGCGTGGTACCGAGAATTGTCGCCGTTTCGGATGCGCTGAATCCATCGATTAGCCGTAATTGAATCACAGCTACTTGATGTTCTGTCAACTGAGAAAGGGTATTACTTACAGAAAGGACAGTACCCAGGTCCTCCCCATAATCCCTGCTGTTATTTGCATCCTGGATCTCTTCTGTAATCGGAATCATATTAACCTGTTTCCTGCCCCGATAAAAATCCGCGATATAATTCGAAGCAATTTTTAACGCCCAGCTTTTCAAAGAGCTTCTTCCTTCAAAGCCCGCCAGTGATCTCCAGACCTTAGCCATGACTTCGGAAGTAACATCTTCAATTTCTGATGAAGGAATCCTTAGACAGACAAACCTGTAAACAGACGGGAATAGTTCCTCATAGATTTCATCAAATGAGACCTCTGTTTGATTCATACCCAGACCCACCCCCTTAAACCGAAACATTGAATTCTACCCGGGCAACAGTATAGACGGAAAGATCAGTGTATTTCTGATTCAAAATTTTTTTCAAAAATGAATATCCCCAGAATCATGGAAATGACAACCAGAAATGCCGGATTTAGTCCGGGCCAAATCAGCATAATGGCAAAAGCTGTGATCCCCAGGACCCAGGTCACTTTATCCTTAAAAGCACTCTGACCCATCTGCAGCGCCGACTGAGCCAAAAGCACTACAACGACAGGTCTGACCCCTTTCAGCATAGCTTGCAGTGCAGGTGAGTCAGCATAGTTGATCATCAGGTGACCCAAGAATATCATGATAAGCGCCGTCGGCAGAACAGCGCCAATGATTGCAGCCAGCGCCCCGCTCCAACCCTTGACTCTATGTCCGATCATTCCGGCCAGTTTCGTCGCGATCGGTGCCGGCAAAGAATTGGATATGGCCACAACGTTTGTAAAATCTTCATTGGTAAGCCATTGATATTTGTGCACCGTTTCATTCTGGATGATCGGAATCATGGCCGGCCCGCCACCGAAACTAAAGTTACTGGCTCTGAAAAAAGCAATAAATAAGTCCCAAAGCACTTTCATGTCATACTCCCAAAATCTGAATTTGAAATGTTCAAACCGGGCAAATCAATAGATCAGGTAACCGATGACCATGGAAAGGACAATCAGCAATACCGGATGCAGTTTTAAAAAATACAGGGCTGCCGCGGACCCGACCGCGATCAGCACGGTGGCGTAATCCAGGGGGACCTGGATCCGAAAAGCATCAACAGCCATCTCATAAGCTACGATGATCAGCAAAGCAGTAACAATGGGTCTCACACCTGTCAGTGCAGCCTTTAGATTACTGGAATTCGCATATTTTTTTAAGATACCGCCTAAGACAATCAATATAAGCACCGTGGGCAGGATCGTTGCCAGTAAGGCGACGATCGCTCCCGGCCAGGAAGCAACCTGATAGCCGAGATAGGCTGCTACTTTGGTTCCAAGCGGCCCGGGAAGCGCATTTGCCATGGCAATAGCATCAGCAAACTGCGCATTGGTCAGCCAGTGATGATTATCAACGGTCTCTGCCTGAATCAACGGAATCATCGCCGGCCCGCCGCCAAAGGACAAGTTGCTCGCCCGAAAAAAAGCGATAAACAAATTCCACAAATCGGTTGCCATTTGTTCTCCTTCTATTCCTGTTCCTATCTTGTCATGATGCTTTAACCCAATTCAATTATAGCAAACGTTTTTGGTCTTTCAAATCAATTCAAAAGTGCCCTTTTTCATCCAATAAGCTGTTGTCATGTTGACGATGAAATGACATAACACGGGAACCCAGAGTGTTAAAGAAACGGCATAGGCAACTCCGAGAAGGATTCCCATCAAGAAGACTTCCACAAGGATGAACACCTGGCGCCAATATCTGTAGTGAATCAGCGTAAAGACAACAGCCGTCAACCATAACCCTAAAATTGGCTGAATCATGCCTCTGAACAGGAATTCCTCACTGAAAGCACCGAGGAAAAATATTGGAAATAGCTCTGTCAGTGAGAATTTGTCCATCAGGATAAGGTTAATCTCATCAAACAGCCTTTCCTTCGGCAGATATTTCAAGAAGAAAAATTGAAACGCAATCAGAACGGCACAGCCGACGGCCAACGTAATCAAGGCTTTACTTAAACTATCGATCGTGAACATTTCTGCCAGCACGATTTCTCTGTCCAATGATTTCAGCATGACCCAGAGGCCCAGGGCAATAACAATCAGGATCACCTGCGATAACAGGATATTCAAACCCAGCATCTTCTTAGATATTTCCATCGCCGTTACATCCTTTCCAGCAGTCCGAGCGCAGAGCATGCCAGAACCCGGGTTCCTATGCTAAGCGCCTCTTCATCAATATTAAAGCACGGATGATGGTGCGGATGGCTGATTCCTTTCTTCTTATTCCCCGCCCCGATGAATATCAGCATGCCGGGTAAGCGATGAAGATAAGCGGAAAAGTCTTCGCCCCACATCACCGGATTGGCTTTAACCAATGCTTTTGCTCCGAATTCTTCTTTTAGTATTTCCGTTACTTTACCGACAACGGAACTGCTGTTAACAACGGGATCATAACCGAGCTCGTAATCGAAGGTGTATTTTGCGCCATAAGCAATACAGATTCCTTTAATGATATTTTCCATTCGTTTCGGAACTTCCAAACGGGTGTCCCTGTCAAATGTCCTGACGGTTCCTTTCAGGTCTACCCGCTCCGGTATGATATTAAAGGCCGAGCCCCCTTGAATATTCGTAATAGACAAGACTACGGATTTCAGAGCGCTGGTCTGACGGGATACGATATTTTGCAGAGCGGTAACGATCTGTGCACTGATCAATACCGGGTCGATGGTATCCTCCGGCATCGCGGCATGACCTCCTTTACCCAATATCGATATTGTAAAGTTATCCGGGGCAGCCATTAAAGGGCCCGAGGCTAAGCCGATCTTGCCAGCAGGCAAAGACGTAAAGAGATGAAGAGCAAGAATCGCATCGACCCCGTTCAGGAGACCAAGTTTGACAAGATCTTTGGCTCCGCCGGGATGTTTTTCTTCAGCATGCTGAAAGATACAGCGGATTTCTCCTTTCATGTCGGATCTTAGTTCCGCAAGAACTTTTGCAGCCCCGACCAGCATGGCCGCATGTCCGTCATGACCGCAGGCATGCATGGTTCCAATATTTTGGGACCGGTAAGGCAGATCGTTTTCTTCCTGGATCGGCAGCGCGTCAATATCACTCCTGAGCGCTACCATTTTTCCCGGCATACTGCCTTTAATGGCAGCCAGAACACTGGTCTCTGTCGGTCTCGATACCTCAATGCCCGGAACTTCATGCAATCTGTCGAAGATCATATCTGCTGTATGATACTCCTGAAAAGATAATTCAGGATAGCGATGAAAGGTCCTCCTCAGATCGATGATTTCTTCGTTCCTTTCGGCAACAAGTCCGCTAATGGCTGTGATTTGTTCGTTTTCCGGCATATCGTCAACTCCTGTATCGGATAAGTATCACCTATTAATTCTCCAAAAATGTGCATAATCCTTGAAACGCCGGACTTTTATTGGCCGATCGGCAATGAATACAAAATTCTTTGGTTAAATTTCTTGCATTATGCCGGCATTCTGCTACGATAGATTCAGATAAATAGTAAACACGGACAACGATGTCCTCGGGATTTAATCCCGGGGACTATTTTTTTTGCTAATACTGTTTATCAAAAATATTTTTGATCGAAGAGGTGAATAAAATGAAAAAAATTGAGTGTATTATTCGGCCAGCCAAATTGGAAAATGTGAAAGAAGCCCTCGGAAAATTTGGTATCAAAGGAATGACGGTCACCAACGTAATCGGCTGCGGACTGCAGCAGGGAAAAACAGAAGTATACCGTGGAAATGCCTATACCATCAATCTATTGCCCAAATACAAAATCGAAATTATTGTCCCGGACGAATCCGTGGATAAAGTTATCGAAATCATTACCGAGACTGCCAGAACGGGAGAAATCGGTGACGGAAAAATCTTCGTCTATGATGTGCTGAATGCCGTACGGATCAGAACAGGAGAATCGGGAGAAAAAGCCGTCTAAAAGGCATAAATTTTTTAAGAATAATTGATATATGAGCTTTTTCCAGATATGTTACTTCCTAAAATATAAGCAAACAATTACCGGGTTTAAGAAAATCAAATTCACAAATAATAAGAACGACTCCCAAACAAAAAACTTATATTTTAAGGAGGAAAATGACATGGCTGGTGAAAGAAATTCAAACACTCCTGCCGTCCAGGGCGTAGGAAAAGGATTGGATCAACTGAAATACGAGATCGCTAATGAAATGAACGCTACGCTGGGTGCAGACCGCACTTCCCGTGAAAACGGAACTGTCGGCGGTAATATGACCAAACGCATGATACAATTTGCTGAGCAGCAGTTGAAAAACGGACAGAGAATCTAACTTCTCTTTGTTCACTTTTAGAAGCAACGTACAAGAAGCATTCCTTAATCGGAATGCTTCTTTACTTTCATAAAACAAAAATTCTCACCATGTTTCCAAGATTATTTATTCATCTTTGCCCAACTGTCCCGCAGTCCGACGATCTGGTTAAAGACCGGATGATCAGTGGAATGGTCTTTCAAGTCCGCACAGAAATAACCCTGTCTCAAAAATTGATATTTGCTGCCGGGATCAACTTCTTTCAAACCCGGTTCAATTTTGCATCTTTTTAGAATCTGCAGGGATTCCGGATTAATTCTGGCAAGGAAGTCATCGCTCTCCGCTGAATCATCCTCCGTATACTGGTCATCCCTGATCAGATAATCATACAAACGTATCTCGGCATCTTCGGCATGGGCCGCTGAAACCCAGTGAAGCGTCCCTTTTACTTTTCTCGAGCTTGCCGATCCGCCGCTTTTGGTGTCCGGATCATACGTACAATGGATTTCTATAATCCGGCCATCTTCCTCTTTCAGAACTCTTTCACATTTAATAATATAGGCATGTTTTAGCCGGACTTCATTGCCGGGGGAAAGACGGAAGAATTTTTTGGGCGGCTCCTCCATAAAGTCCTCGCGTTCAATATAAATGGTTCGCGAAAACGGGATCAATCTGACTCCTGCCTCCGGATCCTCCGGACTGTTCTCTGCTTCCAGGAATTCATCCTGGTCTTCCGGATAATTGATCAGGACGACCTTGATGGGATCCAAAACAGCCATGACCCTCTTTGCTTTGGAATTCAGATCTTCACGCAGGCAATGTTCCAGTAAAGCGACATCGACAATACTGTTGGCTTTAGCTACCCCGATACGGTCGCAGAAATCTCTGATCGCTTCCGGTGTATAGCCTCTGCGCCTTAAGCCGGAGATCGTCGGCATCCGGGGATCATCCCATCCCTGGACATAGCCGCCTTCAACCAGCTGACGAAGCTTTCTTTTGCTCATGACTGTATTCGTCAGATCCAGACGTGCAAACTCATATTGCCGGGGCCTGTCCCCTTCAATCAGCTGTTCTGTCAGCCAGTCATAGAGCGGCCGGTGGTCTTCAAACTCCATCGTGCAGATCGAATGGGTAATATGTTCAAGCGCATCCGATAAAGGATGAGCAAAGTCATACATCGGGTAAATACACCAGGTGTCTCCGGTCCGATGATGCGACGCATGCATGATGCGGTAAATCACTGGATCGCGCATATTTAAATTCGGAGAACTCATATCAATTTTTGCTCTGAGCACTTTCGCGCCGTTCGGGAATTCTCCGGCTCTCATTCTTTGGAACAAGTCAAGACTTTCTTCGATGGAACGGCCCCGGTAAGGGCTGTCCGTTCCAGGCTGGGTCAGCGTCCCACGGTATTCCCGTATTTCCTCTGCCGACAAATCACAGACAAAAGCCTTGCCTTTTTCAATCAGCTCTACGGCAAACGCGTACAGCTTTTCAAAGTAATCGGAAGCATAGTACATCCTGTCCTGCCAGGAAAACCCCAGCCATTGGACATCTTCCTGAATCGACTCGACAAACTCAGTTTCCTCTTTGCTCGGGTTGGTGTCGTCAAACCTAAGATTGCAGCATCCATTAAATTCCAGCGCGGTGCCAAAATTCAAACAGATGGATTTGGCGTGTCCGATATGAAGATAGCCGTTAGGTTCAGGCGGAAAACGTGTATGTACCCTGCCGTTGTTTTTATTCAGCTTTAAATCTTCCCGAATAATGTTATGAATGAAATTGGACGATGAATAAGAAGAATTCGATGTATTTGATGTATTAATAGCAGTAACCCCCTACGAAAAACACTTATATTATCTTAGTATAGTAGATTTCTAAAAAATATCAAATACCTATTTTCGTCCCCCTGCCAATAGCAAGCAGCCTGTCCGTCAGCGCTAAGAGTTCATCTCTTCGCGAGAGCCTCTCCAGCCACCTGGAAGGTATGTTCTCTATGCCATAGCAGGCTCCGGCCATCCCGCCGGTTACTGCGCCGATCGTATCCGCGTCTCCTCCGAGGTTTACGGCCATCACCAGCGCTTCTTCCAGAGAATTGGTCTGAAAGACACAGTTTAAAGCAGTTTCCAATGTATGGACAACGTAACCGCTTGTTTTCATTTGATCTGCACTTAAGCTCATTTGCAGGGCAAACGGAGCATCCGCCTGGGCCTTTTCCAGCACGATGCGGAGTTCTCCGCCTAAAAGCAATTCCCTGACAATTTTACAGTAAAAAACCACACAAGCTCCTGCCAGTGGATCATAATGGGTCAGAGCCGATAATCTTGCCGCCAGATCCGTCATTTTCGCCAGGTTATTGTGATAGGCAATGACCACCGGGACCGTTCTCATCAGTGAACCATTGCCGCCGCTTCTCCCGCCGCTGAGTCGATGGGCATTCTCAGCGATTTGCAGCCATTCCTGTTCGTTATCCGCTTCTGTCCGGATTCCTTCCTGCAGAACCATCCGGCAGATATTTCCGATACATTTGGGCTCTTGCCGGGACCATTCCCGAAAATGACGGGCGACGTGCTTTACTGGGTCTGCAGGGTCT
>Ga0074193_1003922_pt1 | contig 10061 bp, 4 predicted proteins | sample EPASupsiteHSE605_FD_64523 | JGI IMG/M metagenome (GOLD analysis project Ga0074193, IMG submission 64523) | Bioremediated contaminated groundwater from EPA Superfund site, New Mexico - Sample HSE6-05 | ecosystem: Environmental > Aquatic > Deep subsurface > Groundwater > Contaminated ...
GTTTAGTACGAGAGATTAATATTTGGCTATATGTAAACCTAACAACTACGTACAATCATGGAGCATTATTTCAAAAGCGCCATCAACAAAAATTATCAAAATTAAATGTCGACCTGCCGAAAGTAAGTAGATGAGAAGATTAAGCCTCTTATCTGATGTTTCCACATAAAATTTTGCGATTCATTTTTTATTCTACTTTTTATTCTACTTTTTATTCTACTTTTTATTCTACTTTTTATTCTACTTTTTATTCTACTTTTTATTCTGCTTTTTATTCTGCTTTTTATTCTGCTTTTTATTCTGCTTTTTTACTTTCCTCTTCTTTTGCACAGTGATAAGCAAAGGATACAGGCCACCATACAGTCGATTTCAAAGCCTGGCGTACTTTGACTTTCTTCCTGTTTTTCCTGTTCTCCTTCCAGTTCTGCACTCATAGTATCGTTTTTATTAATTATTCCAGTTTTTGATTCAGGCTGCATTCCTGTTACAATTTCTTCAGAGGTATTTTTTGCTGTTCCTGTTATTGCAAAGGAGGAGTATCCGGAAACATTGGTCGTGAAATACAGGAATTTGTCATCTTCTCCTGAAGTATTAACCGGAATCTGTTCCCATTTTTTATCATCATACCTGTTCAAGGTTATTGAAGCTGGATCCATACTTTTGTTCTGCATCCAGGACTTTTCAACTTTGAAACATATTACCGGATTTTCTATGATCTTTGAGGTTGCAATTCCTCCGTTTCCGACCCAGATATTGAATGACTTGTAGACCTCTCCAGAAGGTAATTCGGAGACTAAAGCGGATTTTCCTTTCAGCATCTCGGCAATAGTTGTAGTTTTGCCCAAAGTCCTCTTTGCGTCAAATATCACATACACAACGCAGGTCGCATTTTTTGTGAAATCAAACTGTACGGTTTTTCCGCTTGTAATAAATGCCTGTGAAAGTTCCTTTACTTCAACGTTTTTTGCAGGTTCAGGAGAGCCACCACCGCCACCTCCGCTTCCTCCGCTGGAGCTGCTAACGCTGTCGGAATTGCTATCTTTAAGTACAGTTATTGTAGCAGTTTTTGAGGAGGTACCGTTTGCATTGCTTATTGTCAGGTTGGCAGTATAGGTTCCGGGATCTGTATACACATAACTCGGATTCATATCTATGGAATCGGCCTGTCCGTCATCATTGAAGTCCCAGAGCCAGGAAGTAGGTGCTCCTCCAGTGCTGGTATCAGTGAATAATACTACTAAAGGAGCTGTACCGGACGTTACATTAGCAGAGAAATTTGCCACAGGCATGTTAGGATCCGTCACTGTTATGTAGTGATATTTAGTTATGATAGACTTTCCACCGCGGTTATCCAGATATAACGTTACGGAATATTTCCCTGGTTTTTCGTATACGTGCGTTGCATAAGGTGTTGCTGATTCGTTGTTGTCTACCATATAAGACTGAATAACACCATCGCCAAACTCCCACTGGCGCCAGATAGGATAGTTTGGAAACTCAGCATCCTTATCATCAAGGAACGTTACTGTTAATGGTGCATCTCCAGAGGTTACATCGGATGAAAAGTATGCAGGAGATGCAGGTTCGTCCCCGATTCCAACGAGCACATAACCGTATTTACTTATTGTATCGCTGCCAGCTGAATTTCCTACTGTTAAATTAACAGTGTACCCACCCATTTTCCCATATACGTGAGTCGGATTCTGTTGCGTTGATGTATTTCCGTCTCCAAAGTCCCAGAACCATGAAGTCGGTGACCCTGTACTATTGTCAAAGAATGATACGACCTCATTTTCGTAAATTCCGTGATCAGCATCACTGTTTAATACTGCCTCGGCTAGTGGCGAATTGAAATTTGCAACTGGTTTTCCAGCTGATCCCCCTGTATCAGTTACAGTGATATATCTTTCCCTTGTTGCAGTATAGGTTCCGGCATCATTAGTGACTGTCAGGTTGACAGTATATACACCTGGCTTGGTAAATGTGTGCACTGCAGTTACTACGTGGTGTGAGTTCCAATCGCTACTGGTAGATGGTTCAAACACCCAGTAATAGTCTATTGGATTGCCAGTTGTCGTACTCGTAAACTGGACTTTAAGTGGAGCTACGCCAGATGTTACATTAGCATCGAAGGTTGCCGTCGGTTTTTCAGATTCGGCTGTCAGATCGCATGCATAGATACCTGTATCGCTAGTACCAGAGCCTTGGTTGGTGGCAAAGCCCCACACAACTGTATTATCATATACTTCAGGTGTCGTGTACACTTCTGGCGAATAACTATATAATAGAGTATTTTGCCCAGAAGCGATACTATACATATAAACGCCAGCTACGCCTTCATAATCGTCAACGCATTTATTATATACAATTTTATCATTTTGTATGGCAATGTGTGTCCCTGTACTAGCACCGTATTCATTTCCATATGGGTCGGTGTCAAGTTGATGTGTGACATCTATGATGTTTTTTGTCGATGTGTCATACATCGCAATATACCCCTGATGATTATATGCGTCAGCCCAGATGACTTTAGTACCCCATATACGAGGTATGCCTGGATCTCCATATGAATTGACAGTTATTGCTTTCTTCGTATTGATGTCATACATTCTGATAGTTATATCCACTTCTGTATCTTCTGTATAAGAGTAGTACACTACTTTTGTATCATATATGTCTGGATAGCTACCGTTTCCTATTTTTGTCTGTGTGGAAGTTGACATATCCCTCAGATATACACTATCATTGGCGCTCCAGACGATTCGAGTTCCATAAATTTGCGGAAAACTCCGGTCATCTACATCCTGTGTGATATACGTTTTTGCGGCCGTGGATATATCATATACAGCAATCCTCGGTATCCCACTGCTTTCATCATGCCACACTAATTTGTTGCCGTAAATATCTGGATTAGATGCTGCAGAAGAGTTAACTGTAGTGTTTGTTCTGGCGGTCAGATCATAAACGTGAATAACACCGCCATTTGTCCATACCACTTTATTACCATAGATAGCAGGATCAGATCCACTGCCAATTTTCGTCACCTGTGCAGCTGACGCTGCCGCAGAAATTAAAATTAAAAACACAAAAACTAAGGCTGTTGAAGCTAAAGCTATTGAACATAGCTTCCCCTTATTTTTCATTTATTTTTCCCCCATTTAGCTTCTATCTTTCAAAGCTAATGTACAGTTTATGTAACCGTATATTTCTCTGCTTTGCTATATGACTTTATATTTAAATTAATAAAGTCAAGTACGTGTATATTTAAATAACTTATGTAGCAAATATAACAGTAATATAATAATTAGGCAACAAAGACAATATAATCATACAAGTAAAATCTCTTCTATCCTCTAAGACAATATAATCATACAAGCAAAATCTCTTCTATCCTTTGTTACTTATCGGTTCTTATTCCAAACTAAATTCACTGAAGCAAAAAAAGCTGTATTTTAGAAAGGCTAAAAAATATTTTCTTTTCTATAAGGTTAATGTCTTTAAGATATCCGGTGTAAGATTTTTCATTACTTTTTGGTTTTCCAGAACACGTAAGGTTACAGCCCGAATTATAGTGTTATAAAACGCATTTAATAAGTGGCTTGACCAGAGTCTAGTGAAATATAGAAAAATATTAGTATTAATCATGAGTCTGTAACTTTAATTTCAATGATAAATTCAATTTAATAAAAAGAAGGACGAAAATCAACAACCTCAACGGGTAAAAACATATGAGTAATAATCAGACTCCGGAGCAGAAAGCCAGAAATGACATAGATAGGAAATTAAATGGTGCTGGCTGGGTAGTGCAGGAAAAGAGCAAAATCGATTGGAATGCTTCCAGAGGTATTGCTATTAAGGAGTATTTGACCGATGTGGGACCTGCTGATTATGTACTCTTTGTTGATAAAAAGCCCGCTGGAATTATTGAGGCAAAAAAGGACGAAGAGGGCCACAGATTAAACGTAGTTGAGGAGCAATCAGCCAGATATGCTGCAAGCAAGCTAAAATACCTCAACAATGACCCACTTCCTTTTGTGTACGAGAGCACAGGGGAAATTACACGATTTACAGACTTCCGAGACCCGAAACCAAGGTCAAGACCCGTTTTTTCATTTAACAGACCTGAAAGTTTTGAGGAATATCTAAAAAAGAGACCTTTGAGGGAAAGGCTACTTGATATTCCCGAATTGCGAACGGAAGGGCTACGTGACTGCCAGATAATGGCGATTTCAAAGCTTGAAAGTTCTTTTAAGGACAACCGTCCGAGGGCTCTGGTCCAGATGGCTACAGGTTCCGGAAAGACCTATACTGCCATAACCTTCATCTACCGATTACTAAAATTTGCGGATGCCAGAAAAGTGCTCTTCCTTGTTGATACTAAAAACCTTGGTGAACAGGCAGAGCAGGAATTCATGGCTTATGTGCCCAATGATGATAACCGCAAATTTACCGAGCTGTACAATGTGCAGCGCTTACGTTCCAGTTACATCTCATCGGACAGCCAGGTGTGCATTTCCACAATTCAGCGGCTTTACTCTATTTTGAAAGGTGAGGAGCTGGATGAAAAAACCGAGGAAGAAAACCCTGCCGAGAGAGGCTGGCAGCCAAAAGAACCGCTTCCTGTAGTGTATAATGAGAAAGTTCCCATTGAAGAATTTGATTTTGTAGTAATAGATGAGTGCCACCGCTCCATATACAATCTGTGGCAGCAGGTTCTGGATTATTTCGATGCTTTTTTGATAGGCCTGACAGCCACGCCTGATAAACGCACTTTCGGATTTTTCAATGAAAACGTGGTGAGTGAGTACAGCCACGAAGACGCAGTGGCAGACGGCGTGAATGTCGGTTATGATGTGTACACTATCGAGACTGAAATCAGCAAAAACGGGGCAAAGATAAATGCTCAGGAATTTGTGGACAAACGGGAGAAACTCACCCGTAAAAAACGCTGGGAACAGCTGGACGAAGATTTCACTTATAATGCTAAGAAGCTGGACAGAGACGTGGTCAATCCCAGCCAGATACGCCATGTGATACGGACATTTAAAGAAAAGCTGCCTGAGATCTTCCCCGGCAGAAAGGAAGTCCCAAAAACCCTGATTTTTGCCAAAAACGACAGCCATGCCGATGATATTATCAATCTGGTGCGGGAAGAGTTTGGAGAAGGCAATGCCTTTTGCAAGAAAGTGACCTACAAAGCTGAAGAAGACCCCAAATCGGTGCTGGCGGATTTCCGTAATGCTTACAATCCCAGAATAGCAGTTACAGTAGATATGATTGCCACGGGTACGGATGTTAAGCCGCTGGAATGCCTGCTCTTTATGAGGGACGTCAAAAGCTTAAATTATTTCGAGCAGATGAAAGGACGAGGTACGCGAATCCTGGGCTACGATGACCTGCAAAAAGTGACACCATCGGCTGTTTCGGCCAAGACCCATTTCGTAATTGTGGACGCTGCTGGCGTTACTAAGACGATGAAGACTGACAGCCGGCCTCTGGAACGCAAGAAAAACACATCTCTGAAAGACCTGCTGGCAGCAGTAACTTTTGGTGCCCAGGACGAAGACCTTTACGTTTCCCTGGCTAATCGTCTTGCAAGGCTGAACAGGCAGATAAGTGAGGACGAAAGAGCTAGTTTTGCCGAGAAAGCTAACGGAAAAACTATCAACCAGACCGTTAAGGACCTACTCAATGCATATAATCCTGACATCATCGATCTCAAAGCTTCCGAGATTAAACAACGCCAGCCGGAAATTCAGGAAGCCGATGCACAGAAAAAGGCACAAGAGAACCTGATTGATATTGCCAGATCCACTTTTTCCGGAGAGCTGAACGAATATATCGAAAATGTCCGCAGAGTCCATGAGCAGATAATTGATACCGTGAACACTGACATGGTTCTCAGAACCGAATGGGACAAAGACGCTGTGCTAAAGGCAGATGAGCTGGTCAATGACTTTAAGACATATATGGAAGCTAACAAAGACGAGATCACAGCCCTGAGAATTTTCTACAACCAGCCCTTCCAGCGCAGGGAAGTTACTTTCACAATGATAAAAGAAGTGCTGGACAAACTGAAACTGGAAAAGCCTCATTTCGCCCCCTTCAGGATATGGCAGGCTTACGAGCAGCTGGAAAAGGTGAACGGAAATTCCCCGAAAAACGAACTTACAGCCCTTGTTTCCCTGATCCGCAGGATAACCGAAATCGACCCTGTGCTAACCTCCTACGACCAGACCGTGAACCGGAACTTCCAGGACTGGGTATTCAAAAAACAGGCCGGAACCCTGAAATTCAGTGAAGACCAGATGAACTGGCTCCGTATGATAAAAGATTATGTTGCAACCAGCTTCCATCTGGAAATAGACGACCTTGATTACACTCCCTTTGACGCTCTTGGCGGGCGCGGCAGAATGTACCAGCTTTTCGGGGAGGAGATGAATATGGTTATTAGTGAATTGAATGAGGCTCTGGCGGCGTGATTTTCGGAGAAAAGCCGGGTGACGGTCAGGTTGTAACCAAGTCAAATATTTTGCATCGTAGCTACAATTGGAATTTAGGTTTATAAAGGATATTTAATGGAAGGACGATACTACAGGTGCTCTGTCTGAGTATATCACATATTGCTCATTGTGTGCCTTATTTTTTAAAGAACCTGCTTTATCTGTTTTCCTCTTAAATAAGATCTGGTCGTGGGTCTGGGTTATAGAAAACCGTAAGCACAAGACTCTTGTTATATTTATTTCAAATACAGGGGATGTACTCGCTTTTTCGGAAGTGATCAATAACTCATACCCACTAACCTGAGATCTATATTAAGGCTTTTCAGTAATATAGGGGAATTGTAAGACGTCGTTCAAATAATGCAAAAATTAGTGAAGCATTTGATGTACACACTGATCGGAGTATCTGACTGATGATTTACAGGTAGACTTAGCAAAAAAACGAACTGTTCTTATTACTCTCAATAATAATAGCGTCAGTATTATATACAGGAACTTACATACTATATATTGTTCACAAGGAACTAAGCTGTAAAATGAAGCAAATTCAGGATAGCGTAAAACCTGATCCCGCAATGAACTTCATTGACGTACAAGCTTAAAATGAAGCAAATGCAGGACGGCTTGAAAACCGATCTCGAAATATACTTCATTGACGTACGAGCTTAAAATGGAGCAAATTCAGGACAGCCTGAAAACTGATCCCGAACTCTACTCATTGACGCGTAAGCTATAAGGTGGAGCAAATTCAGGACGGCTTGAAAACCGATCCCGTAATATACTTCATTGATGCTTTTACTGCGAGATGGAGCAAATTCAGGACAGTCTGAAAGCTGACCCCGCAATGAACTTCATTGACGTACGAGCTTGAAATGAAGCAAATTCAGGACAGAGTAAAATCTGATCCCGTAATATACTTCATTGACGTGTAAGCTGTAAAATGAGGCAAATTCAGGACGGCTTGAAAACCGCTCTCGAAATCTACTTCATTGACGTACGAACTTAAAATGAAGCAGATTCAAGACAGGTTAAAATCTGATCCCGCAATAAACTTCATTGTTGCAGACCAAACCTTGTGAACCCTTTATTCACACTTTTAATCAAAGATAAACCGTATAGATATCGTTTCTCTTCTTTTACTGCTTTTCTCATCTTTTCGTTTTTTAAGAGACCCATTGACCTTGATGGTTGCATGGTCTGTGAGAGGTTTTAATCTGAAATCAACACATTCTTTTGATTTTAATCCGATTTAGGACGATATTCAAGCTTATATGCTAAAAGAGAAACTTAGCGGCATTATTATAGCATGTAAAGGTATTTGGAGCCTCTTTAGAAGGATGAAATTTAGTGAAATATTGAGATTGTCAGAATAAATAGTAGCGTTCGCAATCCCAATCATCCCCGTTTACTCTCAATGTTACAATAATTTCGAGATGCTTTTTGTTCGTTTGCGACTCTAATATATGCATATATGCCTTTATACAGTTCAAATTTTTGATTAAATCGCTGAAAGACACAAGTAGACAATTATTTAATCAAATGACATCTTAAAAGTACTCCAAAATTGATAATGAAAAGTTCGGAGAAAAGTTCGGAGAAAATACTTCAACTCATCTCAGAGAGTAGATATATTTCAGCACAGGAGTTATCTGAAGTCTTAGGAATTAGCTCACATGCTGTTGAAAAACAGATGGCAAATCTAAAAGACAAAGGACTTTTGAAAAGGATAGGTCCGGATAAAGGCGGATATTGGGAAGTTTATCTGGAAAACAAAGAGCTCAATTCCTGAGAGTAAATAGGGTGAAAGTTGGGTGAAAAGTTGGAATACAGAATTATATGAGGCTCTGGCGGCTTAAAAATAGAATCCTTATTATTAAGGAAAATGAAAACCTGCACCACTAGATCTCACTACAATTATATTTTGAGAATCATCCATTATAACATCCTGATTATTAAAACAAATAATGCCAACATCCATATTTCCATAGCGTTCAAATGAAGTTCGAACAATTGTAGCGTTAGATAAATTCATCTGTGAAATATCTATATTCTCTCTTGAATAGAGTTTATAGGTGTTATTCCCAAGAATTGCTATTTTCTCTTCACCATAAAAATCGGATGTGTTAATTAGTTCCTCTTCAGTATCATCAACAACTCTGAAACGTGTTTTTCCAGCAAGCATCGTTATGTTTCTTTCAGGTATGACTTTTAATGCATAGACAATTCTGGTAAAATTCATATCATTGGGAGAGGACATCAACGCACTCTCCGAATCTACCTTGTTGAAGTATTCAAATACACTTCGGTTTATCCAGTTGGAATATATGTACGGATATTGTATAAGGTCTGGTTCTTCAAAAGATTCAAGACCACCATTATAATAAGGCAATATGCCAAAAGCTACCGAATAATTGTAACGTTCCGCTGTTCTCAGAGCTTTTATACTCTTTTCAAAAGATGTTGAGGAAATAGGAGTTTCATTATACATCAGTAAAAATGATTCATTGTACAGCGAATTAACCTGAAAAACCACAGATCCGTTTATAGCTTGTCCCGGAGATAGAGTCGTATTTTCAATTTTATTTTCTTTTTCGAGGGTTGAAAGTACCTCTATTCTTGATCCGACATAAAAACCGTAAGGATCCAGGGTTGTGGTATTAAATGCATGATCTCCATCTCGTACATGAAGTTCATTTAACTTAAAATCGAGGTCATTTGAACCACTATTCTTTATTGAAAGCCCATATACTGCGTAATATCTTTCATTGAGATTATATCCAAGTTTGCTTTCTTCGGGATCCACTCCGCCATAGTATTCTTCAACTTTGTATATGCAAAACTTATTATCTTCCTCTTTTACATTTAATTGAATGTTATTTGGGGTTATTGAAGCCGTATTTTTATCGTCTGCAAGCTTTAACTCCAGAGAATTATCGGGCGTAAAAACACGGATAGTATTATTGTCATCGGTTTTGATGATCTTCGCATTACTTACCCAATTCATTTCCAGATCATTCTTGAGGTAACTTATTAGTTTTTTACTTTCATTCCCAGGAACATTCTCCCAGCTAAACAGGTAACTTAATACGTTTTCTGAATTACCATGCATATAAATACTTGAGAAAGATGTTATTTCGATTTCAGGGATATTTTCTTCTTCGGATGACAGGGTTGTTGATGACAGATTTTCCGGTGTTATATTTACTGACTCTTGATGCGCTGACTCATTTGATTGAGTGCCATTATTTTCTTCAACGCATCCACTAAAAATAATACAGATTGTCAGAATAAAGATTAACGTTCGCAATCCCAATCATCCCTGGTTAATTTCAATGTTACAATATTTTCAAGATGCTTTTTTCTTCGTTTGCGACTCTAATATATGCATATATGCCTCTATACAGTTTAAATTTTTGATTAAATCGCTGAAAGTGTCAATGGCGGTTAAGAATCTTCCAATTTCGGCGGTTTAAAACCTTCCAATTCACAATCCTTGAGAAAAGTTCGAGGATTGTAGATAATGCTGAAAATGGAGGAATGGCTATTGATACGAGATTT
>Ga0074193_1003923_pt1 | contig 10061 bp, 12 predicted proteins | sample EPASupsiteHSE605_FD_64523 | JGI IMG/M metagenome (GOLD analysis project Ga0074193, IMG submission 64523) | Bioremediated contaminated groundwater from EPA Superfund site, New Mexico - Sample HSE6-05 | ecosystem: Environmental > Aquatic > Deep subsurface > Groundwater > Contaminated ...
GAGGAATAGAATTTCCGGCAACGGCTTCTCAAAAAACGGGATAAAAATAAGCTCAAGTTTGACAATTTAGCTCATATCAGGGACATTTTCAGTTAAAAGTTACACGAGAAGATTGAAATATTCCCAGGACAGAGAAAAGCACGCAGTATGACAGAAAAACTTAAACTACAGGTAAAGTTTTTTCTCTGGGATTATGTAAAGGCTTTTCTTAATATTAAATGAAGGCTATCTCAAATTAACACGTAAAGATTTTCCTAATGTAAAGTAAAAGCTTGCTCTAATGTAAAGTAAAAACTTGCTCTAATGTAAAGTAAAAGCTTGCTCTAATGTAAAGTAAGAGCTCACATTCAGGCAAGTTTCCTCTGAACTCTTTCATAAAAACATGTATCCGAAATTCTTACGAAGCGTGCAGGAAATCTGGATTTTTTAAGTTTGACGACATCGTCGGGTTTGATTCTGTAAGACTTCTGTCCGTCAATCGCAATAACCGCCTCTTTTTTTGGAGCCGATAGCCTTATAGTGATCTCACTGTCTGATGGGATAACCCAGGGCCTTGACGAGAGTTTAAAAGGAGCAACAGGAACAACCACAATAGCATTTACTCTTGGACTTATAATAGGGCCACCTGCGCTCATTGCATAGGCAGTAGAGCCTGTAGGGGTTGCAAAAACCACACCATCCGCACGCATCGAGTCAAGAAGACAATCTCCAACATAAACCTCAAACTGAATAATCTTCGCAGGCTTTGCAGACATTATCGCAATTTCGTTCGTTGCAGTCTCAAGCATTTCCCCATTAAGGAAAACATCGACTCGCATTCTTTCGGTATAAGAAAAGCCGTAAAGCACTTCTTCTATGGTTTCAAGAGCATTTTCGGGCTCAACATCTACAAGAAAGCCAAGCGTACCCATATTGATTCCGAGTATAGGAAGAGGGTCTTTCATTTTGGCAATATTTCGGAGTACTGTGCCATCCCCTCCTACACTGATAATAAGTTCCACTCCTTCTTCTCTCATTCTTTCAACCGGAGTACCTTCTATTCCGAGTACCTCAGCTGTTGGAGTGGCAACAAAAATTTGAACCTTTGAGCTGAAATGGGCAAGAATCTCACTTACCTTTTCAATTACTTCAGGCCTGTCGCAGCGTGCAGATATTCCTATTTTCTTTATCGCCAACTTATCCCCCGAAGAGTAATTTTAAGAGCTTTTCATGTACGTGTCCGTTAGAAGCAACCATTTCCACTCTTGCGGTAACATTATCAGGAAGTCTTAAAGAATTTCCGTATCCGTCCGTGACAAGTCCGCCTGCTTCGGCCAGAATCAGCTGCCCTGCTGCCACGTCGGTCACCCGCAATGCATTTCGAACGTCAACGAAAGCATCAAGCTTGCCTGAAGCTACATAACATAACTCGAGGGCTACACTCCCGAATAACCTTACCCTCCTGACGCTCCTGTATATCTTTCGGGTTCTTTCTACGTTTTGCCGGTAGCCGTAAACACTGACACATAACTTATTCAGCTCCGAGTTGACGGAAGCTTTTATTTTTTTTCCATTAAGGTAAGCCCCTTTTCCGGCTTCTGCGTAGTATTCTTCGCGTAAGGCAAGGTTACTCACATACCCGAACCTTAGATCTGAAAGATCGTTAGAAGAAATGGCTAGAGAAACACTGTAAAAGGGAATTCCTACTGTGGAATTATAGGTCCCATCAAGCGGATCCAGAACAACAGAAAACTCGGGAGAATCCCCCAAAATAAGTTCGCCAAGCTCCTCGCTGATAATTCTCATGGACCTGCCGTCTTCTTTAAGGACTTCAACGATAGCGTCCTCTGCTGCGAGATCTATTTTGGTAGTAGGAGTTCCGTCGGCTCCCATATAAACAAAACTACCTGCAGCATCAGTACCTGCAAGATCACAGATAGAGTCTGATGCGGCTTTAAAAGCATCTTGAGATAACTTCAAAAATCCTGAATTTGTTGAGTCCATGTCTTAGCCATTTTTTCCAATTAAAAATTTCAAATTATATTTCTTCACTCAAAAGATAAGGATTTCGACTTTCTATTCTTTAGATTAGTGAGAAATCCAATGCAGAATATAAATGTCCAATGTAGAGTACAAGTACCCAACGCAGAGTACAAATGTCCAATGTCGGATATAAATGTCCGATACAGAATATAAGTTTATGTATGGAATTTCCGGGTTTCAGAAATCTAATTCCAGATATTCAGGTTGAATATCTGGAACATTCAAAGCCGGAGTCGATATAGACTTGGACTATAGACTTGGACTATGGACTTAGATTCCGGCACCTTATTTTTATTACTTGTTATACAGGCCAATAGCCTTATTTGTCTTTTCAATTGACTTTGCACCATCGCTTTCAAGTTCCATCATGGCCCTTATAGCATCCACATTTTCCGGAACTACAATAGATTCCTGATGGACAGCCTGGAAGAAATAAATCTCCTTATCCCCTACAGTGATTGATTCAGGCCAGATGCAGTTTTCCCACATGTCATTTCTGGGGCGCTTCATATCTCTGGCAAATTCCATAATTTCCGCTGTAGACGACATTCCCTGTCCTACGAAACGGATTCTTGACTGGGAACCAAAGATGTTTTTAACTTCATCTACAGTGCAGTCCTTATCTACTTCCATATTCACGGTGTGTACGTGCATCAGGGTTGTCGGGATTTTCAGGGCTGCACTTGTAATGTTAATCTGTGGAAGCACACTTTTTACATCAGGCCCATGATGAGATGGAAGCTTGATCGGATCGGGTACGATTGCATTAATTGGCCCTTTCTTTACATCGTTAGGATCAGTTGCCCTTCTTGCAAGAATTACCCTTACCTTTTTTACCCCCAATTCCTTGTCCATAGGGTATATAGCCCTGCAAAGTGCTGTAGTATTGCATGAGACAACCCTTATCAGGTCACGGCCCACAGCCTGCTCGTAATTGCAAATCGCATTAAATGAAAAACCTGCAAGTGAATGATCTTCGCCACCCTGCCAGATTGCCTTTACTCCGGCCTTTTCATACAGAGATTTATTTCCTTCCCCGACTCCTCCGGGTGTGCAGTCCACAACAAGGTCAGCCTTTTCGACCATTTCTTCAATTGTCCCGGCTGCGGGCATTCCGGCTTTCTCAAAAGCTCCGAGATTTGCAGCTGGGGCATAGATGTCATATCCTAGCTGGTGGGCCACTGCAGCTTCATAATTAGGCTTTGTTTTGGAAATTCCGATAACTTCCATATCGTCCTGAGCCTGTACGGCATCTGCAACTCTTTTTCCTATGGTTCCGTAACCATTTACTGCGATTTTTGCTTTAACCATTTTATCCAGTCCTTTTTAATCCTATTACCCGACTTGACATTAGCCTAAACCACTGAAAGTTTAAAATTTAGCCCGATATCGTAATGCCGGACATTTGATTACATAAGTCTAGAGTGTAGGCATAAGTTTAAGGTGTATTCATAGATTATAACTATTTTTATAATTTTTGCGGATTTGTTGTAAACTGCCGACACGTAATCCAAGATATTGCACTAGCAGACATTTTTCGAATGTCTTGACCTAAGCCTCTGGTATCTCGGAACACATGGAGTTATAATGGACAAAGTCAGATAAATGTTTTTCTCGAGATATCTCATTGATTAAAGAAATTAAAAGACAGATTCCGAAATTCGGAAGCTTACAGATCCTTTTTCTATAGGTTATTCCCGAGAACTAAGTAGGAAAAGAAAGGAAAATAGAGAAACAGAGACAGAGAAAAAGAGGTAAAGCCAGAAAAAAGAAAGTAAGGACAGAAAAAAGGAATGAAGAAAGAAAAAGGAAGTGAAGAAGGAAAAAGAAAGTAAGGACAGAAAAAAGGAATGAAAAAAGGAAAAAGGAGTGAAGAAAGGAAAAAGAAAGTAAGGACAGAAAAAAATATAGGATATAAAAGAAGAGATAAAACGAAAAATAAAAATTTAATTTGCAAGGATAAGGGCTTCTCCTCGTGAGAAGTTAACTTCTTTGACTGAGCCTTCGACAGTCATTTGGTCCCCTAAAATTCCAGTAAGCTGGACTGAGTCGCCTTCAACCAGGATCCTTGCTACGGAATCCATAATTCTCTCACGCTCATCTCCACGAAGCAAGAACACATTGAGTTCACACATTTTTTCATATCTCCTTACTAATTATTTCAAATTTTTCAATTTAGTTAGTATAACTCAGTATAATAATACATTCTATGCCGTGGTAATAGCACTTTACTGCATGCTGCTACATGCATCAAACTGTTTTTCTGCCATCCATAGTATAGCCATAACTATATTAGTGAGCCTGAGAGATAAGAAGCTTCCGAAAACTTCTCAGAGGAAAGCTCAGGGATAGTTCATCAGTTTTGCAATGGATAAACCTTTTTCAAGTCCCAGATCTTCAGCAACACACTCACATTTAGTAAGAAGCATGTATGCAATAGGCCCAAAGTTATGTTCGGACAAAGTTTCGTAATTAGCCATTCCCTTGCTAATAATAAGGGTTGCATCTTTCATTGCCTGAAGCAGTTCGGCCGGAGCTTCCTCAATCAGAACACCTACGGCATTTGAGCCGGTTGTCATGACTCTATCAACTTTTTTATCAATTTCAAATTCTCTTACCTCTTCTAAAGTCACGTCTGTCAGAATGGGCTCACCCCTGACTACGAGTGTGATCTTTCCACCAAGTTTTTTGATTATGTCAAAAACAAGCATATCAAAGAGGATCTCTCCGCAGTTGTCGGCAATGTAAACAACATCCTGCATGAGCCCAAGCATTTTGGAGGTGTCATCCACATCAAGCCCTTGTTCGAAATATTTCCGAAAAGCAGCCTCAAATTTGTCTTCGCTGGCATCAAAACCCATAATTCCGAAATCAAAGTAATTCGCAACCACGGATGCCAGCACTGCACGCCTGAAAAGTTCTCCATTATCAGGAGAATTTTCGTAAATCTTTTCTTTCGCTGCAGGCAGGACTTTCAGCGCAGCCTGGTTGATAAGTTTCTTTGTTACCGCATAAGGGTCATTGTCTTTCAGAACTTCATAGCATTTTCTGTGAACTTTAGTGGCTACGGAAGCAGATACCGCATCTGGACTGTAGTTCTTGGTCACGACCTCAAGGCATTCTTTAATGGTCTTGCTTATCAGGTCTTCATCGTCAGTAGAAAGCTTAGATTGAAAGTGTACTCTTGAAAGCAGGCAATAGGTGCAGCGTGGGTTCATCTTCATAAAAACATTTCCTGTTTTTTGATCCGAAAATAGGTTTTGCCAGATTAGTGTAGATATTTGCGGCAAATATAATAAGAATTTACTCTTCCTGACAGAACAGAGCTTTAAAAAGGTAACTGAAGTTTGAAGCGTAGAAAGCCAGAATATTGACGTTTATAAGGTTCTATTAATATTCTTTTAATATTCTTTTCAAAAAACTCAGGGCTTTTGATAAAAGTGCGTGCACTTCGGAGATCTAAATATATTTTATATAGTAAGTTTGAGATGGGTTAGAATAACCTTCAATGTGTTCTGATTAATCTTACTTAATTTTACTGAAATTTGAATTAGTTTCAGTTATATCAGATCAGTTCTACTTGGATCTAAGTTGATTACAGTTATGTTTTAATTTTTACAACTAGATATAAATAAAGCTGATTGTATCAAATAAGGTTGAACTGCGAAGTAAGAAGGAAATAAAGTGAAATAAACTCTATTTTTGTACATCTTAACTCCAACTTTTTAACTCCAACTTTTCCCAGACCAATGTTCAGAATCATTGTTTCAAAAACAGTTTGAACCTAAATTACATACTTTCCATATCAAGATATTGAGGTGATATGAAAATGAACTGTGGAGATTTGAAAATGGGTCAGACTCTTCGTTGTGAAGCATGTGGTTTTGAACTTGAGGTAGTAAAGGAATGCGGAGATGCATCCTGCTCTACTGATGCTTGCTGTACGGGCAACGTAACATGCTGCGGAGAACCAATGAAATTAAAACAATAAGCAGATAAATAGCACAACAAACATAGAAGAAGAGATTCCGGAATATTTCAGAGGAGCATAAATCCCGGAAAAGTCCGGAAAAAGATATAATAAAGACAAGTCCAGAGAAGTTTCTTATCCAGGATTTTTTCTGGAACTTGAGAAATTTTATAGTATATTTTTTAAAAGTGTATTTTCAATAATGCGCTTTAATAATGTGCTTTAATAATGTATTTTAATAATGTGTTTTTTGCTGTCTTTTTTCTTTCATTTTTCCCAGGAAACCCTGGATCAGCCTGGTTGCAAAATATGAGCTGAAAAACCAGACTATAAGGGCAATAATAATTGAAAGACCCCATCTATTAAGGTGCTCCATACAGAAAGCAGCAGTGAACACACATATAGTGCAACCTATCATCCCTGCACTGGCTCCGAGAGCAATGTCAGAAGCCTGTTCTGAGGTTCCGAAATGCCCTGCCATTATTACGGCAGCTGCCATAACTGCTGGAAAAGCTGCAAAAACTCCCGCAAAAGATTTTGAAGGGATTATCTGCAATATAATATAACAGGCAGCAACAGCAGCTCCCCCGAAGACGAATCTTAGAGCAAGGTCCTTGAAATCTAATTTCATGATATACTCCTTACTGTAACTTTTTCTAAACAGACTGTTAAACTATTTTAACCTTAATTCTACTCATTTGAAATAAGTTCAAGTTTAACTTCTTTTCTATTTCATCAATCTTCTTAGATACTTCCTTTAAAATTATCTGGCAATCTAAATCCAGCATGTAGATTTTGTGGAATTTCTCTATAAGGCCTCTTGGAGAATGTTTACTTGTTAAATCAACTTTTCGTATACAATTTTGAATTTGCGTATCCATAAAGAAACAAAAGTGAGATGAAAAGATGGCCTAAAAGCGACTTGGTATCCTTTAGATAAAGTTTATCTGCTTCCAACAAGCTTTTATAAGTATCATAATATTTTTTACTGTATCTCTTTTGATAGTCCGTCTTTATCCGATTGATGTTTTAAAACACCTGAATGTCAGCAGTTCCTTTAAAATCCATTTTGATTCCACAATTTCTGCCTCTCTTACAGGTGTGTTCTATAAAGGTTCAACCCATCTGTGACAAAAACAGGGATTTTATCAGAAAAATGTTTATTAACTAACTCAACTAACTTAGCCGCAACATACTGTTTTCTTTGTCCTATTGCAAGTCAAGTATTAGCCTACAACTTGGTACAAAAGCTACCCACATCCATGACCCGTCATCTTCATAATCTTTCATTCCAGTGCTTCGATTCCAAAATCAATTCCTTATTCCCTGGAAAAATCCGTGAATTTCGGATCTATTAAAAAGTCAAGTTCTACTGGTCGTGTCCGTGAGCTGTTGATCAATTTTGAAAAACGAGTACATCTCACGTGTTTGAGAAAAATGTAAAGAGATTCTTGTGCTCACAATATTCAATAAATCATCCACAACCTATTTATTCTCAAAGAATAAATAAAATTAAAATTGAAGTAGTATAATTATTCATTAATCAAGATCTTTTTCAAAACTTTCATACATATTTAATACGTCGCTCATACACTCATCAGATAGCTTTTTATATCTTTCTATGTCGGCTGTATGTATGGGTTCACCTGCTAATGTTTTCATATTAGACACTATAGACAAAAGATCATTAGTTACCCGTTCAGGCAATATGTCACGCACCTCAACAGCAACCCCTATAAGAACTCTAGCATGCTTTCTAAACATTTCCTCAAAAATACTGTACCCATCATACTCACCACGAGTCTTCCAATCGAAATAAAATTGTAAAAGAGCTTTTTTTACTAAAGATTTCGCAATTATAAGCTGTTCTTCTTTGTCGTGTCTAGCATCTAACAACCTATCAATCTCAGAATATATAATACCCCACATAAAGGACAGATATATTATTAATTCGTTAAATACTTGCACCATGTTAAAACTTTTAATTAAGAAGATAGCTTGTGACAGGCAATGTAAATAGTACCTATGCTACTTATTCAGTAAGATAATTAGAGTCATCAAAGCTATACAGCTTTGACTTTCCTGAAAGCTTCAAGAATTTTACATCGCTGAATTCTTCTGCTTGAGCTAAGAAGAAATGAAATAACCTGAAGACTTTTTTACTCGAGAATGGCCAGATCGACAAGCTAAACGAGAACATGTACAAGCAAACGGTTTTTGCAAACTTTGATCTAGAGAATAGCAGGCTAAACATTAAGCTGTTTCCGGAGAATAGAGAAAATAAAAAACAATGATGAAAATTTTTGTAATATCCGGTTATTCATCAGGTTTTTCAAAAAGGGCAGGATATTTCTCTTTTAATTTTATGAAAAATTTTTCGTCTAATTTTGCATTATAAAGAGTTTTTACATTAGAAAGCTGGTTAAGTGATAAATTCTGAGCTCCTTTAAGGTCAGCCCCTTCAAGATTAGCCATTTTAAGGTCAGCTCCATAAAGGTTAGCCCCTTCAAGTTTAGCCATTTTGAGATTAGCTCCTTCAAAGGAAGCTCCTTTAAGGTCAGCCCTTTCAAGGTTAGCTTCTTTAAGGTGAGCCCCTTCAAGGTTAGCTCCTCCAAGTTTAGCCTCTTTAAAGTTAGCTCCTATAAGGTAAGTCCATTTAAGGTTAGTCCCTTGAAGATTAGCTCCTTCAAGGTTAGCTTCTATAAGGTAAGCCCCTTCAAGGTTAGCCTCTATAAGGTAAGCCCTTTCAAGTTTAGCTCCTCTAAGTTTAGCCCCCTCAAGATTAGCCCCTTCAAGGTTAGCCTCTATAAGGGAGGCCCTTTCAAGTTTAGCCTTTTCAAGTTTAGCTCCTCCAAGTTTAGCCCCTTCAAGGTTAGCTCCTTCAAGGTTAGCCTCTACAAGGTAAGCCCTTTCAAGCTTAACTCCTCCAAGTTTAGCCCCCTCAAGGTTAGCCCCTTCAAGTTTAGCCTCTTGAAGGTCAGCTCCATAAAGGTTAGCTCCCCGAAGGTTAGCTCCTTCAAGGCCAGCTCCATAAAGATCAGCCCCTTGAAGGTTAGCCCCTTGAAGATTTGCCTCTTTAAAATTAGCCAGATGAATGTTAGCTAATTGAAGGGTAGCCTTTTCAATGTTAGCCTCTTGAAGGTTAGCCCCTTCGAGGTTAGCCCCTGTAAGATCAGCGTAAAAAAGATCAGCTCCTCGAAGGTTAGCTTCTTGAAGGTTAGCTCCTCGAAGGTTAGCCTCTTGAAGGTTAGCTCCTTCGAGGTTAGCTCCTTGAAGGTTAGCCTCTATAAGGTCAGCTCCTTGAAGGTTAGCTCCTCGAAGGTATTTTCTCTCTGGAATATCCATTTACAATTATTGGCTTTGAACTAAAATAAGCATTACTATGCCATGAAAATATATTCTGCTCTTCAGGATTTAGTTTAAAAAATTGTGTCTATTTCTAAATCCGGGTCTATAAGAGCTGCAAGAATGAAAGCTACGTTTTACCCTTGATATTTCTCTCCTGCACGGATCTTTCAGTGTAGTATTTTTTCCCAAATATTTCCGACATCTATATTGCAGAATATGAGGCACACTGCCCTCACTCAGAAAGAAATAGACTATCAAAGAAAATAAGCATCTCTAACAAGAGTAAAAATAGAAAAAAAGCCTACATACATTATGGATAACAAAAAACTTGCGAGTATGTGCCCAGTTCCACCAACATTAAGAGAACTGTTGAAGAAACAAAAGGAACTAGAAATGAAAGAAAAGGAAAAATATTTCAAACCTTGAATTGACAAAAATACATCCGAATTTCAGCAGGAAAGACTGCAATTTCTAATGAGAAAAGACTAGGATTTACGCACTTGAGGTATAAAATAAAGCACATTCAGCATTGTGACTGGTTCAGTGTTTTAGATAGTTGAAGGTTTAATGCTATTAGGTTTTTCAGTTCAACCGCGTAAGTCCTACATATACAATTATCGGCTTTGAAATATATATCTTTATGCGAATTATAGAAATAGATTTTACGAAATACTAATTTTTTAAGAATTTATAATATTAATTAAGTTTTCATCATTGAATT
>Ga0074193_1003924_pt1 | contig 10058 bp, 11 predicted proteins | sample EPASupsiteHSE605_FD_64523 | JGI IMG/M metagenome (GOLD analysis project Ga0074193, IMG submission 64523) | Bioremediated contaminated groundwater from EPA Superfund site, New Mexico - Sample HSE6-05 | ecosystem: Environmental > Aquatic > Deep subsurface > Groundwater > Contaminated ...
CCTAAGGCAACAACGGTTCCTGTTAATCCCAAGGCCCTTCCCCGTTCATTAGAGGGGAAGTTAGCAATAATAAGCGCCGCACTGTTTGACATTAGCATAGAAGCGCCTAGGGCTTGGAGTACGCGCATCCCGATTAAAAACCAAATATTTGTAGATAATCCACATAGAGCTGAACCGAGGGTGAAAATCAAAAATCCCCAAGAAAAAACCCGTTTGCGCCCTACAAGATCGGCTATACGCCCAAAAACGGGGAGCAAACTGGAGATGGTCAATAAATAGGCCGTTACAACCCATTGTAAGGTTGAAAGATCGGCCTGTAACTTCATCGAGATAGTGGGCAGGGCAACATTGACGATACTGCTATCTAAGGTTGCCATAAACGTACCAATTGAAACGGTTGCCAAGATAAACCAGCGGTACCGAGATGAATTTTTGACATGTGATGCAAGATTACTGTCAACTTGATGCATACTTAAATACTCCTTTTGCAATTTGATCAATTGTTATTTAGCTTAGTAAGATTAGTTAGGTCGGATTTATCAATCCCGAGACTCCCACTTCTATAAACCTTCTATGATAAAAGGGTGTTCCGAATCTCCGACCGGAGCCTCGATGTTCAGCTTTAGCGTAAGCGAGTTCGCTGTTATGTTTCGACGAAAATTGACTATTAAGTTACCTATATCCTAGAATTCTAAATTTTAATATACCATAATATAAATATTTTGGATACTGAAGTTATTATTGTTATTGAGGTTCGATCTTGGAATGTAATTTCTTTGGTTTGATCATACTAAATAGAGAAGGAGGGATAACAACGTATGACTAATGAAGGTGAACCGAAACGTCCAATGTCAAGACCTGTCGAACAGCATACGACAGCAGCTTGGGCAAATATTGAAAAAACTAAGGAAGTATCGAATGTTACAATTCCCAGTGAGGTTGAAGTCGGAAATGCCAAAGGATGGGTAGACTCAAATCAGAAATAGTTGCTTAATACTCACCTAATGTCAAGGAAAATAACGAGCGGGTCGCCCAGAGCGCCCGCTCGTTATTTTCCTTCTAGGGAGTATCGATAATGCTCTCAGCTGTTTGTAGCTTTTTATTACTTTAAACAAAGCCGTTAATTGTGGTTTGTGTTTTGCTCAACATTAAACTATGATCTTGATAAAGAATTTATTTTATTAGGGGGGATGAGCATTGGGCAAAAAAAATTTTTACGTAGTTAAGGTTGGGTCTAAACGAGGAATTTTTAATAACTGGACTGAATGTCAAGCTTCTGTTAAGGGGTATAAAGGAGCTGTCTTTAAAGGGTTTGAAACGAAAACAGAAGCCCTTAAGTGGTTTAATGGTAAAGACGAGGATTCGGCTGATCCTACTAAGGACACTGCCAATGATTCGTCTGACTCTCAAAATCCTGTTGATTTTGAAGTCTATACCGATGGAAGTTATATCAATGGAAAGTATTCCTACGGCTATGCATTTATTAAGGATGGTCAGGTCGTTTTTGAAAGTAAGGGAGTCGGTGATGACCACGAAGCCGCAAGCATGAGAAATGTTGCGGGGGAAATCGCTGCAGTGACGCATGCTGTGGAAAAAGCTAAAACACTGAATGTACGAATCCGTATTTATCATGACTATTCCGGTATTTCCTTATGGGTAACCGGAGATTGGCAAGCGAAAAATAAATTCACACAAGCCTATGTAGCCTTTATGCGAGCGCATCAGGGACTATACGAATTTAAAAAAGTAGCCGGTCATAGTGGGGATCAGTTTAACGATTACGTAGACCGACTAGCTAAGGAAGCTCTGGGAATAAGTACGAAGTAACTAAATGAAGAGTTGCATGTCTGAGGCCAAGGCGTCGGATAAATACTCTTTGGCTGTAATGATTTCCACCTCTGAAAGTAGTTCTTCTTCTTTAAATCCCATGACCTCTACAGACAATTTACAGGCGTAAAATTTAACACCTTTTTTCCTCGCTCCATTTAAAAAGTCTGTTAGTGAAGGGGTTTTGTCCTCTTCCATCATTTCAAGAAGCATTTGCTTACCTAGACCGGCCATATTCATTCGTGAGAGCGGTAACTCTTCAGGCCCCTTGGGAGTAACCATTCCGAACATATTTTCGTAAAAAGTTTTGTTGTCAGATGTTGCCTTTTCGGGATCGCGAATAAGAAAAAGCCCCCAGAAGGCGAAGAACATGGTTACATCGACATCTAGTTCTTTCGCAGTGTTAGCGAGTAAAAGGGCCGCTAACGCTTTATCATATTCACCACTAAACATGAGAAGGTTCATTTTCTGGTTCAAGTTGCACCCACCTTTATGTGATTATACAAAATCTATTTCTACTAATCTATTATTAGTAGAAATAGAAATTATATAACATTAATTAGCTGTAAGTTGATGGGCGCTTAACGATTCTTTCGAGCCATTGGGTTAAGATATCAATTTCGGCAAAATCGTTGTATAATCCGAAACTAATTCGTACTACGCCTGGGCGGTGAGCGTCCCCACTTTTTCTGTAGAACTCCATTTGTTTGGGAGTAATAGCCAAAAGCTTTTGAATATAGGGTTGAGCGCAAAAACAACCGGTGCGGACCGCAATGCCTGCCTGATTCGAAAGAATAGTGGCAACTCGTTCATGGGCTATTCCCTGAATATTAAATGGGATAACCCCAATTCGGGGTTCACCTAAGGTTGTGTGTGAATATAGCTTAAGGCCTGGGATTAATTTAAGCTTCGAGTTGGCATAGTTTGTAAGCTGAGTTTCATAGTGATCAATATTATTCATTCCCAGAGCAGTGAGGGTTTTGATGGCTGCTACGAGTGCAACAACTCCGATGACGTTGGGGGACCCCGCCTCTTCATTGTGGGGAATTTTCTCCCAGACAACCCAGTCATGGGTTACAACTTCTGCGGTACCTCCACCAACGAATTCAGAAACACCTTGTCTAAACGTTTCTTTTGGACCAATAAGTACACCAATGCCAAAAGGAGCGTACATCTTGTGGGCCGAAAACGCCAGGTAATCAATATGGTGAAGCGGATTTTTGGGTTTCATGTTCACAGGATTGTGAGGGACCAGTTGAGCTCCATCGACAAGTATTTTGGCCCGATAACGGTGGGCAAGTTCAGCGATTTTATGTATTTCATTGACATATCCTGTGACATTGGAAGCTCCGGTAACGGCAACGAGTTTGACATTTCCCTTATGTTTCATTAATTTATTTTCTAGGTCCTCAAGGCTTAATTTTCCGAAGTGGTCTGTCTGAACATAATCGACTTGAAACTTGTTTCTCCACGGGAGATCGTTAGAATGGTGCTCCATCCAAGTAGACAGGATAACGTTTTTCTTCTTTCCTTCCCAGAGACGATAGGACAATTTGTTAATTGCTTCCGTCGTATTTTTAACAAAAATTACTGTATCTTGGAGTGGGTCGGCATTAACAAACTTTTGGACGATTTGCCGAGCTTCTTCATAATACTGAGAAGAAACCTGTGATTTATAACCTGTGCCACGATGGATCGAAGAATACATGGTTGAAAATTTTGTGATTTCATCCATTACCGAAACAAAAGGAGGAGTTGAAGCCGCATTGTCAAAGTTAATGGCTGTTGTTAATTGACCGTTGGAGAGAGGGACCTTTGTGTCTGCCCCTACAACTAGATTTCTGTAATTGGACCGCGCCAACTTATAATTCATACTCTCACCTCTATCTGACAGTTATCAAGCTCTTATGTCTCTTCTCATGATATTTACTTTCATAAAAAAGGTGACTGAAGTTATTGTCATTGTCGGAAATTTCTAAATAGAACATTTGTTCCGGTTGGAGTAATCTTTTTTAGGTACATGATATATGGTTAACCGAAACATACTAAACCTTGCGATTCAAAAGTTTGAGATACATGGAGGTAATTATGAAAAAGTCAGGAGAGGTCCAAACGCATACGAAAGGGTTGGCCAGTGCTAAATATGATTCTAGAAGTGCTGAATTCAAACAGGATCAGAAAAAAGGCAAAGATGATTTAGACACTACGAAAAATGAGACTAAGGCTTAAAGGACAGGAAAGGGCCTCAAGCCCTTAGGCTTGAGGCTTATAGTTCGCGCCAACCTTCATAGTCCACCCATGGACAATTGATAACATATGATTCTAGAAATAGGTAGAAAGAGGATTGTCTAATGATCAATGTTACAGAAAGATTTTTGAGGTATGTTAAGTTTGATACCCAATCTGATGAATCTGATTCAATCCCTACAACTCCTGGACAGATCGAGTTGGCCAAAGTCCTAGTCAAAGAATTGAAAGAAATGAATTTGAAAGATATTTCTTTAGACAAATACGGCTATGTGATGGCTAATTTACCAGCAAATACGGATAAAGCAATCCCTGCACTTGGTTTTATCGCTCATCTGGATACAAGTCCTGATATGAGAGGTAAAGAAGTTAATCCCCTAATCATTGAAGATTATGATGGCGGAGACATTATCCTTAATCAAGAGAAAAAAATAATATTATCCCCGCAGGATTTTCCAGAGCTTCTGAACTATATTGGAAAGGAGCTCATTGCAACGGATGGAACGACATTGCTCGGAGCAGATGATAAAGCTGGGATTGCAGAAATCATGACAGCGATAGATTATTTAAATAACCATGGCGAAATTCCTCATGGCAAAATCTGTATTGCTTTTACTCCGAATGAAGAAGTTGGGAGGGGAGCAGATCATTTTAATATAGAAATATTTGGAGCGGATTTTGCGTATACAATTGATGGTGGGCCGATTGGAGAACTGGAATATGAAAATTTTAATGCTGCAGGAGTAAAGGTACGTGTTCAGGGGAGAAATATCCATCCCGGTTCTGCAAAAGGAAAAATGATTAATGCTAGTTTGCTTGCTCAGGAGTATATAATTCAGTTACCAATGGACCAAACGCCATCAGAGACAGAAGGGTATGAAGGATTTTATCACCTGACCAATATTCGAGGGGAAGTCGAGGAAGCTGAACTTCGTTATATCATCCGAGATTTCGACTTAGCTTCGTTTGAAAGACGAAAAGAAAGTATGATAAAAATTGCTGGTAGAATGAATGAAAAATACGGAAAGAATACGGTTACAGTTGAGATTAAGGACCAATATCTTAATATGAAAGAGAAGATTGAACCCGTTAAACATATCGTGGACACTGCCTTTAAAGCTATGGAAGCAGTCGGTGTTAATCCGCTGATTCGTCCGATCCGTGGTGGTACAGATGGAGCAAGACTATCCTATATGGGCTTACCTACCCCTAATATTTTTACTGGAGGACACAATTTTCACGGTAAGTATGAGTTTATCCCTACGTTTGCAATGGAAAAGGCAGTGGATGTTATTTTGAAAATTATTCAGTTGTACGCTAATGTATAGTTATGGTGTTAATGTTCAGTCTTTAGAGTAAGCGAGTTCACTTCGAAAACGAAAAAAGGCCGGGTTTAGACCCGGTCCTTAGAATTATTTGTAGCACTTGTAGGAACTTTTTTATTATCATTGTCTGAATTTGCGCGGTTGTCATCAAGGTTGGCAGCATGGGTTCTAGATTTGTCAGTTTTTTTATTGCTCATGTAGTATTTTTCCTTTCATTAAAATAATGTGTGTATTTCTGTTTGATTTAGGATTTCCCAAATTGAAAAATCTATGCTTATAATTTCAAAGATCCATTGAAATTATAAGGGAAACATGATATTATTAAGAGATCAATTGTCGATCTAAACGTAAATCGCAATAGTTGCTTGATTTTTTAGGACACTTTGAAAGGAGTCAACATTGAGCGACAATATTTCCACCAATTGTGAAAATGATACAATGCAAATTGCCAGGTTGATCATTGAGAGACACTTAAATAGAAGCCTAAAAGCAACCGAGATTGTGCACCATCTAAACGAGGATAATGATGACGACAGAACTGCAAATCTTGCAGTGTTCATTGATGCTGCACATCACGTGAAATTCCAGAAATCTAAACGGAAGTCTCAATACGTTCCTGAGGTTGGACGTACTAGAAAAGCAATAGAAGCAAAAATGCTTGATAAGTACGGTATCGTGTTTTATGGGCCTTTATATACAAGCGATAGAGAAAAAATGCTTAAACTAATGGCAGAACGTACAAAAAAGGAACTGGGTTTACTTAGCCAGCATAAGAGCAGTTAACATCCTTTACCGCGCTTTAAGTGGGTTCATTTATTTTTTGCGGCGGCTCAGAAAGAGCCGTCTTTTTTGGCATACCTACACTATGATGCAGCGGGGTGCATTTATTGAATAAAGAAGAGAATAACAGACTCAAAAAACAAGGTGGTTATTAAAAATGGTAAAAACGATAGGTGCTTATGTGAATGTGGCTCTTGCAGATTATGATGAGTCAATGAAAACCCATCTGATCGAACTACTGAAGGAATCATTGCGGGAACAATCAACAGAATTCGTTTTTGAAAATACTTGGGAAGTAGTAGAAAACAAACGTAAACTTTATAAAAATGAGAATGGAGAGTTGCAAATACTTGATGAGGAGACAACTGGAGGCCTATCACTTTCAGAAATTAGTGACACTGGAGAAATACTTGAAGTCATGACCGTAGGATTAACAGTACAAGTGGAGGGCACTGTCTAAGCTAGATTGAGTTATTCAAAACTTGCCATTTAGACTTTCACCACTTATGATAGAATACAGATAATAAGCCGAGAATACGAGGTTGAATCCAATGGCAAAAATTGAGTTAATCGCAACAGCCGCTTTTGGTTTGGAGGCTATTGTGGCTCGTGAACTGAAAAACCTTGGGTATAATGAGTTAACTGTTGAAAACGGAAGAGTCTTGTTTCCTGCTGATGAGCTAGGAATTTGCCGAGCAAACCTCTGGTTACGCTGCTCTGATCGTGTTCTACTTAAAATGGGTATATTCAAAGCTAAGACGTTCGAAGAGCTTTTCCAGCAAACGAAAGCATTGCCCTGGGAGGACTGGCTGCCAGAAGATGCGAACTTCCCAGTTCAAGGAAAATCTATCAAGTCTCAGCTTTATAGTGTTTCCGATTGTCAAGCTATTGTGAAAAAAGCGATTGTTGAGCGTCTTAAAGAAACCTATGGCCGGAACTGGTTTGAAGAAACGGGACCCCGTTATCAGATTGAAGTCGCCCTTTTACACGATACTGTTACTCTAACTATTGACACCTCAGGGTTGGGTCTTCACAAGCGCGGATACCGGAAGCTAGCAGGAGAAGCACCCCTCAAAGAAACTTTGGCAGCGGCAATGATTCAGCTAAGTCACTGGCATAAAGACCGTGTATTAATAGATCCATTCTGTGGGACTGGAACAATTCCCATTGAGGCGGCTTTTATTGCCCAAAACCGGGCACCTGGTCTAAAACGAAGTTTTGCAGCAGAAAAATGGCCTAATGTGCCCAAGGCACTTTGGCAAGAAGCTTGGCAGGAAGCGCTTGATCTTTGGGAGCGTGAAGAGCCTTTGCACATCTTCGGATCGGATATCGACCCAAAGGCTTTGGGCTTGGCTCGCACGCACGCTATTGAGGCAGGGGTAGAAGATGTACTCCACTTTCAGCGACTACCCGTGGCAGAAGTCCGGTCTAGGTTCAAATACGGGCATATGATTGTCAATCCACCTTATGGAGAACGACTTGGAGATTTTAAAGAAGTCGAACAACTATATCGTCAACTCGCAGAAACATTTAATCGTTTGGAAAACTGGTCTCTTCATATGCTTACCACTCACCAATTTCCAGAACGGTTAATTGGGCGCCGCTGGGATAAAAGTCGAAAGCTTTATTCCGGACGGCTCGAATGTCATTATTTCCAATTTTTCGGTCCGCGTCCACCCAGAAAATCGGATTAAAAAAAGAGAGTCTTTCACACTTTCAGGTGTAAAAGACTCTCTTTTTTTTATTCAAGCTTAAACGAGCTCACCCACTGGATGTCAAATAATTTAATCGAAATAAAGCATACAAGTGCAAATATTGTCAAAATTAAATATATATAATACTGTAAACATTAGCAATACTTGTAATAGATAATAAATTGACAGAATTCACACAATTCACAATCAAATTATACGATGGCTTAATAGGAAAGGGAAATTTTACAAGCCATATAAACTCACTTAGACTATATAGTGACAATAATAACAATGAAGGAGGTTGACAATTTTGTATCTAAGTATCATTGCTTATCTATCCATACTCCTTTTTGTAGGAATATCTGTATACAAAGCGTATCAATTTGCAAAAATGCCCTTACACGGACGAATGGATCTCTATCCTGTACCTAAAGAAGAGGGGTTCGAACATGGGGGGTCTTTTTACGAGGAACTTTCTTGGTGGAGTAAACCTCACAAAGTTTCTCACGTCAGGGAAATAACAGAAATGCTGAAAGAAATCCTGTTTATTAAGACTCTGTTTGATAACCAACGCCCATTTTGGTGGTTTTCTTACGCTCTACACTTAGGGATTTACATGTTAATGGCTTGGTCTATATTATTACTTGTAGGAGCAGCTTCAGAACTCAACGGGATTCTCGTAGCAGCAAACAGTCAGAGTATCTGGGGGCTGTTGATTTATTATCTGTCCGCTATTATTGGATATATTGGACTTATTCTGGCTGCTTTAGGTTCAGGGTTGTTGGTTCTACGTCGTATGTTTGACAATACTTTACGGAAATATACAACTCCTCAGGAGTACTTTAATCTGTTACTTATCTTTGCGGCAGTAGTTACAGGGATACTCTACTGGAGCAGTGATTTATCCTTTCAATCGGCAAGAGAAGTGACCGCGAATCTCATTACTTTTACAGCACCTCCAGCTAGTGGACTGTTAACTCTGCATGTGGTGTTAGTTGGAATTATGTTAATCTATATTCCTATCAGCAAAATGAGTCACTATGTCGGAAAGTATTTTACGTTCCATACGGTTTTGTGGGATAATAGTCCGAACCTTAAAGGCAGTGACGTTGAACAAAAAGTCAAAAAAGCGACAGCCTATCGTCCGACCACTTCTTGGTCTGCCCCTCATATTAAGGCGCCCAACTCACCTAAGTAATTACTTTGAGTCTCTGCAGTGTTAACTTTATTTAAAGAGGAGAGCTAAGTATGAATCAGAAAGAACTACTTCCGAAGGATATGGGGCGCTCAAGTGAACAACTTATCAAGCTTGAAGTCAATCAGTTAATGCCTTTACTCCCTCCGTATGATAAACCCGGAATGGAACCTCCGTTAACTGATCCAAAGCCTGCGTGGAAAGAGAAGTACTGTACTACGTTAGACGGCTACGTTGGTCTTGATACCTTAACCCGCCCAAAGACTAAAGAGGAAGAAGATGAATTTGTTCGGAAGTTCATCAGTGGCTTAGAAAAGATCTTTTCCGATGCCAATAATGGAGTCCTTGAACCACTCTTATTATCGTTTGAATACTGCGCGAAATGCGATACTTGTTCGGCCGCTTGTCATATCTACGAGGCGTCAGGGAACAATGAGTTATATCGACCAATTTATCGTTCTGAGGTCCTGCGGAAAATTGCCAAGAAGTATTTCACTACGAGCGGGAAATTATTAGGGGGCTTTGTCGGAGCTGATATTGATGTCAATTGGGAAACGATTGCTCGTCTGGGAGAATTGTCCTATCGCTGTAACCTATGTCGGCGTTGTGCTCAGACTTGCCCGCTGGGCTTGGATAACGCCATTCTCTCAAAAGAAATTCGCAAGATCTTCAGTCAAGAGATGGGAATTGCACCGACTCCGCTTCATACAAAAGGTACAATGCTTCAGATTAAAACGGGTTCGTCAACTGGATTAAGTAAACCCGCATTTCTAGATACACTTGAGTTTTTAGAAGAAGATACAGAGGAAAAATTTGGTATTAAGCTTAAATTTCCTGTAGATAAAAAAGGTGCAGATATTCTGGTCTTGCATAATGCTGGAGAGTTTATGGCTTGGCCGGAAAACCCGGTAGCATTTGCCATTCTGTTTGATGCTGCTGGTTTAAATTGGACTCTCAGTAGTGAGATTATGGGATATGACAGCGTCAACT
>Ga0074193_1003925_pt1 | contig 10053 bp, 5 predicted proteins | sample EPASupsiteHSE605_FD_64523 | JGI IMG/M metagenome (GOLD analysis project Ga0074193, IMG submission 64523) | Bioremediated contaminated groundwater from EPA Superfund site, New Mexico - Sample HSE6-05 | ecosystem: Environmental > Aquatic > Deep subsurface > Groundwater > Contaminated ...
CCGGTAACGCCTGGGATCTGATAGAGGTGGCATATAAGCCGCTTACCATTATTTATCCGAAAGCAAAGAACCTGGCAGCGAATCTGTTGGCAGACGATCAGAGTGTAGGTATCCGTATTACGAACGAAACCTTCTCGAAAACATTATGCGAGCGTTTCCGGAAACCGATTGTATCTACATCAGCCAACATAAGCGGTCAGCCTTCTCCCTCAAATTTCAATGAAATTTCGGAAGAGATCAAGGCGGGTGTCGACTATGTGGTTAACTTCAGGCAAGATGAGAAAATAAAAGCCAACCCCTCGGGTATTATAAAGCTTGGTGAGGGTGGCGTTGTGCAGGTAATCAGGTAACCCAGACATGAACAAAGGCCGGCAGACACTAAAATACATCGTTTCGGACTTTCTGTCTGCTTTGCTGGCATGGTTTTTATTTAATCTGCTGCGATACGATGAGGTTGGAATCTACCAGGGATATACTTCCCTCGAAAGGTTTTTGCTGGATCCGCATGTATTGCAGGGGTGGTTACTTATCCCATTTGGTTGGGTTGCCCTTTTTTATTTGTCGGGCTACTATAACAAGCCTTTCGGTAAATCGAGGGTGACCGAGTTCTTTTCCACCCTGCTGTCGGTTATGATCGGTGCTGTCGTGGTTTTCTTTCTGGTTTTATTGAACGATCTGCCGCATTCTTTTGGCATTTACTACCGACTATTCTTCGGATTGCTGGGTATTCAGTTTATAAGTACCTATATACCCCGTTTGTTGATTACGCTTTCCGGAATCCGGAAAATCAATAAAAGAGAGTGGGCGCAGCGGGTGTTGATTATCGGTGCCGGATCCAAGGCAAAGAAGGTGGCCAACAGCTTGTATTCGTTGGGATACGATATCGTAGAGATGGTGGACGAAGACGAGCTTGCTCATGTGCAGTCTGTCATGGAGACCGAAACAGTAGACGAGTTGGTGGTGGCTATCGAGTCGCACAACAATGAAAAAAGAATGCACGTGCTCTATTCGTTGTATCAGTACAACCGGCCAATCAAAGTGCTGGTAGATAAAGCATCCATGGTTTCGGGGGTAAAGGTAAAAACGTTGTTGGGTATTCCGCTGGTAAACATTACCGACAATAACTTCTCGGAGGCTGAAAAGAATATTAAGAAGGTGTTGGATTACGTGGTGGCTTCATTGGCTGTTGTGCTGCTGGCACCGGTATATTTGTATGTTGCCTGCAGGGTAAGGCGGGATTCGCCGGGACCTATCATTTTTAGTCAGGAACGTATCGGATACATGGGTAAGCCTTTCCGGATTTATAAGTTCAGAACCATGTACGAAGGAGCTGAAACTAACGGTCCGCTACTGTCTACCGACGATGATCCGCGTATTACTCCTTTCGGAAAGATTATGCGTAAATATCGTTTGGACGAGCTTCCACAGTTCTGGAATGTCCTGAAAGGAGATATGTCTATTGTTGGGCCGCGTCCGGAACGGAAGTATTACATAGACAAGATTGTAAAAAAAGCACCCTTTTATTATCTGCTTCACAACGTGAAACCCGGAATTACCTCCTGGGGAATGGTGAAGTACGGATATGCAAGTGATGTCGACAAGATGATTGAGCGTTTGCAATACGACATATTGTATTACGAGAATATGTCGCTGGTTTTAGATTTAACAATATTAATTTATACAATAAGGACGGTTTTTACCGGCAAAGGAATTTAACATGGCTGAAGATGGTTTTTTTTACAAGATTTTATTGTGGCGCGAAAGACGAATTAAAGAGAAGAATTTTATACTGATTGTAAGTTTTCTTGTGGGTATTTGTACGGCTGCGTCTGCAATAATACTTAAACAACTTATTCATTTTATTCAACAATTACTTACCGGCGGCAACCATGCCGGCGAGGTAAACTATATGTTGCTTATCTATCCGGTGGTGGGTATCCTGCTGGCCGGTCTTTTTGTTAAGTATATTGTAAGAGACGATATAAGTCACGGGGTAACCAAAATACTTTACGCAATATCACAGCGTAAGAGCCGTATAAAACCTCATAATTCGTGGACCTCCCTGGTGGCGAGTTCTGTTACCATCGGCTTCGGGGGATCGGTAGGGGCCGAGGCACCAATTGTGCTTACCGGTGCTGCCATCGGATCAAATCTGGGCAGACTGTTCAGGCTGGAGCAGAAAACGCTTATGTTGTTGGTGGGTTGCGGTGCTGCCGGAGCTATTGCCGGTATTTTCAAGGCGCCGATAGCCGGATTGGTCTTTGTGATCGAGGTATTGATGCTGGATCTTACGATGACTTCCGTATTGCCGCTGCTTATCTCGTCTGTTACCGCAGCCACGGTGTCGTATGTGGTAACCGGACCCGAAGCGATGTTTAAGTTCTCTCAGACTGAAATATTTGAAATTGAGCGTATACCATATGTGCTTCTTTTAGGTATTTTCTGTGGTTTGATTTCATTGTATGTAACACGTGTGATGGTTAACATTGAAGGGAAATACCGTAAATTGGGCACCTTCTGGAAGAAGTTCCTTTTGGGAGCTATGATGTTAAGTATCCTTATCTTCCTTTTTCCGCCACTCTACGGCGAAGGGTACGAAACAATTGGAATGTTGCTGAATGGTCAGTTTCTAACGATGATGGATAATACCTTGTTTTCCGGACTGTCGGATTCCTATTGGGGCATCATCATCTTCCTCTCCCTGATTCTTTTGTTTAAAGTTTTTGCCTCCAGTGCAACCAACGGGGGAGGAGGTACCGGGGGAATCTTTGCTCCCAGTTTGTATATGGGATGTATCGCCGGATTTGTTTTTTCGCATACATCCAACTACCTGCCGTTTACGATGTACCTGTCCGAAAAGAACTTTGCCCTGCTGGGTATGGCCGGCGTAATGTCTGCCATTATGCATGCTCCACTTACCGGAGTGTTCCTTATTGCCGAGCTTACCGGAGGCTACGATCTGTTTTTGCCGCTGATGATTGTTTCCATCAGTGCCTATTTAACTATTCTGATGTTCGAGCCCCATAGTATTTACTCCATGCGTTTGGCTCAGAAGGGAGAATTGATGACACACCACAAAGACAAGGCGGTACTTACGCTTCTGAAAATGGATGATGTGATCGAGAAAGATTTTGAAGTTGTAAACCCACATATGAGTCTGGGCGACCTGGTGAAGGTCATAGCCCGAAGCAGCCGCAACGCCTTCCCGGTGGTAGACGATAAAGGCATGTTGTTGGGCATCGTACAGTTGGATAATATCCGTAATATCATGTTCCGTCCCGAACTTTATGAACGTTTTCATGTTTCTAAATTTATGGTGTCGGCCGCTTCAAAGATAGAAATCAACAAGTCAATGGAGCAGATAATGCGAATTTTTGACGACACAAAGGCATGGAACCTGCCCGTGGTAGATATGCAGGGGCGGTATATTGGATTTGTATCTAAATCGAAAATTTTTAATTCTTACCGCGAAGTGCTGGTAGAAAACTTTTCAGGAGATTAAAAGAATGAATAAAGAGTCATTACGTATTGTATATATGGGCACTCCGGATTTTGCCGTAGAGAGCCTCAGGTTACTGGTTGAAGGCGGATATAATGTAGTTGGCGTGATTACCATGCCCGATAAACCCATAGGTCGCCATGGCAGCACCTTGCAACCGAGTCCGGTCAAGCAATATGCCGTATCGAAGGGACTGCCTGTTTTGCAGCCCGAAAAACTGAAAGATGAAACCTTTATACAGGAGCTCAGGGCTTTGGAAGCCGATCTGCAGATTGTAGTAGCCTTCCGTATGCTTCCCGAAATAGTTTGGGACATGCCCCGTCTGGGTACCTTCAACCTGCATGCTTCACTGCTTCCGCAATACCGTGGTGCAGCACCCATCAACTGGGCGGTGATAAACGGCGATACAGAAACCGGAGCAACCACCTTTTTCCTTACCCACGAGATAGACACCGGAAAGATCATTCTGCAGGAACGTCTGCCTATTACCGATACAGACGATGTGGAAAAGGTACACGATTCATTGATGGTAATGGGAGCAAAGCTGGTTTTGCGTACCGTGGATCTTATACTGGAAGGTAAGGCCGATGCAACACCGCAGGAGGCATTCTATACCGATGCAAAAGAGCTTCGTGCAGCCCCTAAAATTTTTAAGGAAACCTGCCGGATCAGCTGGAACAGCTCTGTAAAGCGTGTGTACGATTTTGTGCGGGGATTATCGCCCTATCCCGGTTCGTGGACAGAACTGGTGGCACCTGCCGGCGAAAGAATGGTGTTAAAAGTCTTTTCAACTCAAAAAATAGAAGAGGCGCATGATTTACCTGTAGGGAATATCCGTACAGATGGAAAATCGTACGTGGATATAGCTGTTCCCGATGGCTTTGTTCGTCTGCTCAATGTGCAGCTGGCAGGCAAGAAACGCATGTCGGTAACCGATTTCCTGAACGGCTTTAAGCTAACAGAATATTTTATTGTTGAGTGAGTCCGGAAAAACTAAAAAAGACAATTTACATAGCAGCAGGAACACTATGCCTTATTCTGGGTGGAATCGGCATAGTGCTTCCGCTATTGCCAACCACTCCCTTCTGGCTGCTTACCTGTTGGTTTTACCTGCGTAGTTCGCAAACGTTATATAACCGGGTGATGCAGAATAAAAGATTCGGATCCTACGTAAGGGGATTTCTGGTGGATAAATCCATCTCATTAAGGGCTAAGGTCCTCTCTATCGGTACCATTTGGGTATCTGCCATCTTTACCTTTGCCCTGTTACAGGTGGCACTATGGCTTAAGATGCTGTTGTTTGCAATCTTCCTTTCAGTAAGCTGGTATATTCTTTCGTTCCCCACAAAAAAGAAAAACGGATAGATCTCTTGTTACAGAGATCCATCCATGCTATATCTTAGTTCGTCCAGCAACAGCGGAATATCCTGCTCTTCGATGCCGGCTGACAATAAGTCAGGTATATCCTGGGTAAACTGCTCCATGAATTTATGGAAATCGCCTCCATCAGCCTCTACAGCCATTTTGTAAAAGTTGATAGCCCCCTTCACATTCTGTAAAGCCCATTCGGTATGTCCGGCATTGAGCATGTCCTGTAGAGAAGGCGCATTTTCCATAATCTTACCGTAATAGTTGCGGGCCTGTTCAAATTTGCCTGTAAGGAACGAGCACCACGCTATGGGGCGCCATGCCTTGTGACTCTCCGGATCGAGGTATTCTACCTTGAAATAGCACTTAAGCGCCTCGCTGAAGTTTTTAAGCTCAAGGTGGCAGTGGCCGATACTGATTGTAACCGAAAGATTGTCAGGACTTAATGCTTCGTATCGCTGATAGTAACCCAATGCCTTTTCCGGTTGCTTCAAGGCTCGGTAACAGCCGGCAATCCGCCTGATAACCCATTTACTGTCGCTATTCAGCAGATCGGCACGCAGGTAAGCCTCCAGAGCTCCTTGCACATCCTCCTTCATCTGCTTGCAGTAGCCTATTTTCTGGTACAGCTCCTCGTTATCCGGACTGCTCAGCGCAAGGCGTTCGTACACCACAAGAGCATCATCAATGTACCCTTTACGCAGGTAATATTCGGCAATTATGGTGAGGCTTTCGTTGTCGGACAACAAAGCCTTGACCTGCGGCAGGTTGTGGAAGTCCAGCTTCAGCGCAAACAGATCCAGAAAATCCAGGTGTCGCGGATGTATTTTAAAGAAACGATACAAATCCTGCACATACTGTCCCACAATATATTCGAACCGCTTGTCTTCCGGCATAAACTCCTCTTTACGGTCCTGAATCATTTCCATAGCCTGACTGTCAAACTGGGCCATCATCATCTTGCGGTGCTGTTCCGGCAATTGCATGATACTGAAGTACAGCGAATACTTGTCGGAATTGCACATAAACGACGAAAGCGCCATAGTTTCGAGCACATTGTCAAACTCAGAACCTTTGCCGAAGGCCGAACCGAAAGCCGAATGATGGGGATTGAAAGGTAAAAACCAATTGCCCATTTCGCTGAAGAACGGAAAGCTTTTCAGGTGAATGAACGACGAATGCATCACATCCGCCCCCTCCATCTGCAGTTCGGAAAACTCTTTCATTTTATTGCCGAACTCGCTGTTCTCAATCATATTCTGCCAGTCGGGATTCATTTCGTCGCCCAACTGATCAATCGAAAAGTCCTGCATATTTATCTTTTTATTCAGCTTGGGACTCATCTTCATCATTTCGGGAATAATCTCGTTCTGAATTTTCTGAGTAATCTTTTCGGTCTCCCTCGATAAGATAAAGCGCAGAATGATGGTGCGCAGTTCCTTAACAAAGCCACCCCGTTCGGCAAGAGCCTCCAAACGGTTGGATATGGCCGGATAAAATCCGATACGTTTGTGATATAAATAGAGCGTGATCAGAATCGCAATAAGCGCTCTGGCACGTACTTCATCCTTTCCGGACATGGCCGCATCGCAAAGCAACAACACCTTTTCGTCATCAAAACAGGCCTGCAAACCCAATAAAAGGGCAGACACAATCTGGCAGCTGGCAGAAAAAGGAATCGTGTCGTCGGCAAAAATATCCCGTATATCACTTAACTCCTCTCTTGTAAGCCGCCCCGAAAGCCACACCTGGTTAAATAAATTCAGCTGCAGTGCATCCACCTGTTTATAGTCGCTCACTTCCACTGCCGTGGTAAGCTCGTCGTGCAGCACACGATACGATTGAAGCGGCTGATAGGCAGCAATCCGTTTGCGGTCGAAGTAGATAACAGACGAGATCCTTAGTAGGAGCCTCATCTTTAAATCGTCCGCCAACTCGTAGGTAGATGCCATCAGATCGTTGTAAATCTTACTCTGCATCGGGTCTCGCATTCCTTCTACCCGGTAGCGAAGCATGTATTTATATGTATCGTGTAATTCGGTAAGTTTATCCTGCAGCGAATATTCTTTACTCTCGTAAATCAGCTTCTGCAAAAAATCAAAGGCATTTTTAAGTTCTTTACTGTTCAGAGAACCCTCAATGCGGTTGTAGGCTTTATTTATTTCTTGTACTGTCATAGATTGTGTTGTACAAATGGTATGCCAAATGTATGAAAATTTAGGTAATTTCTCTATCTTTGCAAACGTAAAAAATATTGGCAGATGAAAAATATCCGCAATTTCTGTATTATTGCTCATATAGACCATGGCAAGAGCACCTTGGCCGATCGTTTGCTTGAGTATACCAAGACCGTTGAGGGCAAAGATATGCAAGCTCAGGTTCTTGATAACATGGATTTGGAACGCGAGCGTGGCATAACTATCAAAAGTCATGCTATCCAGATGAAGTATGTTTATAAGGAGGAAGAATATATTCTGAATCTGATTGACACCCCGGGACACGTGGACTTCTCTTACGAAGTATCACGCTCCATTGCTGCGTGCGAAGGCGCTTTGCTTATTGTAGACGCGGCTCAGGGAATTCAGGCGCAGACAATCTCCAATTTATATATGGCCATTGAACACGACCTCGAAATAATTCCGGTTCTTAATAAGATTGACCTTCCCAGCGCGATGCCGGATGAGGTTGAAGATCAGATTATCGAGTTATTGGGTTGCAAAAGAGACGAGATTATCCGTGCCAGCGGTAAAACCGGCGAAGGGGTGTACACCATCCTCGAACAAATAGTAGAACGGGTACCCTGTCCGAAAGGAGATCCGGAAGCCCCGTTGCAGTGTCTTATCTTCGACTCTGTATTTAATTCATTCCGTGGTATCATTGCCTATTTCAAGGTTGTAAACGGTGTGATACGTAAAGGCGATCTTGTAAAGTTTATTGCTACCGAAAAGGAGTATAATGCAGACGAGATCGGTGTATTGAAATTAACACCATCACCCCGCGACGAAATCAGAACGGGCGATGTGGGTTATATTATATCGGGCATTAAAACATCCAAAGAGGTGAAGGTGGGAGATACCATCACCCATGTTAAACGTCCGGCCAAAGAAGGAATTGCCGGTTTCGAAGAGGTTAAACCAATGGTATTTGCCGGTGTTTATCCTATCGACAGCGAAGATTTTGAAAACCTGCGTGCTTCGTTGGAAAAGCTTCAGCTAAACGATGCCTCCTTAACCTTCCAGCCGGAAAGTTCGGCGGCATTGGGATTCGGTTTCCGTTGCGGCTTCCTGGGACTTCTCCACATGGAAATCATACAGGAGCGACTGGATCGCGAGTTTAATATGGACGTAATTACCACGGTTCCCAACGTATCTTACAAAGTATACGATAAGAAAGGTATCTGTACGGAGGTGCATAACCCCGGCGGATTGCCCGATCCTACACAGATAGATCATATTGAAGAACCTTATATCCGGGCTTCTGTAATTACCAATACGGCTTACATCGGTCCGATTATGACACTTTGTCTGGGTAAACGAGGTATCTTGCTGAGACAGGAATACATCTCGGGCGACCGTATCGAAATCCATTACGACCTGCCATTGGGCGAGATTGTGATCGACTTCTACGATAAACTGAAAAGTATCTCGAAAGGATATGCCTCTTTCGATTACCATATCCACGATTTCAGAGAGTCTAAGCTTGCCAAGCTGGATATTCTGTTGAATGGTGAGCCGGTGGATGCCTTATCAACGCTTACGCACGTGGACAACAGCGTTACCTTTGGTCGCAGAATGTGTGAGAAGCTGAAAGAGCTTATTCCCAGGCAGCAGTTCGATATTGCTATTCAGGCAGCGGTGGGAGCAAAGATTATTGCCCGCGAAACCATCAAGGCTGTACGTAAAGACGTAACCGCCAAGTGTTACGGTGGTGATATCTCACGTAAACGTAAACTGTTGGAAAAGCAGAAAGAGGGTAAGAAGCGAATGAAGCAGATTGGAACGGTGGAAGTTCCGCAAAAAGCATTCCTGGCCGTACTGAAGCTGGATTAATAATAAAAGAAAAGGATGCCATATGGTATCCTTTTTTTATTTCGAATAATTTCGAAAAACATCTGTCATCTCTCATTTTTTGTCTCCAAACCCTCTGCCGAAGCGGAGTTTGCCCAATGATAGATGGTTGTGACGGATCCATTTCATCTGTCATCTGTCATCCCCAACCGCCTCCAAGAGGTAAGCGTCTCCGCGATATCATCTTGTAATTTCATGCGAGAGTCTTAATCATTATAAAGGCTGATTTGACTTTTTCTCTTAAGCAATTAATGCTTTACATAACGATGATTAGTCGTTAACTCAAAGTATATTCTTCGTCTCTCATCTGAGTGATCATTGTCCTCCATCTGTGTGACTAATGTCCCTCAGTTGAGTGACAATGGTCCCTCAGTTGGAAGACGAGTAAATACAGGAATGAAACAATTAATCTATCCCATTAACGGAGCTAATCATATAATAGAAAATTAGTAAAAGCCCTAATACCTGTTTCATCATTAAGTATTTATTATAACTATTGCCACATCCATGAGAATAATATAAATTTGCGAAGAGACAGATGGATGAATCGAGTTTTAAACTTTAAACAAGTATATGAAAAACATAATCCTGATTATTGGCATAATGGTATCTACCATTGGTTTTGCTCAAAATGAAATATCAGGTTTTTATTCTATCGGTAGAGTTGCAAGAGGTATTGATTGTAACCTTTATTTGTATAATAATGGCAATTACTATATTGAGCTTTCTGAGTTTCTTTCAAATGATATTGTTTACGCTGTAATTTTATCGTATGGTAAATTTTCATTAGTTAATAAAGAAGTAATGCTTGTCGATGAAATTCATAACTTTAAAATTCGCTTGGTCGTAGACAATAAAGCCCTTATCGCAAAACAAGCTTTTAGCTTTTTAGTAAACAAGCGGTTTATTCGTAACGATTACGTTTATATGGAGGATTATGGGTCATATCGTTCCGATGTAAATCCGCTACTGGTACAAAAGGAACATAAAAGCTATAACATATCTCATAATAAACTAATTCCTTTGTATCTGGGTGTATATGAGGATGGGCAAGGTTATAAGCTCTCCATACAACAAAACAACAAATATAAATTGGAATTCAAAAATATTGTTCTTTCA
>Ga0074193_1003926_pt1 | contig 10048 bp, 7 predicted proteins | sample EPASupsiteHSE605_FD_64523 | JGI IMG/M metagenome (GOLD analysis project Ga0074193, IMG submission 64523) | Bioremediated contaminated groundwater from EPA Superfund site, New Mexico - Sample HSE6-05 | ecosystem: Environmental > Aquatic > Deep subsurface > Groundwater > Contaminated ...
GACCATCCGATACCCCCGGGAAGATAGCCGGTGCAACTTGCCAGTGTAGGACTTAACTGACCTTTTACGCTCCAGTCGTGAGGCAAACTTATACTTTGCCATTTTGTATCGTTATACTCAATGAAAGCACCATTTGGCACATCTCCCAGTAAAAATTTCCAATGATCGTTAATTTTTATCGGTTCACCAAATCCTGCCATAAGTGTTAGCGGCAATATGAAAAAAAATAATTGAAAGAAAGTGATTTTCAGTTTGTTATCAGTCATAATACATAGAGCAAGTATATAGGTCTCGTAAAATTATATTTTTATATAATAAAATAAAAATAAGAAACGTTAATGCCTGCGTATTCTCCAAACTTATTGAAACTATATTTCCCTTGTTCCATACGACAGAATATACTCTTATTTTTTTCGTGTGGCATACAAATAATGGCCGGGAATAACAAAAGCAATAAGCCAGGCACAAGATTCCAAAAGCAATTGATAGGACAATTTAAAATAGGAAGATATTAGAGCGATTAATCCAAAAATGATACCGCCAATTATTACTGGTTTGTATTGTAGGATTCGGCCGGTGATCACAATTGAGAATGCCGTCATTACCATAAACAACGGATGTTGCAGTTCAAAATTAATCTGATGCAATACATTGTACTGAATCAGATTGATTAAAACAAAACAGCCAACCATTGAAATCCATACATATAGCAATGAAATTCCAATGTATGTTAGACCCTTTTTGCGTTGTTCCAGGATATAATAGAAGGTATATACCAGTACGAGCAGACCGGACACTTTTCCAAATCCCCCCAGAAATTTCTCGAAATTATGTGATAACAATACCTCCCGCACTATATAACCGACAAAACCACTGTAAAACATGACCCATCCCCACAGGATAAAAAAAATACCCCTGTTCATTGTTTTCTTTTGTAAGCCCTGAATCATCTCATTAATTGACTGAGATGATTGGTTTTCATTACACGGATCTGAAGTTTGTTGTGTATTTTCCATTTTTTTCGGGTTTAATTGGTAAAACGAGTTTGTAATAAAAAACTTGATTAAGGTCGGCCGTAATGTTCAGGCTGGTTGATTATTTTTTTGAAAAAGCCGGCAGATTCCAATGAAAGCGCAATGCCAACATTCGCAACGAGAAACCAACAATTATTGCAATGATGGACATCCAGTCATTTGTTAACCAGTCGAATGAAACTCCCAATACCACGATCAGCGCACCCAACAGGGCCGCTGATGCATAGATTTCTCTTTCTAGTACCACGGGAACTCTGTTTAATAAAATATCACGTATGATTCCTCCCCCAACGGCTGTGACGATACCCAAAAGGATGGCTACTTCTGCATTGTGACCAAAAATAAGCGATTTTTGCGCTCCTGTAACGGCAAATAACGCCAATCCTGCCGCATCGAACAGGATGACCGGTCTTTTAATTTTTTCGACAACCGGAAATAACCAAATGGTCATTGTTGCTGCGAACATTGCTGTGGCAAGGTAGTACCAATTGGTTAGTCCTGCCGGCGGAATGGCTCCGATACAAAGGTCACGGATAATTCCCCCGCCACAGGCTACCATAAAAGCAACGGAAAAAATTCCAAACAAATCAAGCCCGCGTTCTCTTGCGGCTGTTGCTCCACTGATAGCAAAAGCGAATGTCCCTGCCAAATCAAGGAAATAATAAAAAGTATGCAGCTCTTCCATTTACCAAATATAATTGAATTCTAAATTACGAAATTTTTATCAATCACATCAATATTTCCCAAAAACAAATTAACTGTCTCTCTGTTTTCTTTACTAACTTTGTTGCGATCAATCCCAAAAACACTTTTTCATCATGGACAGAAAAACATATTTTTATTTATTTGTGACAGCATTGGTTTTTTCCACATGTGTAAGCCGACGGGATGTTCCAAAAAACGGGAGTTCAGATAATCTTTTCTCTAACAAAGAAATAACAGTCGGAGAGCAGGATGGTGGAAAACATATTGTAAGCACGTCTCAAATAGTTGATCCCGTCGGAAGTTCAACCCTCTTTCCCGGAAGTTCGGTGGATGTAGCTTTAAGTCCCGATGAGAATTTGCTGGCTATAAAAAACAGCTCGGGTGTTGTTTTTATAGAGCAAAAAACGCATAAAATATTGCAAACACTGAAGTATCCCCGTGGGGGGAGTTCCTTTTATGGCATCGCATGGATTTCAAATCAAAAAGTATGGGTTACGGACAACAGAGGATTTCTACGTTCGGCAGTGATGGATAAAAATGGAAAATTTGCCTGGAGTGAAGCAATAAACTTACCCGGTTTTGACAAGGAAAGTTCTTATCCCGGGGGTATTGCAATAAATAATGAAACTTTATATGTCACGCTGAACAGAAATAATTCAGTCGGTGTGATCGACCTGAAAACAAATGCATTGATTAAGCAGATTCCGGTGGGCGTGGCTCCTTATGCAATTTCGATAAAAAATAATAAAGCCTATGTGACCAACTGGGGTGGACGGATTCCAAAGACAGGGGATTTTACACACAACAGTTCGGGAAGTCCCGTAGTGATAGATAATAAAACAGGAGTGGCTTCATCCGGGACGGTATCTGTGATATCGTTGGATACACATACAGTAATCAAAGAAATCAACGTGCACCTTCATCCGTGTGCAATGGCTTTCTCTCCCGACAGTTCATCGTTATATGTGGCCAATGCAAACAGTGACTTGATATCGGTAATCAATACAAAATCAGATAAAGTAACTGGAACCATAAATTGTAAACCCGTACCAAAAATCCCATTCGGGAGTTCGCCCAATGATATAGTTACTTCTCCGGATGGCAAAACGCTTTATGTGGCCAATGGAGGGGACAATCTTATATGTGTGATCGATCTGGTGAATAAAAATATAAAAGGATTAATCCCGGTGGGTTGGTATCCCATTGCCATTGAAATTTCAAAAGATGGAAAAGAATTATCGGTCTTGAATATGAAAGGCATCGGCAGCAGACAAAAAGGTGTCAGAGAACATGGCTTTAACACCCACGACCGCACCAGTTCGGTTACTTTTGTTTCTGTTCCCGATCCCGCCGTCCTGGATTCATATACCAAAAAAGCATCTGAAAATATGAATCTGCCTGAAGTGTATCAAAGGATTGCTTCTACGGGTAAGGGCATAAAAATGGTACCCATTCCAACCGAACCAAATGAAAAATCGGTTTTTAAACATGTCGTCTATATAATTAAAGAAAACAGAACTTACGATCAGGTTTTCGGAGATATTTCGAAAGGGAATGGAGACAGTACGCTGTGTATGTTTGGCGAACATATTACGCCGAATCACCACAAATTGGCAGATGAGTTTGTTTTGCTGGACAATACGTATTGCAACGGCGTTTTAAGTGCGGAAGGACATCAATGGACGAGCCAGGGATATGTGACCGATTATTTGGAAAGGGCTTTCCCGAACTTCATTCGTAGCTATCCATGGAATGGTGACGATCCTTTGGTATACTCTCCGAAAGGTTTTATCTGGGATTATGTATTAAATGCAGGGTTGTCTTTCAGAACTTACGGGGAATTTGTCAGGGATAGCATAATCCCGGGGGATGCCACGTGGACGGATATTTATGAAGATTATGTAAGCAGGCAAAACAGGATAAAAATCCATGCAATACCTACCATCCATACGCTTCAGGGTAATTATTGCCCTACCTATACCGGTTCACCCAGAACAATCAACGATCAGTATAAAGCCGATCAATTTATTAAGGAACTCAATGATTTTGAGAAAACGAACACATTCCCGAATTTAATGATGTTGTCCCTGCCAAACAACCATACTTCCGGCACACAGGAAGGATTTCCTACGCCGAGCGCCATGGTCGCAGACAATGATCTTGCATTGGGCAGAATTGTGGAAGCAATCAGCAAAAGTAAATTTTGGAAGGAGACCGTGATTTTTGTTATTGAAGATGATCCACAAAACGGATTGGATCATGTGGACGGCCATCGCACGGTTGCCTTCTGCATTAGCCCCTATACAAAGAGGAAGGCAGTGGTGAGTACGCATTACAATCAAAACAGCATATTGCGTTCAATTCAATTAATATTTGACCTTCCTCCCATGACTCAGTTTGATCTCTTTGCTTTGCCAATGAACGATTGTTTTACGGATGTGCCGGATTTCACAGCATACGAGCATTTACCCAACAATGTACCACTTGATGAAATGAACCCAGGCCTGGCTGATATTTCCGGTGAACAGCTAAATTGGGCAAAAAAATCAATGGCATTGAATTTATCAATCAATGATGACCTGAATGTGGAAGAAGAAATCACTTTAAATAAAGTCCTTTGGCATTCAGTAAAAGGTTACGACAGACCTTATCCTGAAATTAATAAGTAAAATTTGTGTTGTGTTCAACTTTTGTTACGGGCAGGAAAACCTTTTCTGATAATACGTGCCTTGTAGAGACAACTTATTGAATAATAAAATGTATTTTAAATTTTTCAAAAATATAAGATCTGTTTTCCTGTTCGTTTTCTCTGTTTCGACAGTTCATTTGTATCCATATGTAATAAAAGGATTTGTAGTTAATGAGGTAACCAGGGAGGCCATCGCAAATGTAAATATATCTGTTTTAAATTCAAATAAAGGTACAATAACGGATTCTGATGGAAGGTTTACCCTGAATTTTCTAAAAGGGAACGATGTCCTTCACTTCTCTTATGTTGGTTTCGACACTTTTGAAATGCAGGTATCATCGATAAATGACGATTCTTTAATTATCACATTGCGTCCGTCCCTCGTTCAATTAGATAAAAACCTGGTGGTAACAGCGACAAAGGTCAATACTACACCTTTTGACAGTCCCGATGCTGTTTCCATGTTGACATCAACTGATATCAGGAACAATGCGCCACGTTCGACTGCTGAAGCGCTTATAGGAACGACGGGTGTATGGGTGCAAAAAACAAATCACGGTGGAGGATCACCTTTTATACGCGGATTAACCGGCAATCAAACTTTATTGTTGGTCGATGGAATCAGGCTGAATAATGCAACATTTCGGTATGGGCCAAATCAATATTTTAATACGCTTGATCTGCATTCGATAGAAAAAATTGAAGTTGTGAGAGGAAAAGGTTTCGTACTGTATGGGAGTGATGCTTTAGGTGGGGTCATCAACTTAGTCACACGATCACCAAATTATTTATCAGGACAATCTGAAATAAAAAGTGCCTTAAAATTAAAATGCATGAGTCATGACATGGAATATTCATCTGCGGGTGAAATGGAATATCACTCAGAAAAAATGGCTATTCTGGGTAATGTCAATTATAAAAAATTTGGAGACATCTATTCGGGAAAATTATTGGGTTTCGAACGTCCTTCCGGATATAGTGAATATGGGACGAATATAAAAGCAAAATTCAGAATTAAAGACAATTGGCAAATTACATCTGCTTTTTATTTGACGAAACAGATGGATGTGCATAGATATGATCAAATTGTAAGAGGATACTCTTTATATAAATTTGACCCGCAGATCCACCACTTGGCATATACTAAGATTGAATATTATCACAACAATCCTGTACTGACTAAAATAAATTTTCTTCTTTCAAGACAGTCTTCAGATGAAACGCGTAAAATTCAGAAAAATGATTCGGCAATACTACATACTGAAAATGATAAAGTGAACACTTATGGTCTTTTGATGGATATTAATTCACAGTTTTCAGAAAAATGGAATTCCGTGACGGGTATTGAATATTATTTTGATTTTGTGAAATCCATTAAAAAAGAGACTGATCATTTAACTGAGAATGTAACCGTCAAGCGGGGATTATATCCAAACAATTCCAGGATGAGTAATTTCGCATTTTTTAGTCAGCACACGCTACAATTGAACGACTTTAGAATCACCATGGGAGGAAGAGTAAATGCGATAGAGATCAATTCATATGATGAGGAGTTTGGAGATATCAGATTAAATGCCAGTTCTTTAGTAGGTAATGTTTCCATGCAGTACTTCATGACGCCCGCACAACAATTAAACATGTCGGCTTATTCGGCTTTTCGGGCTCCCAACATAAGCGATGTCAGCTCTTTTGGTTTGTTCGATTACGGGATAGAAATGCCATCACCTTCTTTATCTCCTGAAAAAGCTTATACAATTGAAACAGGCTATAAAGTTTCCAACAAAACTATTTCAATTGCAGCATCTTTATTTCATATTTGGTTGGATAATCAAATTTTGCGGGTTAAATCTGATTATAATGGACAACAATTTATCGATGGAGAGCAAGTCTATAAAAAGTTAAATATTGATCGTTCCCGATTGGTTGGTTTCGAATTTGAGTCGGCGCTCCACATTACAAATCAAATAAAATTACTCAACAATTTTACATTATTGCATGGGGAAAATGTGAAGACAAGAAAGCCGATGGGGAGGATACCGCCAATGAATGGAAAAACAGCTTTACGTTTTAACAGGTCTGCATTTTTTGGAGAAATTGAATGGTTATATGCAGGTAAACAGGATCGTTTATCTGATGGAGACAAAGAAGATCATCGCATCCCCGAAGGAGGAACTCCCGGTTGGAACATTTTAAATTTAAAGGGAGGTTTTTACTGGAAAGAGAATTCACTAAATGTTGGGTTCAACAATTTATTTGACAAACCTTATCGTATTCACGGATCCGGGATTGACGGATATGGACGTTCATTCTGGATTACATTGTCATTTGAAAAAATATAGTCTGACCACAATTCGTATTGGACGGGGTGATACATATCTGTGTAAGTCAGGAATCCTGAGGCACAATATACGGGAGTAATCATTGGGTGAGTTTACTTTCGGATGGTTTGTTTACTTTCGGAAAACATGAAGCTGAACTTGTCCCGTGCGTTTAAAACCATTTGTCTGGAAGCCTGCTTTTTTGAAATTGGCTTCAATCTCTGCGGGGGCGTAGAACTTTTTGTCTCCTGCTTTTGATAAAGGTACGAACGGGTTGAGCAACGTACGAAGCAGCCGTGAAAAATAAATCTCCGTAATGTAGAACCTGCCCTCCGGTTTCAATAAGCGGTACGCCTCGCGGGCGAACCCTCTTACGTCCGGAAAGTGGTGATAAGCCGCAGAGACGGTGATTATGTCAAAGGACTCATCCTGAAAAGGAATCTCTTCACAAGGGCTCACATCAAACTGAAATTCAGGATACAAGCTCCTTGCACTGTCGATCATCTTTTCTGAGATATCGATGCCGTACCCCTTCAGCATGTACTTTGCTGATAGCATTTTCAGCAGTGAGCCATTTCCGCAGGCCACATCCAACAGCCTGTTCTCTCTCGGTTCAATCACAATTTCATCGAGTATCATCCTTTTGAAACGCAGGGTATACCGGGCTTCCAGGCTGTCATTGTATCCATTTGCCAGCTTGTTGTAATATTCCCTTGATTTTTGTGTGTACGTTTTCATTGTTGGCTTCGGGTGATTCTGAATTTTAATTATTTTTTATATTACTGTGTATCACCAAAATTGAGTATGTTTTTAAAATCGAATAAAGATAATAGAAATTATTCGCAATATTCCACAATTCACTAATTATTAATCTAATGCAGATGCCATGCAAGTAACCATACAAGTTACCACGCATGTTACAGAGAGAGATAACATTGCCTGAAAACCAATAGAGAGTTAGTTGAAGATTTAGTTGTAAAGAATTATTTTACACCTGCCCCTGATGGTAATTATTATGTTACAAAATTTTAAGGAAAAAATAACATTGACACAAACTGTCAAAATGAAGAAATATCTTTGACATTATCAAATTTACTAACCCTTTTAAATAAAATGAAAATGAAAAATGTATTGATATTATTCGCTGTATTACTGACGGTAATTTCGTGTAAAAAGGAAGGTGACATTGAATTGTCTAATTCAGATGTAGTTGGTCGATGGAATGTGACTGAAATGACGGAGAATGGAGAAACTACTGAACTACCCTTGGGAGCTATCGTGGTGAATCTATCGAGTGATAATAGCTACAGTGTCAATTTTCTGGGAAACAGTTATATTGGAACCTACACAATTGAGGAGAGTACAGTTATAGGTGTAACTCTTGATCCGATTACTGAGTATTTTGAATTTACGTCTCTTTCTGGAAATAAAGCAAAGATAAACTACAAAAACAGTGTCGGTGATTCATATAAATTTGAAGCAATGAAAAACTAAAACGATAACCGATGTTTTACAGTTTTTACTACAGTAAATTGTTTTTTGTTTGTGGACAATTTAAGCTATTTTTGTATAAACGCTAAATAATAAAATTAGGAATATTATTCCTATTATTAAACAGTTTGAAAGGACTTGATTTTTTTAATTTTTTGATTAATATCATGGATTTCTCTATCAAGTTATTCAATCCTAGTATTTTGGATTAACAGCCGTAATTACATCTGCTATAAGCATGGAGTTGATTGATAATAAACAAGGTCGTACAGTTGAAAGTGAGATAACCAAAAGAATTGATGCAGGTACTTCTGTTTCAGTTAGTACTGGAATGTTCAGTATTTACGCATTTTATTTTCTTCGGGATAAGTTTAAGAGCATCAATGAATTAAATATTCTACTCTTAAACAACACAATTACAAAATCTCCTGTAGATCTTTCAATTACTTCTGAAGATGCACTTTGGGGAACAACTGTTGAAAGAGAACTAAAACGAAAGCTTTTATTGAGACATGCATCGGAGGAGTGTGCCAAAATATTTGAAAAAAGCGCTATTCGTACTTTGTTTTCTTCGAATGCCTTTGGCTTCAAACTGATTTTCGTTCTGAATGACAGAAACGAGTGTGTCATCAACAATGGCATGGCCGATTTTGACTCGGCAACTTTGGGTCTGATTAATTCAGATGATTCACAATATCACTTACTTCAAGAAGGGAAAGACAACGTTCTCCCTTTGAAAATTATATTCAACAACGTTTGGAATGATCAATCAAAAAGTAAAAATATTACAGAATCCATTTTAGCTGAACTCAAAAAAGGATATAAAGACTACACCCCTGATTTTCTTTATCACTTCATCCTGCACCATTTGTTTCATTATGCTATCGTCGAGTTTGCTGACGACAAGATCATAAAGACAAAAACAGGTTTCAAAGAAAAGGAGATTTGGCACAAGCTGTACAAATTCCAGAAAGATGGTGTCATGGGCGCCATCGAGAAGATAGAAAAATATGGAGGCTGTATTATTGCAGATAGTGTTGGATTGGGGAAGACCTTTGAAGCGCTTGCAATCATAAAATATTACGAACTGAGAAACGATCGTGTTCTCGTACTTTGTCCCAAAAAACTGAGAGATAACTGGACAGTATACACCCAAAACGACAAACGGAATATTTTTCTTAACGATCGTTTCAACTATGATGTATTGAACCATACCGATCTGACTCGTAAACGAGGTAAATCCGGTATTATTGATCTGGCTGCCATCAACTGGTCCAATTATGATTTGGTTGTGATCGATGAGTCTCATAACTTTCGAAACAACAATCCGGCAAAGGGTGAAACGACACGTTATGCACAATTGATGAATGAAGTCATCAAGAAAGGAGTGAAAACTAAACTACTGATGCTTTCGGCCACACCGGTTAACAATCGGTTGAATGATCTGAAAAATCAGATCTCGTTTATTACGGAGGGAAATGATTTGGCTTTTCTTGATGACGGTATCGATAACATCTCCAATGTAATGAAGCTGGCTCAGAAACAATTTTCCGATTGGACAAAAAGCGTGGATCGTAACATAAATACTTTGTTCGATAAATTAGACAATCGCTATTTCAAACTACTGGATATGCTCACAATTGCTAGGTCACGCAAACACATAACGAAGTATTATCATTCATCAGATGTGGGCAAATTTCCGACCAGGTTGAAACCGATTAATGTAAAAACAGATATAGACAAACAACATTTATTTCCTTCACTTCGCGAGATCAACAATGCCATCCGTAAAATGAATCTGGCCAACTTTT